>Ga0310691_10003180_pt1 | contig 20148 bp, 20 predicted proteins | sample 176DNAGHGlowgp2_FD_203887 | JGI IMG/M metagenome (GOLD analysis project Ga0310691, IMG submission 203887) | Sheep rumen microbial communities from Palmerston North, Manawatu-Wanganui, New Zealand - 1766 DNA GHGlow gp2 (v2) (version 2) | ecosystem: Host-associated > Mammals > Digestive system >...
CATCTTTTTTAAACTTTCGTAATCTACTTTTCGTATGCTTATCCACTCTTTATTTATATGTCGAAGCCACACCATCATCAATAAACCTGAAACAAAATATGCTAAAGGCATGGCAATCAAATATAAATGGCAATAAATAAGTGCCATAATCAATCCATAATTTATTACTGCATATAGAAGATTTATTAACACATACATTTTTCGATTATTAACCATTCGAATAGGAGATAGAAGAAATGGATAGACTGTCGAAACCATAATTGACGCAGCGGTAATTATTACTATCTCAAATGAATAATTCTCACTATTAAAAAGCCCAGCCACCAAATTATTAGATAGAAGAATTACAACAGCAATAGCAAAAGATGTAATATAGGTAAAAAAAACAGCGGTAGAAACCATTTTCCCTTTTATATCAGGATCTCCTTTATCAAAGGAAAGCCTGTACATAGCGTCATATAACCCCATTGTCGCAACTGCAGCCCCAAATGCTACTATAGTAGCTGATAAGTCTGCAATTCCTATAAATGATGAGTCAGGCATTAGTCTCGTTACTATTGGCATCATAAAAAATGGAATCATCTTGCTAATAATTCCGCCTAATCCGTAAACAATAAAATTATCAATAAATAACTTTGCTTTTTTCATCTTCAATATAAGACTTCATCATCTCCAATTTCCGTCGTAATACCATTCATCCAGAGATTTCTCAGACACTCTCCACTTCACTGTCTTATTCTTTTCTCTGATACAAAATCTACAAAATGGTATGGGCCTGCTTAAGAATTCCATTATTTCCTTATAATCATTTACCTTATATATATCTATTCCATCGTCTTCATCTAGAGGAATATTCTTCTTAAAATACTTATTAAAGTGTTCTATATTTGGGGCATAAGCACATGGATATAATTTCCCATGTTTTAAAAAGGTACACTTATTTGACGTACAAAGCCGATAATAATTGTCCTTTGCATCTTGTCTTCCATAAGCATCCAACAAATATAACGTCATCTTTTTGCTTCTTCTATTCATAGGTTCAAAAGTTATCCCATATCCCTCAACCATCTTTTTGATATTATAATAATCCAACTTAATAGGATATCTAGTACATGCAATTGCAATATTATTTTGCTTGCAGCATTCCCAAAATGATTCCGGCATCTTCTTTATTAACGTTCCATTAGTAAAAACTCTAATATAGTTCGACGGAAACAATTCCCTACAAATAGACAAAAACCTCTCTATTTCCGGATTAAGCAATGGCTCCCCTCCTAAAATAGAAATTACACCTATTTTATTCCCAAATAAAACTGCAACTCTTTCCAAATCTTTTTTTAATTCCTCGTAATCTGCAGGATTTTTGCACGCCACCGGCGAAAAATGATTACAGCCAATGCAGTTAAGATTGCAGGAATCCTCAATATGAAATTCAAGCTTGGGAAGTGCCGCATTTGGCACGCTTCGAATATAGCTATCCTGAATTTTTTTTGCATTTTCGTTTCTTTTAGAGGTTATACGCCAAATTAGCTTATTTATAATACTCATATTAAATCCCCCAATTCTTTATTAAGAATTCTTTTTTGTTCTTCTCGTAAAATTCTATCAATCTGATCATAATATGTTGTCATACTATTAAAATCTTTCCAAAACCTTTTTTCTCCAAAATCATTAATTTTTGATAGGGATCCGCATTTTTGGGCACTTCTAATAATTATCAAATTTAAATGTTTTTTCTTCAAAACAGGACATACTTTAATTCCCTGAAGAATGCCCATATCCCAAAACCAAATGTCATCATTAGTCTTGCAAATATCCAAAAAAATCTTGTCATCACATACATCTTTATACAATGATCCTGGAGGAAACAATACGCCAGCCCCACTTGTTAACTTATTCAAATAACAAGGGAATCTCCAGCAATCATATCCTCCAACCACTGTTTTATAGCCATTTTCATAAATTATTTTAGTTACCCTATGTGCGCATATTAGATTTGGATGATCAAGATGCGCTTCATATAAATCTGCTAACCATGTATGCCTATATATCAGATCATCGTCTGCTGTAACAATATTTGCATTCGGAAAGTTTTTTATTGTGGGTACTAATTTTTTAAATGAATATAATTGATCACACCACCGAATCTCTAATCCATTTTCTTTGAGAGCTAACAACTTTTTAGGCAATTGTTCTTCTCGCTTTGGAAATTCAGAATCACTCAACCAAAGAATTATCCTATTCGGCTTCATGCTTTGCATTAGTAATGAGCGTATTGCTTTAGACACATATTTAACACGCTTAGGATATGTCGTTAATGATACGATTAGTTCAGCATCATATTTATCGTTACATATACCATTAGTATATTTTCCCAAAATAATCCATTTGAAACTAATCACAAAATATGTAAAATATGCTTCTATTTTTCTAGGTATCTTTCTCCACATATTCTCCTCAAATCATGCATGGCACTTGTTCATTCTTTTTCCATTCAATCTGATTCTGACTTTCCCCCATGAATCATCTGCTACCCTTGTAGGCTTATTCTTATAAATAAATGCAGAAATAGATAATAGAAAAGTATTATTTGACATAGAGTACAAGCCCATTTCCATAATTCCATATACAGAAAAAACAAATAAAATACTTACTATCAGATAGTCTCCATAGTTGCTATAGTACTTCATTGTCATCATGTACATAAATACAAATATGATGAATGTTATAGCCCCATATACAATTAGTAAATGCATATACGCATTGTCTAAATATAATTTATAAACGACACCTACATAGTGCTTGTCTTGAAACAATAGTGATACCTTTTGTCCGAACAATTTGACTCCATAACATTTTAATACCATTTTGCAACAAGAGAAGCGATATGAAATCCATCTATTGATTTTCTTCATTAACATATTATTGTTATTGTAATTAAATGATAGCCATAAGCTCATAGCTGTGATCAAGCCCGTGCCTATACACATCATTTTCATTAGTTTATTCAGTCCAACATTGCCATCAACAAATTGTTTAATAATAAGTAAAATTAAAAAAACAATCATACTAATTACAGAAGTCTGAGAGTTTGGTATTCTGTATGCAAAATAAATAGCCACAAGCAATATACAATAGGTTATTAAAATATTCCGTTTCCTATTTACATGCACATAACATAACGACCATTGAAAAATACGAATTCCCAATTGATTGGGATGTAAAAAGCCACAAGAATGTCTTAAAATTCCTCCTCTATAGACAGTTACATCCTGCAAAGCTCCCGCCTTACAAAGAATAATAACCAACGGCACTGATATGCATAAAATTATGTATGCAAATAATATAACTTTGTTCAAGTTAGCATACTTTGAGGCAACCAAAAACATCCAAAATGACATCATTACTCGGTGATCCGAATTAATACTTGCAAAACAAATGGGTAATGTTATACACCCTATCATAACTAACTCTCTAAACGAATACTCCTGCAGCACAATAATCTCAATCATTAATAAAATAAAAATCAACTTATTAAGAGCATTATTTATATCCTGAGCAGGAATATCCATAATCTTTTCAACAGTTGTATTAAATATAATCTCTGTAAGATACCAAATTACAAACACAAAGTAAAAAAAATTCTCTGCTGCCTTTTCTTTTTTCATAGTCACACCATTTTATTTATCTAGTAAACTCTTATACAATCCATATACTTTATCAGCATTTTGCTCCCTTGAAAATTTTATTCTAGCTATCTCCTGAGCCCGTTTTCCAATAAATCGTATCTGATCTTTATTATTACATATTGTCTCAATGACGCTTGCTAAATCAGCTTCATTATTATTTTTATACAGTAACCCTGTTACACCATCCTCAATAATCTCCGGATTTGCTCCTGAATCTGAAGCAATTACGCACAATCCAGCCAGCATATATTCTACAGTTACTCTACCAAATCCTTCGTTATTAGAACACATCAATCCAATATCATAGTGAGTTAATTTTTCTTCTATACAGGTATCATATTCGTAAAAGGAAATATTTTCTCCTATACCAGTTTGCTTTATGAATTTATCCAATCTTCTCTGGTATGCAAATTCTGACGATCCATAGAAATCAATCTTAATCTTTTTTCGAGTTTTTTCCGGCAAAAGTGCAATAGCTTTTAGGAGAATGATCTGTCCCTTATGTAAGGCAATCCTACCAGCCATAACAATTTTTATTGTATTTCCAATACTATCTTTTTTTTCATGGTAAAATCGACTTGTGTCAATGCCATTGTATATCTTTATAATTTTTCCTCTTTGTATACCTCGTTCTTCCCATTCTTCCTTTACCATATCTGAAATAGCAATAAAGGACATACAACTATTGTTCATATATTCTATGAAGTTTTTTTTGAAAGAATAATATCTATTTTTTTCACTAGGTTCTCTTAAATGCCATACATGTGGAATGCAATAATAATTAGACAATATTGCTCCAACATCATCTCTGTTAACATTAGAATGGATTAAATCTATGCTTGCAATATCAAGATTCTTATCTATTTTTTTTATTATCGAGATTTTTGCAAACATATAATCGACATATAAAAATGGGAGTACTAAGAACTTAGCTAATCTTATTTCAAGCGTATTCCCTTTTTGCAAATAAAATGGCCTATATTTCACTACAAGGTACTCAAACCCATTTTTCTTTGCAAATTCAACATATTTTCCTTTTCTTGCTGTAAGAATAATGGGTTCAACCCCATGATTCTCATGAAGGCAATAAACCATCTCGCAAAAAGAGTTATATGCACCGCCATATTCTGAAACATCAGGTATAAATAAAACTTTCATAAGCATACTCTCTTCTTCAACAAATTAAAAAATCAACCCCCACCCTTCAAATATAAAAAAGTTCTCATACCCTTATGTAATGGGACCCAAAAGTCTCCCCACGCATTATCTCCGATATGCATTATTTCATTTGAATAAATGTTTGAATCCCGAATTACAAAATCAAATAAACTACCTGTACTCTTTCTTTCTCCTATCTTAGAAGACAGATAAATCTTTCGTTCACCCTCTATGCCACATTTTCTTAAAATTCTCAATATTATTTCTTCTGGCAAATACATATCTGAAGTAATAACAACATCAACATTTTCCCCCACAAGTTTTTTAAATACGCTTATCACCTCACTATTTGGCTCACATGTTTCACACTCTACAGCAATTTCCAGCTCTTTTAGTTCATTTTTTTGAGTTTCAGAGTAACCCTTTAGTTCAGAATAAATAGTCTCTATTGTTATTTCTTTTTCGCATGCTTTTTTTCTTGCTACTCTTTCCGCAGCTAAACGTCTTGCATAAAACTGACTCTTTACGGAATGGATACTGTCATATTCCTTTTCTACTTCAAAAAAAACATTTTGAGGTTTACCAACCGATCTCAATACGAGCGTGTCAAAGATATCAAAAGAAACCATTTTTACATCGCTTACTTTAAGCTCAGATATCTTTTGGCCATATAATAGACACGTTATTTTTTTAATTAATTGCTTTATTATATTTTTCATGTAAAGGTTGCCCTATACTCTGACTTCCATTTATTATATGAACTAAGAAAGTCCTCATATTCTTCACTATACCTTGATGTTGCAGTTATAATAATGTGATCACGGTATCTGTAGTAATCCACTTTAATTCTTTCTGAAGATTGGCTTAATAAGCTGTAACATGCTATTCTACATTCACCTGTAAATTTTTTCTCCTTTATATATTCTTTTACCCTGATCAAACTCCAACCAGTATCTGCAGAATCATCAACCAGTAATATTCGTTTAAATGAATTAATATCCAACTCATCAAGCCTTTTGGAATCTTTAATGATTCTTGTGCTTTCATTTGCATAACCATTTTTACTTACCTTATATATCAAATATTTAGAGAGTAAAAAAACAGGAACCTTCGGAATCATCTTTTTTATCATATCCATTCGCCTATTTCCCGGTCTTCCAACTACTATGTCCACTAGGGGGCAATTAAAATATTCAGACATAGTTGAGCCAAACAAAAAACCGCTTTTAGCAATAAAGATTATCAGATCCGGCTTATAGCTCTTTTCTATTTCCATAGCCCACTTTTTGCAATCCTCAGTAACTTCCTTTTTTTTCTCAAATTTTGCAACGATTTTCGTATTCATGGCCATTCTATCATTCGCACTATTAAATGTTTCCTTTCCGCAGTTTACATTTAAAAAACTATCTTTTGATATTCTCACGCATACTCATCCTTGCATAGTATTTTTTATGCCAAAACGCATGATATAAAAACATACGGCAGCTACACCCAGCTATTCCGGGCGCGCTGCCGTCAATAAATCCAAATATAAAATGCCCCCAGATTATAACTTTTTTCATTAAATCTAACCCATAAGAAAATCCCCATAGAGCCCCTCAGCCCTATAGGGATATTATAAGCTAAATATGAGAATTTGTCATTGAAATAATGCTTTATGAGCGGTATCCAAAGCATTCTAAAACAATTAGTGACTTTTAATTAAAAATCATATCTGTCTCTTTGAAATCATAATCTGACTTTATTTATTAGCTTATCTTCTTTTCAATTTTTTCTACAGCTGCTTCTAAATGATTTACTCTTAGTGTAAGCATTTCATACTCGGTTCTGGAAGTAACTACTTCTTTTAGTTTTCTATCTAAATCCATGTGTCCTTCGGCTACCCTCATAATATTAGGACAAATTTCATTCTCTATCTGCAATTTAATACTCTTAACATCAGATTGAAGATCATTGATCTTCTCATCCATTGCATTTATCTTCTCTTCCATAATATTAAACTTGCCATCCATGGAACTCACTTTTTCTAAAATGCAATCTATTTTTTGCTCATTATTCATAATATACCTCTTTCTATTCACTGCACATACTTCTCAACTATACAACTCTTTTTGCAGAAGCATATTCCATAAGACACTACCCCTAAATAGCCATCTGCAAGAATTCCTTCCTCATACTATATCTCGGATCTGATTTCCCTGTTTGGAAAGCAACTCGGTATTACATGTCATTATCTTCTTTCCTGTAAAATATCTACTCTTATCTCCTTATTTTAGCCCATGCAGTGTAATATTTCCACCGCATGAGCTGTTATAGTTTTCCTTTTTTGCCTGCAAGAAATCAAAAATTTTACTTTTTCACCCTTTTCCAGGCTTTTGATGAAAACCTGGAGTTATCCCTCTTGGGTCTTGTAAATGAGATAGTTCCACCCGATATTTTGCCTGTTACAGATTGGTGGCATGAGGAGCAAAGAATTACTATCCGACCTGTTTTCTTTGTAAGCTTGTAATAATACTTTTCTCTGTCATGCTTTCCGTGGAAAGATGCGGTAGTTCCTGAGACTTCCCGAACGGTTCTTTTGCAGACAGCGCATGAGCATTCCTGTATCACTTTTAATTTTTTGCCTTTTACCTTAACTGACTTAACGGACCATTCCCCGCATTTGTGTTTGCCTGTGGGCGGAATGGGTTCTGTCTTTGTGGCATTACACATTGAGCAGGTTCCTGTCTTTGTGCCTTCCTCTGCGCATGTTGCCGCTTTTGTTACTTTCCATTTGTACCTGTGATCAAGCCTTTCTCCGGATTGTTCCGATGAAATAAATCCGCAAACATTGCACGTTCTTTGAGTGATCTTAGGAGACATACAAGTAGCACTTTGCGTTTTAGCTCTTGCAAACCTATGCCCTTTTGCCGGTATTTCTTCTGTTTCTGTTACTTCTCCGCAGTTCTTGCATATATGCGACTTTACCCCCGGCATAGTGCATGTCGGCTCTTTTGTTCTTTCCCATCTGCATTTGTGTTCAAGCTTTGGAATGCTCTGCGTTTCAAGAATTTCCTCGCAGTCCTGACATATCTTTATGTCTTTTCCGAGTCTGCTGCATGTTGGTTTGATGAGCGTAACCCATTCGTATTCTTCATGCATACAGTTTTGGCCATGCGCTGTGATAGGCATCCCAAAAAATAATCCAAAGATAATAGCTCCTGCAAAAGAAACAGCCACAGCCATACGCCTGATCCTCTTAGCTGCAATAATATTCATTTTGTAATAAAAAACCTCCTGTTCAAAATTCCTGTAAATATATCAAATCAAAACATCCTGGAATATTATCTGCCGTTTGTCTAACAGCAGAACTCGTCAAGAATTGACGTATGAGATAAAATATCATTTTTCGAAATCGAAAGCAAGTACATTAAGACAATCTTAAGAAGTTGAGAAGTCAAGAAAGAGATAACGACTTCTGTTTTTCTGAATAAAAAATCGAAAAGCTACTTGCGGGCGAAACAGAATAAATGCCCACAAGTAGCCTCTAGAACATGATTATATTCAATTTTTGACCGATCATTTTACAATATTGGTCAAAATCAGGGCGATTCCGGAAATTATCAGCATTACAATGACAATCTTTTTTACAATCTTGTCATCGATGCGCTTTGCACTAAGCATTCCTGCGAAAAGTCCCACAAGCATAAAGGGTGCAAGTAGAAGAGCTCTCTTTAGCGAATCCGGTGTTATGATCCCATAGATACTGTATAGGATGATCCTGAAAGTATTCTCAATAATAAATACCATGCAAATATTAGCTCTAAAAGCTTTTGCATCGTCTGTGGTCCTTCCTATGTATGCACCAAGCAGCGCGCCAACTCCATATAATCCGCACAGAAAACCTGAAAGAAGCCCTATTACAGTAAGCAATATCTTCGACTGCTTTCCTTTTTTTCCTGCACTCTCACGGAAAAACATTTCCAATCCGACAAGTATTACGAGTACTCCAAATATTATTTTTACAACAGTAATATCTGCTTTTTTTAAAAAAGCTACACCTGCAAGGCTCCCTACAATTACCATGACAGATAACGGAATGAAGATCTTCCTGTCTATGGATTTTCTCTCTTTCCAGCTTATTATCAGATTGGTCGGGTAACCAAGCACCAGCTCAACAGGAGATATGTTGATATTAGCTGCGCCAAAACTCAGTATAGAAGTAAAAACCAGTGTATTTGCAAAACCGCATAATCCTTTTATGTAAAAGGCACATACAGTCGCAATGATCCAAAAAAACATCCCTTTTTCAAAGCTCCCTCTGACTCCTATTTATTTTTTCATACTCCTCCTTGTACCCCGTCCCCGGAGCACATCACCTGTGCATCTTCAGGCTTTTTTTGTTTTCATACATTCTCTTGTCAGCAATTTCAAATACTTCAGCCACACAATCTTCATTGCTGAACTTTGCCATGCCACAGGCTATTATAACTCCGCCATACAAAATTGCATTCTCGTTATGACGTGCGATCAACTCTACCAGTTCATCGCTTCGTGCATAATCTTCGTCCTGCGAGATCACCACAAATTCGTCCCCACCGACTCTGTACACAGGGCTGCACTTAAAAGCTTTACAGATTATCTTACATGCGTCGCATATATATCTGTCGCCTGCTTCATGACCCTCAGTATCATTAATCCTCTTTAGATCATTTACATCGAGCACAACGATAGCGAACTCAGATTGACGCCGTTCCTGGATCCTTTGGTTCATCAGGTTTTCTCTTTCCTTATATGCATTCTTATTCTTAATGCCGGTAAGAGCATCTATTTCAGCCATATTCTGCACAAGAGCAAGCTTCTCCGTATACTCACGCTTAATACGCATAGCATCGGTCACGTCCTGGCATAACCCCAGCAGGCACTCTCTGCCGGTATCATCCGTAAATTTGAGTTTTGTCGTCTGAAACTGGCGGGGGTTGCCTGCCGCGTCAGGAACATCCTCAAAGAAAATATAAGGTCTGTTCATGGATAGCGCCTTCTTATCATCTTCAATAAAATGAAGCGCTGTCTCCTCATCAAAAATCTCAAAATCAGTCAGTCCTACAACTCCTTCCGGATTCTCTTTGTGTGCATAATCTGCAAATGCCTGATTGCAGGCAAGATATTTCCTGGTGTTTACATCTTTTGAAAAAGTCATGGCAGGCATATTTGTCAAAAGATCTGAAACAGATTTTTTCAGTTTCATTATCTCTCTGGTTGCATCTGCCTCTTTCCTTAAGCGTTCATTTTCCTGTTGTAATCTGGCATATTCTACGGATATATCCTCATTTTCCAGACTATCACCTACAAATGCACCCTGATCTGTATACCAGATAAAAGCAAGTCTCGTTCCATCTTCCTTGTAGATATGTCTGCCGTATGAATGGATTATCCTATATTCCCCATCTCTCTTGATCCTGCAGATCACATCAAAAATCCCGCCCTCCGAAACAAATCGGTCAACCTCATTTTTTATAGAAGCGCGGTCATCTTCATGGATGTCACGATAAATATCGTTATCCATCAAATCATAAGCCTCTTTTTGGCGTTTGTCATCATAGCCCAGAAGCTCAGCAAAACCTACAGATAGTACTATTGTAGTAGCCCTATTTTCTATAAACTGGTAAATACCAAAAGGAACATGGCTGTGTTTCAGAAGTTCCAATTCCGCATCACTGTATCTGTACTTTTCCAAAAGGCGCACCTCCTTTGGTTTATTTAAGCGTTTTTGTACATTCCTTCTCAAACTCTTCAACCGGCATAGGTTTATAAAAATAATATCCCTGCATCTCGGTGCATCCTCTCTCACTCAAAAAATCCGCCTGTGCCTTGGTCTCTACACCTTCAGCAATAAGCTTCATTCCAAGAAGTTTGACAAGCACTATCACCTGCGTGATGATTATACGGCTTTTTTCCATATCTCCCGTTCCGGTCAAAAAATGGAGATCCATCTTTATCCTGTCTACCGGAACCTCCTTTAGCATGTGAAGTGATGAATATCCGCTGCCAAAGTCGTCCATTTCAACCTGGAAGCCATACTCACGCAGCTCCGTAGTAGTCCTGATCAAAAATTCAGGTCTCTCAACATACGCAGTCTCTGTTATTTCAATCCTTAGCTGCTCGGGATCAATCCCGTATTTCTGAACCAGTCCATAGAAAAAGCCCGGAATATTTCTGTCCTCTCTGATATCAGATCGTGACAGGTTAACCGATACAGATCGGACTTCACCCTGCTCCTTCCATCTCTTTAGGTCCTGACATACCTTATCCCATATATATTTATCAAGGTCAAAAATCTGCCCTGTCTCTTCCAGTACAGGAATAAATATTCCGGGCGAGATCCACCCGCGTGTTGGATGCTTCCAGCGGCACAGCGCTTCAGCTCCGCTCACTGATTTGGTCAGATAATCAACCTGCGGCTGATACCACACCTGTATTTCACCGGTATCCAAGGCCATCTGCAGATGTCCACTGATGTCAACTATCTGCTTACCCTTTTCCCATTGCTCCGGATTATAGAACTCATAGCCTGATTTGTGCGTATTCCTGATCTTCTTTTCTGCCATCCTTGCATAATCAAGCATTCTATCTACATCTACGTTTTGATAATCCTCCGGTGTCAAAACATAAACTCCTGTGCATAATTGGAGTTTTATTTCTTTACCCTTGTCATTAAAATAATTCAGCAGCGGTTCTACAACTCCTTTTTCGTAGACTTTCATCTGCGCATCGTCTTTTATCTTGCGAAGAATAGCAAAGCGGTCACCTGTAACGCGGCCTACTGCTTCCTCTTCTGTAAGTGCTTCTATTATGCTATGTGCCCAGAACTTTAGAAGCTCATCTCCTGCATCTCTTCCGAGTCGTTCATTTATAAATTTAAAATTCCTAATGTTGTTGAAAACAAGAATATAATGATTATCAGAATAAACTCGAAGAAGCTCCTTTGCACGTTTCTTAAACCCCTCAAGGCTCAAAGCACCTGTAAGCGGGTCTTTTTCTATCAGTTCTCGCAGTTTCTGCTCCTGGCGCCTTTCTGCCTCATGCTGCAAATGAACACCAAAAGCGATCACTGCAAACAACAAAAATGCCAAAATAAAGAACAAAAATCTGTATTCAAAAATATAATCCCAAAAATCATTATGATATAAGCGCCTCGATGTGTAATCGAGAATTATCGCCTGTTTTCTGGTATCTTCCAACTTGGATATTCCCTCATCCAAGCGCTTTATTATATTTCTTCCTTTAGGTGTATCAAGAGTACCTGCGCGAAAATCCATAGAGAACATGGACGCTGGCTGAACTCTAAGATCCGCATAAGACGGCTTTTGCAGAACATAACTCCACACATAGGAATTATGCATAAGTGCATCAACCTTACCGCGTCTAAGTGCCTTAACACTTTGCCCCATAGTTTCAAACATAGTAATCTGAATTCCAGGATAGAGCTGTTTTACGGTTTCTGCTGCTCCGGTCAGTGAACTGAGCATTCCTATGTGCATTTCATTTATTGGAGGAAGATTCTCGTTCCCCTTGGTTACCATGGTAAACGGCGTCTGCATAAGGTTTTCGGAGACAATTGTATCTGCGCCTGTTGAACTCTTTATTGCACTGCCAAATGGCATGATCAAATCATAATCCGGATTATCCAATGCATCTTTATTGGTTTTTTCATCAAGAACTTTGAAAGAAGTATTATATCCGACCTCTGCAGCCGCTGCACGCATGAGGTCTATGCCTATACCCACAAGTTCATCTGTTTCCTCGTCATAATAAAACACAGGACATCTGTCAGCAGGAACTCCAATAACCAAAGTTTCAGCTTCATCTGAAGCTGAACGGGCATAAGCTACGCTTCCTATCAAACATAAAAATGCTATACATATGACAAAACATGAATATCGCAAGGCATTCCATACTACTTTCATGTGTTTCTCCATCCCCCTCAAAAAAATAATGAAAAAAAGCATGAGGGCAGAAAATCCCCATGCATTTTCATTATAGCATTAAAAAATATCAATATGTTCGTTTTATAGCATTTTAAGAAACTTTTTATTCTAGAATCTCTTTATCGTTTCGTTCATGCTTCCTGTTCTGTATCCGATAAGATCCATGGTTACGTATGAAAAACCAAATTCTTTGAATGAAGCTGTTATACGGCTTCTAACCTCCTCTTCAATGAGTTTGGGAAACTCCTTAGGCATTATCTCTATTCTAGCTATGGTTCCATGAATACGAACACGCACCTGATGAAATCCAAGGTCAAGCAATAACTGCTCTGCCTTTTCAACCATCCCCAGCTTCTCTCTGGTTATCGTTTCGCCGTAAACAAATCTGGAGGAAAGACAGGCAAAAGATTGCTTATCCCAGGTCGGAAGTCCAAGATATTTGGACAATGCTCTTATGTCGTCTTTGGTCAATCCCACCTCTCGCAGAGGACTCTTTATTCCAAGCTCTGCCACGGCCACAAGTCCGGGCCGGTAGTCGCCGTTATCATCCAGATTGGATCCTTCCGCAACCTCTGCAATATTCTCGCGTTTAGCCATTTTCTTTATATTTTCAAACAGCTCGCGTTTACAGATATAGCACCTGTTGGTCGGATTTTGTGCAAAGCCCTCTATTTCCAATTCTTCAGATTCAAAAAATATATGCCTTATCTTTTGCTCCCTGCAAAAAGCTTCCGCCTCATTTGATTCTCTCTTGGGAAAAGAGCAGGATTTTGCTGTTATAGCTATCACCTTATCACCCAAGGCTTCTTTAGCTGCATACAGCAAAAATGTCGAATCCACCCCGCTTGAAAACGCAATAGCTACGCTCCCATAGCTCTTAAGCAGGTCAATGAGGTTATCGTATTTTTTCAGTTGTACTTCAGTAGGTTTAACATTTTCTGTATTATCAGTTACTGCCCTGTCTTTTATGCCTTCCATTAAAACCTCCCAATAAAAAATTAAATCCCAGCTTATAATGTTAGTTCTGTCTTTAGAAGTTCATTTTCATTGCAGACACATGAAGTTATTACAAATTCGTATCCCCTGGCTCCAAATCGCCTCATTCCTTTAAAAAACAGATGCATCCGCTTATCCTCGGTCATGTATTCTTCTGTAATAATTTCTCCGGCAGAGCCCTTTTCCAAGACTTTCCTGAAATCTCCAAGAAATGCGGGAATCAAAACCTTCCCCGTTTTCTTTCCGTTTTCAAATCCATATAACTTGTTAATTTCGTTCTGGAGAAGCTGATCGATCGTCATTTGGGTTATCCCCCTACTTTTTATTTCTCAATAATAACCCTGCTCAGCTGTCTTTTGCAAACAGGACCACTATCTTAATATCTCATCTATTGTAGACACTGTACTAAAGCTTCCCGAATGCGTAGTTATTATTTCTTTCATAAGAGGAAGCTCGAAAAAGCTTATATAGCAGATAAGTGTATTATTTTCTCCTGCAATTGCTCCCCTTGAATCCATAATGGTACAGGTCTTATTGAGTTTATCCTTTATATCCTTAATGATCCCGTCCGGATCCTGCGTTATTATAGTCACCTGCTTAATAGCTTCGAAGTGATCGGTATAGTGATCGATAACTGCAGTTGCGACCACATATACCAGCAGGCTAAGAAGCGCTGCAGTTGCATCGATGACAGCAAAGACCGTGATATATACACAGGCATTAAAGACAAGAAGTATCGGTGTCAGACTATAGTTGCGACCGGTTATATCCGAAAGCTTTTTTACAATGATATTGGCAAGGATCTCCGAGCCATCTATGCATCCGCCATTTCTAAGGATAAGAGCAAGTCCTGCTCCCAAGATCGCACCGCCAAAAGCTACCGCCAGAAAATGTTCTGTATTAAGTTCAAAAGGAATTACTTCAAAGAATTCCAGTCCAACCATATAAACGACTGAGCCCACAGCAGCTTTTATCGTGAAATTTTTTCCAAGAAACAGATAACCTGCAATTATAAACGGCAGAAAAACAAACAAAACACATAACGAGAGTTGAAGTCCCGTCAGTTTACTTATAATGATGGCAACACCCGCTGTTCCATAGTCTATTGCATCGTTTGGAAGCAGTATCAAAGCTACTGAAAAACTCGCCATGATAGCCCCTATTATTATAAAAATATAAGACAAAATTCCGTGCTTTTTCTTCATAATGTTTGCTCCTCGTATATTATGTATTGGCACGATCGCTCCGCAATCCTGCCCTATCGGTCGGAACCATTCCAAATCATGACTTCGTCATGATGGTTCCTCCCTAAGTCTATATTGCTTATATTTTTCTTTTAACATCTTATATCCACAATCCTTCTTCCATCAACCCCACGCATAAATTCCTTTTTTATCAGTAAAACAGAAATCGCCGGCAAGAATTCAGAAATAATAAATTTTTCCCATACAGTTTATAAAGATTTTATGTATATGTAGTATACTTTTAAATAACAAATACAATATCTTGTAGTGCAAGGGAGGTTTTACTATGCGGGGAAATTGTTCTACAGGCAAAACATATTTGGAAAAAACTGCTCCCAGGATCGTGGATGCAGTTCGGATCAACAACCGTTATTTCGATATAGAAACAGTTAAAGAGAAAGCCGCCGGCATAATATCTGTCTCAATGATATTAGCCTTTTTAGCAGCCTTCTCTTTTTTGTTCTTTATATGATCAGAATATCTGTGATCAATCCAGAATAGAATATTGCATGAGCTCATATTTTAGCTGTGTGCCTTCTCTGATTTCCTCAGGTAGAAGGGCTCTGGCAACGAGCTTTAGATCTTCTGATTCAATGTCAGTTCTCTTTAAATTTGCATAGTCGCCATCAATACTTACTACTGTGTAAAACCATGTCTCCATGTTTTGCCTCCTTTAACCTTGGCAGAAGTATTATTTTGGTACCCTAACCCCGTCCCGGGGGGTACCATTATCCCAAGGTTTTTCTTCTCCAATCTACTGCCCCGCATCTGGTACAGCGATAATATCTGTAGTATTTTGTAAACTTGCTCATTCGTTTTCGGTAGATTGTTGCTCCACATCCACCGCATGTAAAAACGTACTTTACCGCCAGACTCTTTGGTTTGTAATTCTCTATGCCCTTTTCATTGCCACTGGTCGTCCTCTTTATATTGTATCCGTATTCTTCATTCATTTCCCTGGCATAGACTTTCCATTTGCCTGTATGCTTCATCCCGTCTTTACAGGTATGCAAAAGCTCATGGATCATAGTTTCTTTGCAGGCCTTTTCCGGAATCCGATCATCTCTAAGAAGTCTGTCAGCAATTTGTATTGAATATGTCCCGTCAGTGTTCTTTTTGCACTGTCCCCACATACTTCGTGCCCTGGTATTGATCTTCCATTCCTTAATATTCCCTATCTCAATCCCTATATCAGCAACCTCTTCCATACACTCCTTCTTGAGTCTTTCAAAATCCTTCATCATTGTAATAATTCCTACCATATTCCGCTATTATTTCAATATACTTATTCCCCACGGTAGCGAGCCTTTGTCAGGCTCCCTTTTCCATTTATCACTTTCCTCAACAAGAAGGTTCATTATTCATATTGTATCAGCCACATTAGATGCCTATGATCGTAAACCTGTTTTCCCTCTTAAAGTTTTCCTGTACCCATACATCAGCTTCTGCATATAACTCAAGACTCGTTATATCAGAATCGGGAATGTATTTTCTTACATTTTCCCAGTCTTCCATGGAAAATGCAGTTCCATGATACCTATCATATGTCGGAACTGCATTCTTTAATGCTTCGTAGAATCCCAAATTCATAATAAGAATATCATCATCAAGATATATGGACTCATCATTCCAGAATGACTGCTCATCCCAGCTTCCTGAAAAAAACTCATGATAGCAGGTCCCTTTGCGTTCATCATTTGTAACAAAGAATTTCATGATCTGATCATCCTCTTAATTACGTTTTTATTTAAATATTATAACACCCACGGATCAATTTCCGTGGGTGTTTTTGGGGTTTACTATATTTCTTGAATTCTTTTTCCAACCTCGTCATCAGCAGTTAGATCATAGACCATCCTATAGCAATCAAGGGCCTGCTCCTTGTCGCCTATATTGGCAGCTTCTTCTGCTGCCTTATACAACAGCGCAAGTGTTACGGAGTTGGCCTCTGTTGGGATCTGATTATCCCCAAGGATCTTCTGTATCTGAGGCAGGTCCTTATTTGAAATATCTCTGCCAACAGCCTTTTTAAGGAATTCCAGTTCAGCATCAGCCTGCATGGATTCTTCAAAATATTTGCTATAGAGATAACAAGCGGCAGAAATCTCCGGCTCATACTTTTCCAGATAATACCATCCAAGGTTTCTGTAATAAGCCGCAAGCTCTGCACTTGTACAGCAGTAATTATAGGATTCTATAGTATAGGAATATTCACCTTCAACATCGCCAAGCTGCTTACAGCAATGGATTACTCCAAGGATTGCTTCCATGTCCACAGGATTGTCAAAGTGCGCATCAAGGTACTCCTTTTGCGCACCGGAGTAATTTCCGGCAAGTAACAGTTCTTTTGCCTTCTCCTTATGGGGAGTCAGTGTATCTTCTCCGGATATTTCATATTCATCCTTACCAAGGCAGTAATATTCATATAAAAACACTTCCGAGATATGCCTAAGGCAGATCTTTAATTTACTCATATCTATTAACCTCTTAGTTTTATGCCGGCAATTATTTAATATAGTCCTCTTCAAAAAAAATCAGAAAAGTTCCTTATCCATAAAATTCCCCTTTATGATTTTCAAAAAAGTCAAAATATGTCCTTACTCCCTCAAGATCTGTCCACTTCTTGATATCAACCGGGCATTCATCCAGATCATAAATCCTCGCCCCTTTAAGTGATAGCAAAAACGGTGAATGCGTAGCTATTATGAACTGACATCCAAAGAATCTGGCTGAATTCTGGATAAACTCTAGCAGTTCAAGCTGCCTCTGAGGTGAGAGCGAGTTTTCAGGCTCATCCAGCAAATACAATCCATTGTCTTTTATCTTCTCAGAAAAATACTGCAGAGCACTTTCTCCATTACTGTGCTCAATGATGTTATTTCCAATAGCATCTCTTACATATTTTGACTGCGTTTTGGATCTTGCATCTACAATTTTCTTAAGCTGCTCATAATCGTCCAGTGACCTCATCTGAAACTTTGAATGCTTATTCTCAATCCATTCATCAAAAACCTGCTCTCTTTTACGATCAACACCATCGTTGAGTGCTCTTAGGTTAAGCATGAAATCAAACACATCATCACTGGTTATCATTCTGATCTCTTCCGGGCTCCCCTCATATGTCATCTCATAATCACACATACCTATGTAATCCCCAAAGAAACTGCTTCTGTTAAATAATGTATCCCTCTCCGCCTTAAGTTTCTCCGCCATAAGATTAAGTGCAGTGCTTTTTCCTGATCCATTGTTTCCATACAGAATCGTTATCTCTGAAAAAGATAATTCTCGCAGCAGATTCTCAGCAAACACTCCAAACGGGTAAAAGGATGCATAGCACGTTCTTCTTATGTCATTAACAAACTGTTCTTCAGCTTCCACTCCCGGGAAATAAAACGAATCTATATATTGCATCTTCTATATTTTTCCAATTCCTCTACATATTTGAAGTTGTTAATCCCTAAAGCAATCCGGTATTTCTTTTATACCGCGGCACATACATAGTGCTGATGAAGCTCCGGTATATGAAAGAGGATTACCTTCAATGTCTGTCACGCTGCAGCCTGCTTCCTTGGCTATAAGCGCTGCTGCCGCGTAATCCCATATCTGAAGCTTCAATTCAAAGTATAGTCCGCATCTTCCGAGAGCAACGCAGCACAAATCCCATGCAGCAGTTCCTGATCTTCTTAGATCGACACACTGAGGCAGAAGTCTTTTAGCTATGTCAAAAGATCTATCTCTGTATTCCTCGTAGTAAGGAGCCGTTCCAAAGCATGCAAGTTGATCAGAAAGCGGTTCCTCTGATGACATTATTTTTTCACCATTCATATATGCGCCCTGACCTGCTCCTGCAGAAATCATCATGTCATCATAAGGATTATAGACTACTGCCATGTACGGCTTTCCATCCTTAAGAAGTCCAACTGATATAACTGAGGGTCTATAAGCATATATAAAATTTGATGTTCCATCTATCGGATCTATAACAAAACAGTATCCATTTACCATCTTAGCTGAAAAGGCATCCTGCCCATCTTCTTCTCCAAGGAACTCAGCCTCAGGCAGCACCGCCTTCAACTTTTCCACAAGGAATCTCTGAACCTTCTCATCTGTTTCAGTTACAAAATTTGCATGCCCGGACTTTTCCATCACCTTAGGACGTTTGGCTGTAAGAAGTATATTTCCAGCCTCTCTTACTATTTCAATGATCTCATCTATTTTCATTTTTCTTTCATCCTCTTCCTAAAAAAACATTGCAGTGCTTTTCATTTCCATTCAAACTTCATAATAGCTCCTCCAAATATCTGATTTCCCACTCACTTTTCACTCATTCAATTATAGTAAAAAATGGAATCCAGTACTACATGAATCACCAGATTCCATTATCTATTCATGGTTTTTCAGGCAGCCAGCTCATTCCCTGGCCTGTTGCCGCTCCGCAGTAGAAAAAACATAAATGATCGTCATATCTTTGAATTCATAGCGTCTACGTGACATGCTACTCTTAATTTATTGCAGTTCACGTAGAAATAAGCAGATATTTAGACGAATTACGTGAGGAGAGGTTTTGTTAAAAGGTGGTATCACGTAGAATGGCTAAAATATTTAGACGAATTACGCGAGGAAAGGTCTTTTAAAAGGTGGTATCGCGTAGAGTGGCTGAAATATCATTGCGAAACTACCTGATAAAAGTCAAAAGAAAAAGCTGTGTCACGTAGATGTTTGCATTGAACCTGCATTGGACAATTCTTATCTAAATGACAATGACAAAACGCGGGTAGGATTTTTGAAATAATTTCAGTTTTTGACTAAAACATCAATACTTCTCTAATTTAGTCACTCTTTTTGGAGTTTCTAATGATGCTCGAGTGACTCAGGTGATAGAATTCAGCTGGCTTAGTCAATTATTTTCAATTTGAAAGTGCAAAATGTCTGATTCAAGTGACTAAAGCATGCAAAATACTATACATTAGTCAATTTTGCAAATTTTCCTACTTATACGAATAAGAATATCTAATAAAATCTAATTGCAGATAAGTTCAATCGGAAGTTAATCTACTCAATAAATTGCAAATAAAGCCTTATCTTTTCTTATAC
>Ga0310691_10003181_pt1 | contig 20144 bp, 17 predicted proteins | sample 176DNAGHGlowgp2_FD_203887 | JGI IMG/M metagenome (GOLD analysis project Ga0310691, IMG submission 203887) | Sheep rumen microbial communities from Palmerston North, Manawatu-Wanganui, New Zealand - 1766 DNA GHGlow gp2 (v2) (version 2) | ecosystem: Host-associated > Mammals > Digestive system >...
TGAAGTGGAAACTCGTGATTAAAGAGCAGGATAATTCCACACAAGCCGAAGAAGCAAAATTTTTGCAGTCGTGTATTGGCAACGGGGCAAAGACGGTGGTGCTTGATGAACGTGGTGAGAATATGACAAGCCCTGAATTGGCGCATATTTTAGAGGGGTGGATAACAAACGGCGCCTCTGAGATTTGTTTTCTTATCGGCGGGGCTGACGGACACCTTGAGGAAACTCGGCAAAAGGCTGATTTGGTGTTGTCATTCGGTAAGTTGACATTGCCGCATATTTTGATGCGTGCCGTTTTGGTTGAGCAAATTTATCGGGCAGAAACGATTATTTCCGGGCATCCGTATCATCGGGTGTGATGTTTTTTGTAGATAACCTTTGTCTTAAAGTTGAGTTATTTTGTATCTCGGCAGAAAATAAAAAAGTTCTGCGGCTATTGCATAACGGCATGAACGAAACTATATTGTATTTGTTTGCCGGCAAGGCAATTTTTAACAAGGTTTATTTGAGAGAAAAATATGAAGAAAAGCGATATGGATAAAGAATTTGATGTCAGTTTAGCTGAAAATGATGAAGTTACGGAAAACAAGGAATATCCGGTGTTAGCCCTTAGAGATATGGTGGTGTTTCCCGGTAATGTCGCTTCTCTTTTTATCGGGCGAAGAGTGTCACTTGAAGCAGCGCGGGCCGCTTATGAATACGGCACCCCGATTGTGTTGCTTACGCAAAAAAATGCGATGACCGAAAGACCGGCAGAAAAAGATCTTTATCATGTTGGAACATTGGCTAAAGTCAGACGTTATGTGGTAATGCCGGACGGTACACTTAATATGGCGGTGGAGGGGATTGCCCGTATTAAACTTAAAAAATTAAATACCGCCGGCAAATATTATACCGCTCATGTAACAGCTTATGACATGGGAAAAGATGTATATACTTCGGCGGAAATTAACGCATTTTCGGCGTTGGTGTGTGAAAAGTTTAAAAAGCAATCGGTTGATTATTCCAAGATGTCTAAAGAAGATTTGTTGACGTTAAATAATCCTAATATAACCAATAAGCAATTGATTGCCATGGTGACCACCAGTCTGGAGTTTAAAACCACAGATAAACAGGAGCTTTTGGAATGTCCGACAATGGGCGATATGATGTCCAAGTTGGTGGAAATTTTGGGGCGCGAAGCGATGAAAAACGAGGTTGAGGGTAAAATCAAAGACCGCGTGCGCAGCCAAATGGAGAAAAATCAACGTGACTATTACTTAAACGAACAGATGAAAGCCATACAAAAAGAGCTTTCCGGTTCGGAAAACCCCGAAGATGATGAAATCACCATCTATCAGAAAAAGATTGATGAGCTGAAATTATCAAAAGAGGCTCAAGCCAAAGCCGAGCAAGAATTAAAGAAATTAAAAGCCGCCGGTCAGATGAGCCCTGAGGCAACTATTATTCGCAATTATTTGGATTGGCTTACCAATCTGCCGTGGGGCAAATTGTCACCGATTAATCGTGATTTGCAGAAAGCAATTGATATTTTAGATGAAGACCATTACGGTTTGGAAAAGGTTAAGGAGCGGATTATCGAATATTTGGCGGTGCAAGCGCGTTCGAAAACGCTTAAAAGCCCGATTTTGTGTTTGGTCGGGGCTCCCGGTGTGGGTAAAACTTCTTTAGGGCGCTCGATTGCCCGTGCCACAGGGCGTAAGTTTGTCAGAGCATCGTTGGGCGGTATGCGTGATGAGGCGGAAATCAGAGGGCATCGGCGCACTTATATCGGTGCTATGCCCGGTAAAATTATCCAAAGTATCAAGAAAGCCGGCACATCTAATCCGTTATTCCTTTTAGATGAAATAGATAAGCTCGGTTCAGATTGGCGCGGCGATCCCAGTTCTGCATTGTTGGAGGTTTTAGATCCCGAGCAGAATGCAACTTTTAATGATCACTATTTGGATGTTGATTATGACCTCTCTAAAGTGATGTTTGTCACCACGGCAAACTCACTTGATATGCCGCGTCCGCTGTTGGATAGAATGGAAATTATCCATATAGACGGCTATACCGAGCAGGAAAAGATTGAAATTGCCAAGCGACACCTTATCCCCAAGGTTTATCAAGAAAATGCAATTAAGCCCGAGGAATTGAAGATTACCGATGAGGCTATTTCGGCAATTGTGCGTCATTATACTTCCGAATCGGGGGTGCGTAATCTTGAGCGCAAACTTGCCACGATTGCCCGTAAATGCACTAAAGATATTTTGCTTAAAAAAGGCAAAACGAAACAGATTGTGGTTGATAGCAAAAATATCAGCAAATATTTGGGTGTTGAAATTTATCATTACGGTAAGCGTGAAGAGCAGAATCATGTCGGTGTGACAACCGGTCTGGCATGGACAGAAGTCGGCGGCGATATGCTCTTTATTGAAGCGGTGGATATGCCCGGTAAAGGTAATGTTAAAGAGACAGGTAAGCTTGGTGATGTGATGAAGGAATCGATTGATACCGCATATTCTGTTGTCCGTTCGCATGCGGCAGGGCTTGGTATCAATCCTGAAGTGTTTGAAAAGACCGATGTGCATGTTCACGTGCCGGAAGGGGCAACGCCTAAAGACGGTCCGTCTGCCGGTATTACCATGTATACGACGCTTGTTTCCGTCTTTACCAAAATTCCGGTTAAGAGTGATGTGGCCATGACTGGCGAGATTACGCTTCAAGGGCGAGTGTTACCGATTGGCGGATTGAAAGAAAAATTACTCTCGGCGCTCCGTGGCGGCATCAAGACCGTGATTATCCCCAAGGACAATGAAAAAGATTTGGCGGATTTGCCGGAGATTGTGAAAAAAGAGTTGAAGATTGTGTTAGTTCAAAATGCCTCTGAGGTGTTGGAGGTGGCGCTCGAATGTCCTATAAAACCTTTAGATATTCCCAATGCCTGTGTTACTCAGTGGGGGCTTGATAAAACGCCCTCATGATTGTGCCGGCGCTCGCTTATTTACTAGATGTGTAAACCGCGCTCGCGGCGTCACTTCCAGCAGGGCATTTTCTCAAGCCCTCGGCAAAAACAGCTCTGTTGAGCTGTTTTTCGGTTTAAATTTCTCTAAATTAAAAATAAATTAAAAAGTTATCCATAACCGCGCGTGCTTTCTTTAGCACGAGCGCGTGTTGTGGGTAACTTTTTTAGGGAAAGACATAAAAGCCGGCGCGCAAAAATTTTTTGATTTACAAAAAATTTTTATTGCTGAAAGCGCGCCGGTTAGCCTTGCGGCTCGCCTGTGCGGCGGGCAGACCTACGCGGTCGGCGGTGGCAGCGCCACCTGCATAACCAGCACGTTTAACGTTATTTCTTATTATCGGTTAATATCTGCACGATGCCGTAAAGCGAGTTTAGTTCCTGTTCGGTTAATGACGCGCGGGTGAAAATGTTATTGATGTTGATTAAAAGCGTTTTGGTGTGTGCTTCATCTTTTAGTCTGGGGCTGGCGCTGATTTTATGGTCTAACATTTCTAAAAACTTAAACACTTGCTCTTTTTTGGCAAAATTGCCGTCGTTTTTAAGTAATCTTTGCCCTTCGGGATGGATGGTTGTTTTGTAATACTCATAGCCGATAACAAGCACGGCTTGCGCTAGGTTAAGTGAAGAATGTTCGGGATTTAGGGGGATTTCGATGATTTTATCGGCAAGCGAAATGTCTTCGTTTTCAAGTCCTGTCCGTTCACACCCAAACATAAAACCGATTTTTTTGTTAAGTTCCAAATGTGTGGCGGCATATTCAGCCGTTTCCACCGGCTTAACCTGATGACGCGGACGGGCGGTTGCGGCATATACGGTCTCTAAATCTGCCAAGGCCTCTTTGGTATTCGGATAAATTTTGGCATTTTGCAAAATTTCTTCGGAATTAGATGAGGCTCTTAGCGCAATCTCGGCGGTGGGGCTTTCTAAAGGGGCTACTACGCGAAGCTCTTTTAGCCCGCAATTTTTCATGGCGCGTGCTGCCATACCGATATTTTCCGCCAACTGCGGTTTAACCAATATCACAACCGGTTGAAACATTTTATTCTCCTTAAAAGCTACCCACGTTATAGCCGAACAATTTTATTTTGCAACAAAAAAGGACTGACGGTTTTTACCATCAGTCCTGTCATTGTTTTGGCATTTACTCTGTAGCTAAGACCCGCTCAAACATTTCCTTCATTTTCGGATTACCGTTGACGACGTGTGAAGCAGAGTCGTTAACGATGCCGTGGTTCGGCTCGTAACGGAAAATTCTCTTGTGCATCTCCGGTAAATCTCGCTTCAGGAATGCTAAAGTAGCCTCCGGATAGAGGTGCAACCCTACCTCATGGAAGACATCGTATTGTTCCGGTGTCATCTCCAATGAAGGACGGATGAGTAATTTTCCTTGTTCTTCCAAATAGCGCTTCCATCGGCTTTGGCTGTCGGCAAAACCGAAGTCTGAGAATTGACGAACAGCACACTTCTGGTCATAACTTAATAGCGCGTGCATAATATCGCGCTTAAAGCCAACCGCCTGTGCCTCCTTAAAGAACTCGTAGCGCAAATCTTTGCTCAGGCCGCAACGCTCCGCATAATCCAAGAACATCAGCATGGCGTTGCTTTGAAGTGTAAACTTGCTGTCAGAGATGGCGCGTTCCATTAAAATGGAAATTTGCTCTTTAGGGAGCGTTCCCTTTTTGATGTAGCTCTGCAGATCAGCGTTCCGTTCCGAAATTAAAACTTGTTCAAACAGCGCGTTCGGCAACTGCATGTTTTGAATAATCTCGGCAACTTTTTGCGGATACATCTCAGCTAGCAGGGCGAGAGCCTCGGCGGATAAGGCATTTAATGCCTCCTGACTGCCGTTGACCTTGATGAAATACGTTGCCTGCTGTTCAGGTTTGTAATTTTGAAGGTCAGCGGGCGCCAACCACCACTTAGCCCACTTGAACGGCCACTTACGGGCGAGCTTGGTGTAGAAGGCCAGCATGTCATCTCCACAGAAAAGCTTGTTATGCGCCAGTGTGGAAGCTAACTTTGGCTTAATCCAGTTGATGAACAACAGAGACACGGGATTACACAACAATGCCCACCAGATAAAGATGTAGGCGTCACCAAAAAGGTTAAGTACTTTAGTGGACATTGCCACTACTTGGTTTGAATGATTTTGTTTCATAGCTCTTAAAATTTTAATGAGCCTTGCCAGTTCCTCGTGGCTAATTTTGTGAAAGTTATTTGAAGGAACTTTAACATCATAAAGACGCTAAGACAAATAACCTGCTATGCACACAGAAATCCAAGTCCCGAAAGTAAATCACCTTATCAGTTGCTACCAATAATAATACAATCAGACTTATAGAACATCAATATACAAAATGCAGAGTTATGGTATCATTTTTTGAGATACCTGTCAATAGACTTTTTTATGGGAAAATTTTGCAAACTAATTTGCAGAAGGAAGCCACTCATCGGCACGTCACGTAGGTCTGACTACGCTCGTGTGCCTCGGTGGACTTCTGCGATTATTTTACAAAATTTTCTCCATAAAATTATTTAATGTCCTCTTTTTTAAAGCGCAATTATCCCTTGACAAGCCTATGGAATCAGCTATATTCTTGTTAAATGAATTGAGGAATAAAATGGCAAAAAAAGAAAAAAAATCAGATTTTATTGCAACGGGGCAGATTGCCGTTAATCGCCGCGCTACGTTTGACTATGCCATTGAAGAAACATTTATTGCAGGTTTAGAGCTTAAAGGAACAGAGGTTAAATCGCTTCGTTTAGGTAAAGCCTCTTTAACCGATACATACGGTTCGTATGATAACGGGGAGCTGTTTATTGAGAACTTGAAAATTGAAGAATATGCCAATAAAGGTTATGAACATCATGATGCCAACCGCAAGAAAAAACTTCTTTTAACCCGTCATGAGATTAATAAAATTATCGGACAGATGTCTAAAAAGGGATATTCGCTTGTTGCCAAACGACTCTTTTTTGATAATCACGGGCGCGCCAAGTTGGAAGTCGGTCTCGGCAAGGGCAAAAAGCTCTATGACAAGCGCGAGAGTATTAAAGAACGCGAAGTTTCAAGGAAATTGAAAGAGTATTAAGATTATCTTGCCGCTCTTTTGATACGGTCGTTGATAGCCAGACCTAAACCGTTATTAGGGATAGGGGCCATGGCTAATTTATTATATTTATCTTGGCTGTCGGCTTGACGCATAAATGCAAAGAGATTTGCCGCTGCCTCTCTTAAATCGCCGGTGGGGCTTAAGTTTAGCGGGGCATTCGGATAGTCTTTGCCAAAGCCGATAAAAAACTCATCAGGTTCAGGGGTGGCGGCATTGATACGCAACTTTTTTGACGGGGCATAGTGACGGAGGAGTTGCCCCGGTGAGTTTGGCTTATCAGGGTTGCCGTCAGAGATTATGATTTCTTCACCCAAAACTTCTTCTAATTCTTCTTTGGTGATGCCGCCGGCACGGAGCATAACGACTTTTGGGGTGGTTAAATCAATAATGGTTGATTCCACACCGACAGCACAAGGCCCACCGTCTAATATCATATCAACGTTGTCACCTAAACTCTCAAAAACGGCTTGAGCGGTGGTGGGGGAAATACTTTGCGAACGATTAGCCGAAGGAGCGGCAATCGGCACACCGGAGCGGCGGATAAGCTCTAAGGCTACCGGATGATTGGGGCAACGCACGGTAATGGTTTTTAATCCCGCGCAAACAAGGTCAAGAGCCGGATTATCATCTTTTCTCGGTAATACAAAAGTCAGCGGTGCCGGCCAAAACTTTTTGGCTAAAAAGAGGGCGCGGCTATCGGCTACGGCATATTCTTTTAAGAAATCCGGCTCGGCGATATGCGAAATCAGCGGATTAAAAGTAGGTCTTCCTTTAGCGGCAAAGATGGCGGCAACGGCATGCGGATTATAGACATCAGCCCCAAGACCATAAACCGTTTCGGTCGGAAAAGCGACTAGTCCGCCGGCGCGGATGGCAACCGCGGCGCGTCCGATATTGATGTCATCTGCAACAAATATTCTGCCCATTGTTATGCCTCTTTATTATTTTATTTTTCAGACATTAGCACGATAAAGTGCAAAGTCAAGATGCTTATTTTAACCTTTTTTTTAAATGTTGCAGGCATTATATAGCCAATGTTAAATTATTTTTAGGAGAGAATCTGATGGTGGAAATTTCTTTTGGTAAAAACGCACGTGATAGTTTTGTAAAAATCTTGGTGGCTACCAAAGACGAAGCGCTAAATTATGGTATAACCGGCGGGATTATCGACCGGAGTGCTTTTAATAAGCTTAAATCTTATGTGGCGCGTGAAGATGAAATAGCCGGCAAAGCGCAAGAGCTTTTAGCTTTTGATAACTTAAAAGAGTTGATTATTCTCTGTCGTGTGGGGTTAGATGTCAGTGCGGTTGATTTGCAAGTTTTGGCAGGTAAAATTTATCCTAAAATCAAAAAATATACTTCGGCAAGCGTTTTTGCACGGCATTTACCGAAAACAACTTTCAGCGCTTTAGATATTGCTAATAATATGGGTTTAGGCTTTGAGCTTTCTTCTTACAGCTTTGATAAATACCATACCGATATTAAAAAAGAGGATATGCCCAAACTTGAAACCGTCAATTTTGTTGCAAAAGAACAGATTGCTAAAAAAGATTATGAAAAAACGGCGGCACTTGCCAATGCTGTGCGTTATGCCAGAGATTTGACCAATGAACCGTCTAATGAATTAACGCCGGCAATTTATGCTGCGGATATTAAGCGTTTAGAGAATCTCGGCTTAAAAGTTACACTTATCAATAAAACCGAATTGAAGAAAAAAGGCTTTAATATGCTCCTTTCGGTTTCTCAAGGTTCGGTTAATGACCCATATGTGGCGATTTTGGAATATAACGGCAATAAGAAGAAAAAATCGGTTGATGTAGCCTTGGTCGGTAAAGGTGTTACCTTTGACTCAGGAGGTATCTCCATTAAACCCTCAAACGGTATGTGGGATATGAAACAGGATATGGCAGGCTCTGCGGTGGTGGTTGCCAGTCTTAAAGTTGCCGCACAGCAGAAACTTAATCTCAATTTGGTCGGCATTGTCGGGTTGGTGGAGAATATGCCCTCAGGCACGGCAACGAGACCTGGGGATATTGTGACCTCGCTTTCGGGTAAAACGGTTGAAATCCTAAACACCGATGCGGAAGGACGCTTGGTTTTGGGCGATTGTATTACCTATGTTGAGCGTGAATATAAGCCGGAGCGCATTATTGATATCGCCACTTTAACCGGTGCAATTGTGGTGGCGCTGGGTGATGAAATGGCAGGTCTCTTCTCTAATGATGATGTGCTCTCAGAGTTGCTTTCTATTGCCGGTGAGCAATCGGGTGAAGAATTGTGGCGTTTTCCGCTAACAGACGGATATCGCAAAAAAATCAAGTCGGATATTGCCGATGTAAAGAATATTTCAGAAGGACGGTCCGCCGGTTCAATTACTGCGGCGTGCTTCTTGGAGGCTTTCTTAAAGAATAAAACACCATGGGCGCATTTGGATATTGCCGGCATGGATATGTTTTCCAAGCCGAAATCCTTATATGGCAAAGGGGCCAGCGGATTTGGCGTGTTGCTCCTCAATAAGTTTTTAAGGAATTTAGAAACGAAATAAAAAAAAGCCTCCGAAAGGAGGCTTCATTATTATTTGAAGGTATTTTTTATCTGATTGATTGTTGAATCCAGTTTGGCTTTACCAAGTTCCATCGCTGTTTCCAAATTGGCGCGATGTTGTTCAATTTTGGCTTTGCCCTGTTCAACTTTTTGATTAAATTCATTGATAATCGTTTCGCGATACATTTCTGCCCATGCTACCATCGAATCAATAACCGGACGCAAATCATACCCCAAGTTGGTTAACGTATAATCCACTCTCGGCGGAATTTCAGCATAAACGTGACGCACCAAAATCCCATTTTCTTCAAGCATTCTTAAATTGGAGGTCAGCACTTTTTGGGTAATGTCGCCCAATTCTCTTTTTAATTCGCCAAAACGTTTGGTGCCGTCCATTAAGCACTCAATAATCTGAACTTTCCAACGGTCTCCCAGCATTTTGATGGTCGTTTCCGCTAATGATTTTACGTTTTTTTCCATTTTTTGCTCCTTATGGTATCCTTAAGGTAATTTAGTATGTGAGGAGCGTAAAATCAATAGGTATTGTATTTTACGCACAGGGGGCGTGCTAAAGCACGGTCAAATCGCTGTGAGGTAGCCACTCATCGGCGCGTCACGTAGGTCTAACTACGCTCGTGCGCCTCGGTGGGCTCACGGCGATAGCACCGCACTTTATCCCACCCATTGCAAGATTAATTGATAGGGGGTGTGGATTGTTTATAAATTCGGTTGTATGATTTTTTAACAAAGGCTACATTCTTTATCAGCTTGATAAGGAGTTTTTGATAATGTTTTCCAAATTTGAAACAATGGTTGCGGCACGCTATTTGCGCGCTAAGCGTAAAGAGGGGTTTATTTCGGTTATTACCTCGTTTGCGTTTATCGGTATTGCTTTAGGGGTGGCAACGCTTATTATCGTTACCTCGGTAATGAACGGGTTTAAGGCAGAACTCTTAAACCGGATTTTGGGGATTAACGGACACGTCAGCATTGTGGCTATTCGTAATACGCCGTTTGATAACTATGCCGAGGCGGTTAAGATTTTGGAAAATAATGTTAAAGGTGTCAAAGTTGCGTTACCGATGGTTGAAAAACAGCTCTTGGCCACCGCCGGTAATACTGCCGAAGGTGTGATGGTCAGAGGGGTAAATGCCACGGATATTGTTAAAAAACAAGTGCTTCGTGACGGCTTTAAAAGTGTTGACTTAACAGAGTTTAAGGATGATGTGGTGGTTTTGGGCGAGCGCTTGGCTAATAAGCTCGGCGTTGATATCGGCGATGAAATCACACTTCTTTCGCCTAACGGCAAAATCACTATGTTTGGTACGGTGCCGAGGATGAAAAGTTATCAGGTTATCGGCACGTTTAATTTCGGTATGTATGAATATGATGCAAACTTTGTGTTTATGCCTTTAAAGGCCGCACAAAAGTTCTTTTCTTTGGGGAACGGTGTAACACACATTGATGTAACGCTTTTAGAGGATGTTGATGTGGATTATGCCAGACAGATTATCGGGGCAGCGATAGAAAGCTCGGGTAATAAAGCTTATGTCTATGACTATCGGCAGAGCAATTCCGCCTTTTTTAATGCGGTTGATGTGGAACGCAATGTCATGTTTATCGTTTTAACGCTTATTATTTTAGTGGCGGCGTTTAACATTATCACCGGTTTGATTATGCTTGTGAAAGATAAAGGGCGTGATATTGCAGTATTGCGCACGATGGGGGCAACCAAAGGCATGGTGATGAAAGTGTTCTTTCTTGACGGAGCTTTTATCGGCTTTGTCGGCACATTCTTAGGTGTGGTGTTAGGGTTGCTCTTTTGTGATAATATTGAGAATATTCGTCAGTTTTTGCAATCTTTGGCAGGGCGTGATTTGTTTGCGGCAGAAATTTACTTTTTATCCAAATTGCCGGCCAAGGTTGATGGCGAAGTGGTAATGGCGGTTGCCGGAATTTCGCTTTTACTTTCGTTCTTGGCAACGCTGTATCCTGCTTATCGGGCGGCAAAAATGGATCCTGTGGAGGCACTTCGTTATGAGTAATGTAGAGAAAAATCAGGTAATACCGGCAGTTTTGGATCTTCGTGATGTGGTCAAAAACTATCAGCAGGGAAAGCATGTTTTGGAGGTCTTAAAAGGGGTTAATCTCACGATTAAAACCGGTGAAATGAGTGCGCTTGTGGGGCAATCCGGTGCCGGTAAATCCACGTTGTTACAGATTGCAGGGCTCCTTGACCGACCGAGTAAAGGTGTGGTTTTTGTAAACGGCGAAAATATTGCGCGTATCAGCGATGATGTCCGAACCGGATTAAGACGCGATTATATCGGATTTGTCTATCAATATCACAATCTTTTAAGCGATTTTTCGGCTTTGGAAAATGTGATGTTGCCCATGTTGATTAGAGGGGTGAAAAAGAGTGAGGCAGAGGAGCATGCGGCTTTTTTGTTGGATAAACTTAAGCTCTCGCATCGCTTAAAGCACCGTCCGGCGGAGCTTTCGGGTGGCGAACAGCAACGCGTGGCCATTGCGCGTGCGCTTGCTAATCAACCGAAATTATTGCTTGCCGATGAACCGACCGGAAATCTTGATCCGGATACCGCAGAGGATGTGTTTTCCGCATTGCTGGCGATTATTAAAGAAACAGGTCTGGCGGCACTTGTTGCTACTCATAACTTAGATTTAGCCGCACGCATGGATAAGCAATATCGTTTGGTAAACGGGGTGCTTGATGAAATCGGTGGGTTTTCATCCTCAATTATCAGTCGGGTAACCAAGAATTTTTACTAAAAAGCTAAAATTTCAGGCTTTTACCCATAGATTTGAGGTCTATGCCCGAAGCGCGTTCAAACTTTTGAATTAAACCGTTAGCATTGAGGCTGGGGAGTTTTACGCCTTTTTTCAATTTATCTAAGCCGAAGCCGGACATCATATCGCTACTGTCAGACCCATTACCAGCCGATTGAGCTTCGACCGCTTTTGCTTTGGCAGCACGGCGTTTGGCCGTGGCTCGGGTTATGAGCGGGGCTTCTTCTTTTTTCTTAAAAGAGTCAGAAAATTTGCCTAAAAAATCGGTATCTTCTTTTTCATCATCTTGGGGAAGTTCCACATAAGCATGGCTACGGTCGATGAGTGTTTCACCTTCGGAGGTATAGCCTGCCATATTATTGTTGTTGTGCTTTCTGTTTTTAGCATAAACTTCTTTTAAATCTTCTTCATCATTAGCTTCAAGCCACGGATTAGGACTGAGGTCAGCCAAAGCGGTGCCGGCAAATAAACAAAAAACAGATAAAATCAGGCATAATCTTTTTAGCATCTAAAGCTCCCCTAAATGTAATGAGATAATTGTAGAGGGAAAAGTTTAAGATAGTTTTAATTTGAGTATAAAAAAACGAGGTGATTGAGCACCTCGTTCCAAAAGGTTTTTGAACCGATTATCTGGAGTAGAACTCGATAACGAGGTTCGGTTCCATTTGAGCGGCGTAAGGAACGTCTTCAAATTTCGGAATAAAGGTGTATTTTGCGGTTAATTTAGAAGTATCAACTTCCAAATAGGCCGGAACATCGCGGGCAGAAGATTGAACAGCTGATAAAACAACAGCCAAGTTCTTTGATTTCTCGCGAACTTCAATTACATCACCGGCTTTAACTGCATAAGAAGGAATGTTTACCTTTTTGCCGTTAACGGTTACATGACCGTGGTTAACAAATTGACGAGCCGCAAATACGGTCGGAACAAACTTTGCTTTGTAAACCAAGTTATCCAAGCGAGATTCTAACAAACCGATAAGGTTTTCAGCGGCGTCACCGCGACGACGAATGGCTTCTTCATAATATTTGCTGAATTGCTTTTCGCTGATGTTACCGTAATATACCTTTAAGCTTTGCTTGGCATATAATTGGGTGCCGTAGTCAGTGGCCTTTTTACGTCTTTGACCATGTTGACCAGGGGCATAATTTCTCTTTAAAATCGGGCTGTTTTGGTCACCCCAAAGGTTTTGACCATAGCGACGACTGTTTTTCTTTTTTGCATTTACAATACTTTTCATAAAATAAATCCTTTTTGTTTGTTTAACATTATTGTCCCGATAGTTTTGCTTATGATTGCAAACGAGGTCTTATAACCTTCTTTCTCGGAAGTGAGGCAAATTTAAGACAAAAAAATTTATTTTGCAAGTGTTTTTTTAAGCTTTTTGAAAGAATTGATGGTAATATTAAAAAAACAGTCTTAAACAAAAAATCGAATCGTTTAAATATGTTATGTTTCTATGACTAAAGTTAGAGAGGAATGGCGCTTTTTTCACTTGATTTTTTGTTTAAAATGTGGTATCATTTTGCTATATAGGTGTATTTTGCCAAGTATTACCTATGGTAGGGAGTCTGTATTATGTATTTATTGATGATGTTGGCAACATTTGTTTCGGCGATCTATGGGTTTAACCTGTCGGTTCGACCTGATTATGATCGTGATATCATGCGTAAAAAAGCGGTCAGCATGCTCTACCGTTTTAATTATCAAGTTCACATTGCTTCCAGAATCATAACCAAAATAGAAGTCTATAATCAACTTGACGGGGAAAACTATGAATTCGGTATTCAGCCTGGTGATGAAATTTATGCCAGCGGCGATGCAGAACTGACTTATAAGCAAGGCAATTCTGAACACGCTTTTCTGGTGCAGGGCAGTGATACGAGTGAGCAGAGAAGTTTGCACCTCTTGCCGGAAGGTCGGGTGCTTTATGACTCTGATGAAATGTATAGCCGTGTTTATTGTCTGCCATATAATGCTGCAGCAAAAAGATTTTATGACATCAATGACTATGACGGGCATTATCATGCGCAAGCAACAGAAGATTTTGATGAAGAAGGAAACCCGATTATAGATTCTCCGCCGCATGACGGTGTGCAAAATTGTGTTTCTTCGGTTGATGAAGAAGGGGGCTTAACCGGTAGTTGTTGTCGAAAGAATTCACATCGTTATTTGATTGCATTCAGAAAAATGGATGCCAGATGGGTTAACCGGCTTACCAACTATGTTAATTATGACTTCCAACGAGCAATTATAGAATATCCGTTTACGGAGAATATCGGTTATGTTTATCGCCAAAACAACCAATGGCATTTTGAAGGTAGAGTAAGACTTTTGCCGGCGTATATTGATGATATGCGTGTATGGGCTGCTGCTCATCAGCAAGAAACCAATATTACAAAGAGAATGTTTCCACTTAGATATCGTAACAAGACCACTTGGGATTTGCCGGTGGGCTTTTTTACAGATGACTTTTTTAGAGTTAACGGAGAAGATTATTGTGCCAACGGATGCTTAATTAAAATTAGGCAGATATAGGTATAAGGAGAACGATTATGATGAAGTTGCAAGAAAAATCAGATCAGCGCGGAACCCTTTTGGTAGAGGCTCTGGCTATGTTGGGGTTGATAGCTATGGTGACGCCAACTCTTTATAAAAAGTCGGCAGAGAGATTGCAGGAAATTCAAGATATTAATATCGCCAGCCAAGCGCGGACAATGAACAGCGTCGTGGAAACGATGATGAAGGCAAATGTTACCGATTTGTTGGAAGCAACATCTTCTGCAGGTAATGAGACGATTATCCTTACCTATGATGATGACAGCACGCGATCCGGTGATGAGTGCAGCGGTAAATATTGTTTTGAAAAAGGTTATTCTGCATACGTTCCGTTTGGGTTTAATGTCGGCGAAATTAAAAACTATAAGATGCCGACCATTTATGTGCATAATGATAACAGTTCTTTAACTTCATATATTGTTTATCCGAAAGAAGCCAATATTACTCGTAAAAGAGCGGCTAAAATTGCTTCACTTGTCGGTGCTAACGGCGGTATGGTATGGGATGAAAGCTCAACGGTTCAAGGAACCGGCGATGCGTGGTCTTTGGATTCAGAAATGATTACCGATTTGGATATAGATACAGCGGATTTAACGGAAAACTCGTTGGTTGTTACTTCTGTTGAGCCGATAACGATTGATAATCAAGATAGTGAGAAGTTTTTATATCGTGTGCCACCGGAGGACGGCGATATGCAATATTATCATAATATGATGGTAACCGATATTTATATGGGCGGTCTTGAAGACGGTGGTATCTATGTTGAACACGGACGTCAATTCCACTCTATTTTTAATACGCGTAAATTGATGTTAAACTCTACGTGTGATCGTCATATTATTTCAGGTGACGTTCCGGGAAGCATGAGCGCCCACTGCGATCCGGATATTGCGGATTTGTATGTCGGCAGACCGGTCGGTAACTTCTTAGAGGAGGACAGACATAGCCGCGGTTCCGGTTCATCAAACACCGGTGCAGCATGGATTTACGGTAATTTGTCGGCGTTAAATTCACGTTTTCGTTTGCATAATACCGAATATGGTATTGGGCAAGATGAAAATGATCCTACTCAAAGAGTTATGGTCAGAACCGGACGTGATGTTATGGAATTTTTGCGCTTGAATGACAGCAGTGATGTCGATTTGGTGGTTTTCCGTGCGGATAACGGTGAAGGTGAAGATTCGGCATCTGTCGGATTGTTAGACGACTTTGTTTTAGCAAATGAAAGCTCCGGAACTTATGAATTTAAGGTTGGTGGCTCCTCTGCTGCCGGCGGTGGGGTTGAAGGCGGATTTATTCATGCTTATCAGGAAAGCGGTGACTATGTTATCAAATTAAACAGCCGACCCGCTGGAAGCTCTGCCATTACTTATATCAATGATCATGGCGGACAGGTGTTTATTAACCAAGGTGGTGACAGCTCTATTGCAGATACGCATATTAATGAAGACGGCGGTAGGTTCCTGGTTGGTGAAAAACAAGGTATGTGGATTGCCGCATCAGGTTCTTCGGCCACAAGCTCCAGCGTTTATATTTTAAGAGGTGATGACCTTGGTGTCGGTGCAACAGATAATCGTATTTTTGCGGTTGGCGGCAGTGATGCGCAAAGGAATATGATGTATGCTGAATCTTCTTATACCGGATTAAAAGACGGGCAACTCCGGGTATATGGAACAGCGTCTAACTATGATATGGATAATGTCGGTGGTTTAGGAATTACTGAATATAACGGTATTCCGACAGGAGACGGTTCAATGCTGTTGAATACCAAATATACGGATATTTTAAGCAGTACATTTATGACAAATGTCGGTAAAACTCAGATGAGCAGTAATGTCGGCGGAGATTTGGAATATGCTCGTAAAGATTGGACTTTGGGTGTTGCCGGTTCGGCGTGGGTGGATGATTTGTTATTTGCCAATGAAGCATGGTTTAATGACCAAGGTTCACGTAATTTACATGCCGGTTTCTCCAGCTATACGCAATTTAAGGATGATCGTGATACCGGCTGGTTAAATGTTTACGGTGGTCAAAACGGCGGTGTTTATATCAGAAGAAATGCAGATACAGGAACCTTGGAAAATGATACCAGTTCAACGGTGTTCTGGGCTGATTCCTCGCAAGTGCATTATAGAGATTTTAACGGCGCATACGGCTATGTTAAAGATGGCGTAGGTGTGTTGGGTTGGGAAGATCCGAACGGTTCGGTAAATTACGGTAACTATTTTGCCGCAGACAGTTCTAAGGCTTTGGTTAGCGCTTCCACTTTGGTCAGTATCAAGACCATGGATGAAACTCCTACTTCAAGTATTGTAGATGTTCAAGAAGGTGCATTGACCTTAAATAAACATCCGGAATTGCTTAGTGAGGATTTGGGGAATCGGATTGATGCCAGAGCCGGAGAATTTGCTTTATGGACAACCGGACAAGGGGCTCGTGGCAGTTCTGATGCGCAGTTCTTTGCCAACAAAGAAGATATCCGCACCCGTTATGTTAACTTTACGGTTGAAAAAGAAAACAGCTCGGCCGTATTCAAAGTTATGCCGGATTTGGACAATGTGGCGTCCTCTTCAGATGCTAATGTGTTAATGGATGGCACCGTGCATGTAACCGGAAATGAGGTTATCCATATTGCAAGTAACTCTCATAATACGGCAGAATTAGACAGCAGTCGGGCGATGTTTGAAGTGGATCCGGATTATATCCAAGTGATGGGTATAGATGGCGATGGTAATGTTAATACGGATAAACCGTTATTTAGGATTGGCGCAAGAGATATTGATGCCTCTTCGACAGTCAGCAATGCCATGAGCGGTGATGCGTCGGTTTATATTCGTCGCGGTGCGATAGAACTGGAACATACGGATACAGCTATTGTTTCCGGCGGGGATGCCGCAGATACCGGTGTGGGCTATATTAAGGCAGACAGACTTGTCAGCGGTGCGGGGATAAGCATTAATGCAAATCCGAAGAATTTACGCGATACTTATGATCAGTATATGGTCAATCCGGCATATACCTCAGTGATGCATGATATTAAGCTTACAACCCGTGGTGGGGCGCGCTTAAGTGATGTATTGCCGGATTATGTGTTAAAAGGCGTATATAATATGATAAACGACCAAGGGAATCCGGATGATGCGTCACCATTTATCGGTATTGTTCCTTTTGCGCCGTGTCCTCCGGGATATGAGAATTTAGCAACCGTAGTTCCGATTTCGTTTAATGTCGGGCAGGCCGGTGATATTATCAAAGACGGTGACAAATATAAAGTTAATACAGCGTCAAGACAGGCGGATATTTTGAATAACGCCGGCGGTCGGGATATTCGTCATCCGAATTATGAAGAAGCGAGCAGTATTGTAGTTAACGGTGTGTATAATACGTTTGATGACAATCCGGATAGTTTTGTTTCAAATCAGACACCGCGTGTTGAAGGTTGGTTCTTGGGTGTTAAGCCGAATTATACCAACTCCTCTCAAACCACAACAGATACCACTTTGGAATGGGATTCCGGTCATAACTATGCAATATATAAAGCAGGAAACGGTTCTGCTGAGGAAATTATGGCTTATCCGCTCTACTTCCAACAAAATACATGGCTCAAAACATCTTTAGCTCCGGAGGGAGATTCCGGGTGGAAAGCCTATATGGGCTTCTTGTATGATACTGCAGAGTGGAGTAACTTTAATACACGTTCCGGTGATTTTACCGGCGCACCGGTTAACTCTAACTATACAACCGGTGGCGGTAATGCCGGTGGCGGTGCAAGTATGGGCAGTTTTATTTGGAACTTGTTCCCAGTGGCGCAAAATACATTGGAAGGGCATGCTACGGTTTACTGCTATTTTAATCGAGCTGAATTTAACAATTGGCAAGACAGTAGCGGCAGATCATTGGTTGATCAGATGGATTTGTTAGGCACTGCTGAAAATGGTGGCGATCCGCGTGGTGAAAGATCACCTGATCAGCTTGATGATCCGACATTGAAATATAAAGATCCGTGGTCTGATTAGCTTTTTTAATCCCTCGAGGCGAAGGTTTCGAGGGATTTTTTGTGCCTCAAAAAGCGATTTTTCTTTAGTTTGCTTAAAAAAAGTATTTGACAAAGTTTAAGAAAACTGGTATATTTTTGTCAATTTCTTTGATTATGTTAAATTATTAAAACAAAAAAGCAATGAGCAAGAAATTGACCGTTGGAAATCAAATTGCGATAGCAATTGGTCTCCTACTCGCGTTAATTATCGTGGGTTCGGAATTTTGGCAAGCTCTTATTACAGGAGCCGCTGCGGATTGTATCTATGCCTTCTTTAAAGGCTTACTCTTAGTGTGTGTGCTATACACTGTTATTTGGCCATACATCCTTAGAAAGGTGTCGTGTGGTCAAATTTGTGGCAATCAGACGCATGTGACGGGGTGGTATAACCCTGTCCCAGTATGTAAAGCCTACGTAGACGTGGGGGCGTTGAGCTAGATGATTAACCTAAACTCATGAGCGTATGAAAAAAGTTAATTTTATCAGGCTTAACATGCTGCTCAATTTGCAGCTGGAGGCCTTTGAGGCAAAGTCCTATGCGCAATATCTTGAAGAGTGTGAACGGCTTGCGGCCAAATATCGCGCCGAAGCAGAGGCGTATGGTCGGGTAACGCCGGAGAAGATAGATGATACCAAAATCCGAACACCCTATCCCGTGTTTTATGAAAATAAGGTGATTTTGCCTTATTTGGATTTGACACAGAAGGATAAGGTCATCGGTATTAAAATAATGCACTTGACGCTCTATAAGAATGCGCTCCGAAGTCAATTTCGGGAAATTAAGAAAAAGCTTGATGATATGTCTGAGCATTTCGGGTTCCCGATAGATTGTCCGTCAGATGCGGATTTGTTGTTGTTTGCGCAAGAACAACGCAATATCAACGCGGTCGCGACGCTGATGCGGCAATATGGCATTGATTTCACATCGGTTGAAGGTGTCTATTGGTATCGCAATTCGCCGGTTGATCGAGTTGTTAAGGCCTATGACATCGCCGCAAAAGAAATCTTGACGACAATGTCTCGCGATAATGTGACAAAGGCTAAACTTCGGCCTCTTATAGGTGCGGAATACACCACGCCTCAAAAGTGATTATTAATTTTAAGAAACAACGCCCTGCGAATCCCTTCCATATCGGAAGAACGCAGGGCTTTTTTTGTGCGAATCGTGGGAGGTTGTCACCCTCCTATAGTCCCCCCGTCTGGTTCGCAAATTGCACTTATATGCAATTTGCTCGGGGGGACAGACCGGAAAGGGAGTTCCGATTAAAGCAAGGGTAGGGGGAGAACGAGGGAGATTGCCACAGCATTTTTTCAAAATGCTTCGCAATGACGATGTGGCGGCATTCCCTTCCGATGAGGAAGAACTCAGGGCTTTTTTTGCGGCTGTTAAAAATGTCTTGATTTCTTATCAAATGTTTTATATGTTAAACATATCTTATTGATTATTCTGATATTACTCCATAAATTTTTATCACTATGGCTTACAATCCTTTAGACATTTACAACGCAATGTGCGATGCCGAGAGCGGATATGACGGCGGCGCACTGGATCGTCTGGTCGGCAATAATGGCTTAGACAACGACGATGATTATGATGATGATGATCTTTATACCGATGATGAGCTTCGTGCCAGAGGGCTGTTACCGCCTGAAGATGATGACTGAGCTTAGAATCTGTGAGCTTTGAGAAGGATAAACACTTAAATCGGTGTTTATCCTTTTTTGTTTGAGGTATAGTATGAAAGGCGTTTTTTTGCTTTACTTTTTCTCTCACCTGTTTTAAACCTGTTACATATTGGATTTTTTTAGGAGTTTTGATGATGACGGCAAGAACACGTTTTGCCCCAAGTCCTACGGGCTATATGCATATCGGTAATTTGAGAACCGCGCTTTATGAATATTTGATTGCTAAAGCTAACGGTGGGCAGTTTATCCTTCGCATTGAGGATACCGACCAAAAACGCTATGTTGAAGGGGCAACCGATATTATCTATAATACACTTAAAACAGTCGGTATGAACTGGGATGAAGGACCGGATATCGGGGGTGGGTTTGGCCCATACGTGCAATCCGAGC
>Ga0310691_10003184_pt1 | contig 20140 bp, 17 predicted proteins | sample 176DNAGHGlowgp2_FD_203887 | JGI IMG/M metagenome (GOLD analysis project Ga0310691, IMG submission 203887) | Sheep rumen microbial communities from Palmerston North, Manawatu-Wanganui, New Zealand - 1766 DNA GHGlow gp2 (v2) (version 2) | ecosystem: Host-associated > Mammals > Digestive system >...
TGCATTGCGTTTTTTACTGATACCTACAAACAAGTTCAGCTTTTCGCGTGGCTCGGCGATACGGTTGTTGTCGGGCATTCTGATAGGGTAGGGAATGAAGCGCGTCTTGTCGGGATAGTGCGGCTGGTAGCATACGTGATATTCATAAAGACCGGTAATGATGCCGTCGCAATCGTCAGCAATCAGTTTGTTTAGCTGTTCCTTGGCGGTCCCCAACCAGTCGCGATGTTCTGTCAGTGCTGCTTCGTCAGTGCGCAACTGACTGCCGAAATTGAAATCGCTATACCGCAGGGGTTTCCGTTCAATACATTCGTGTACCCAGTAGTAGTCCATTCCGAAAGCTCCTAAGAACACCATTTTGTTGTGCTTTCGCAGATAGCTATAGAAAAAGAATAACCGCTCAGCCTTGAGTTCGAAGAACATGGGGTTGATGAGCTGTACTACATCGTAGCCTCGAAGTTTGGACAGTAATGTGTAGAGCTTGACCATGAGTGAAACGCCCCCGAATTTTCCTGATGCCCTTGACACATCGATGTCGCGTGGATAATTCTTCCACCCGTCGCCATCGGAGACAACAGTCACTTGATGTCCTATCGCACGGAGACCTTCGGCCAGTGTGGCGTGTACGTTGCTGTATTCGCCTATGAGCAGTATCTTCATCTTTCGCGTTTTAACAAGGGTAGTGTGCGCAGCAATATGGCACGTCCGAGCCGATTGTTGCTCATCTGGCGGAACCACTTATACTTTTGTGAGTAGTCACGGTCGGGTAGTGGAAAAAGTCCGTCGTTACGCAATTCCGTAATGCATTGTTCGAGCGCTTGACTGGAACGCTTTTGGATGATGTTCTGATAGATGTAGTCCATCGTCAGTTGGGCGATGCGGCGCTGCATGGCCAGACGTTCGCTCCTGGGAACGCGGTCGCAGAGCATATGCAGTCTTTTGATGACTCCCCTGATGTCGCTGAGCCGTTTGTCAGTGCTTTCGTCGTCGGCTTGTGTAGTGATACTGCCACTATGTTTGTAATAATAGTATGCTTTGGCATTGGTTACAATGAGCTGTTCGGCACGGATCAGCAATTGGGGCGTAAACTCTTCATCTTCGTGCCAGATGTCAGGGGTAAAGCGTAAGTCGCTGAGAGCCGTCCGCTGGAACAAATAACAACATGCTGTTCCATGAATGTTGTTTTTCAGCATATACTCCGTTCCACTGACAATTGGCTGGTCGCTGAACGACTGTTGGTTATCGGTGCTGTCTGTAAAGTCGAACATCACCATGTCTATGTCCGTATTTGTACGGATGATGTCCAAGCAGTGGTCATAGGGTGCTGTAACCAAATAATCGTCGGCGTCAACGAACTGAAGGAATTTTCCCGTGGCGGTTTCAATGCCTTTGTTGCGGGCTACGCTGAGTCCTCCGTTGGGTTGACGTACGTAAATAATCTTGTCGCCATACTGCATCAGACTGTTCATGGGACTGACGTCAGAACCGTCGTCGATAATCAGTATCTCGCGCTCTTCAGGTTTTAACGACAAAGCCAGGATGCTGTCGATACACTTACACAGCATCTGCACCGGCAGGTTGTAGAAGGTAATGATAAAAGTTACCAGCGGTTGGGCTTCTTGATGTGATGTACGAAGTGGATTGTTTTGCATAATTGTCTAATTCCTAGTGTGTTATTTATAATTGCCTTAAGTTTATTGGCGCCTGTGAATATCGTTGTGTCTACTTTCCTCGGCATGAGCCTCGGCACGTCTCCAGTCTGTTCGCAGACATCAATTTGTATGTTCAGCAGATGCAGATAGTAGGTGTCGTCCATCGGCATGCCGTTGGTCATGTGGGCCTCCAGCAGTTGACGAAGTTGCTGACCTGTGGCGGTGGCGGTAATCCCCTGCTCGTTCCAGCAGTAATGATAGAAACCTTTCGAGGAGGTCTTCACCTTTCGTGCCTTCCTAAGCAGCTCGGGCAGGGTGTATGCGTCCTCAAAGACCTTGCCCTTGGGGTAGCGCACCTGTTCGAACAATACGCTGCGGTAGATTTTGTTGCATGCATAGGTGTGCAGGTAGGCCTGTCCTTTCAGCCAGTATTCGTTGATGTCCGTGTAGGTGCAGTCTGGCAGTGCGAGCCTGTCTCTGATGGCATATTCCACCATGTCCGCATCGTCCATTTCAGTGAGCAGTGGTGCCAATGTGTCTGTCTCGAGGTAGTCGTCAGAATCGACAAAGGTCAGGTATTCCCCTCGTGCTATTTCAATACCGCTATTGCGTGCTTCGCTGAGTCCTCCGTTCTCTTGGTGGATGACCCTGACGCGTGTGTCTTTTGCAGCCCAGCGGTCACACATCGCCGGGCATTGGTCTGGTGAACCGTCATCGACAAGAATTACTTCCATGTCGTCCACATGTTGACTGAGAACACTCTCTATACAGCGATCAAGAGAGTCTTCTACGCAGTAAACGGGTATGATGACGGACAGTTTCACTCAGCAAAGGTACAATTTAATACGCAAAATTCCAAAGATTTTTGCGGTATTGTGTAATAAAATGATTAATTTTGCATTCTGAAATAGAAAAATGGAGCAAGAGCGTAACGATAACTACGACCATGTGTTGAAATACACGAGTGTCTTTGGTGGCGTACAGGGCTTGGTCATTCTGATCGGTCTTGTGCGAAATAAGTTTATGGCTTTGCTCTTAGGGGCTGGTGGTATGGGCTTCAATGCATTGTTGACTTCCGCACAGAATTTTGCCTCGCAGTGTACCAATCTGGGAATCTCCTTTGGCGCCGTTCCCCGTCTGTCCACCTATTTTGAAAAGGACCGCCAGCAGTTGCTCGACTATTATATTCAGGTTATTCGCTTGTGGAGTATGATGGCTGCTGTGCTTGGAGGCTTGTTCTGTATCATTGTTAGTCCGTTCATCAACGACCTGTCGTTTACTTGGGGTAACCATACATTGCACTATGCCATGTTGGGCATTTCTGTAGCCATGATTGCCATCACTGGTGGTGAGACTGCCATTCTGAAGGCCACACGCCGTTTGGGATCATTGGCTCGCATTCAGATTTATACTGCAGTGGCCTCCGTCGTGCTTTCCATTCCCCTCTATTACTTTTATGGGCATACAGGTGTCGTTCCGGCCATTGTTCTTATAGCTGGTGCAGGAATGCTGGTGACGATAGGCTATTCATGGCGACTATATCCTTTCAGGATCCGATTCAGTCGTAGTCAGCTGAAACATGGTGCGAGCATGATTCGTCTGGGAGTAGCGTTTGTGTTGGCTGCAGCCATAGGCAGTGCTGCGGAAATGTTAATACGAGGCTATTTGAACGTTGAAGGCGGACTGGATGATGTCGGTCTCTACAATGTTGGTTTTATGATTACCATTACCTATGCCGGAATGGTGTTCTCGGCCATGGAAACCGACTATTTTCCTCGTCTTTCTGCTGTTTGTACGGATATTGCCAAAACCAACGAGACTGTCAACAAGCAGATGGAGGTTTCGCTGTTGCTGCTATCGCCCATGCTGGTAGGACTGATGATGTTGTTGCCCCTGCTTGTTCCCATGTTGTTCAGCAAGGAGTTCTTACCCGTTGTGGGTATGGCTCAGGTGGCTGTGTTGGCCATGTATTTCAAAGTGCTTACCATGCCTGTGGCTTACATCACACTGGCCCGAAGCCGTTCGCTGTCCTATCTGCTGCTCGAAACGTCCTATTTCGTCGTTCTTGTACTGGCTGTGATGGTAGGCTTCCGTCAGTGGGGATTGTGGGGAACGGGCCTCGCTATTGTTGTGGCTCATTTGTTCGAAACACTAATGGTCGGCGGTTATGCTTATGTCTATTATGACTATCGCTCCACTTCAACAGTATTCCGTTATGCTGCCGTCCAGACGTTGATAGGCCTTGTGGCCTATGGAGCTACATTGTTGACAGAAGGATGGCTCTATTGGATAACAGAAGCCGCACTGACACTTGTCAGCACGGCTTATTCTGTTCATATCCTGCGTCAGAAGACGCACCTGTGGGAATCGCTTAAGCGCCGTCTTAGAATCTGAAGTCAAGCTCCAGGTCTACGAAATTGTAGTCGTGCTTGGCCAAATTACGGTCGTTTACGCGGGCATATTCGAAATTCACCTGCAGGTTCTTCGTAAAGAAGTAGTTCAAACCCACCTCATACATGGTCTTGGCTGAACTCCATTCCTTCATGCTGCGATAGCACTGGTAGCGGGCCTTGGCGTGAAGCTTGCTCTTGATAACGGGCACGATGCCGAAGGCATACCATCCGTCAGCTTTGTCGCCTCTTGAATAGTCAATCTCTCTGACGTTGTTGGCGGCTTTTGCTGCGCCCCAACCTTGGCTGTGCAGATATTCTGCACGGAAGGTGTATTCGTTCAAGTCGTACTCGGCAGAAATTGCATAACGGTTCTTTTCCACGCTACGTGTGGTACCTGTGAGGGGATCAAGCATAGCACCACGGCTACCCGTCCATCCGAAGGCACCGATGCGCAGGCCCTTGATGGGCATTACCCATACGCCACCGATAATATCCTTACGGTTGTCCTGGTCTTTCTGGTTGATGCCTTCACCATTATAGACGCCTACTTGATAGTGGAACAGACGACGTCCGCTGGCATTGGGGAAGAGGTCACCTGAGAACTGGATACCGATATCTCGACCACCGGAGCTCTTCTCACCGGTGCGGTCGCCAAAACCAGACAGGTTGTTGATGACATCAGCATAGGCATACCATCCCTGCGTAATGGGGTGGGTAGGGTTCTCATAAGTGAAGGCACGCTTAAACTGTCCGGCTCGAATCTTGAATTCCGGATATTTTCTCCACTCAGCATAGAGGTCTACCAACTGAACGGTTGGCTCGCCAGGTCCTTTCACGTTAGTACCCTGAATCTGTGCACGCCAGTCGAAATCACCGATTTTGCCATCCAGGATGAAACGGGCCAGACGCAGGTTGAACGTGTTGGTGTGGTTTCCTTCCGGGTCTTGTCCCTGATATTGCAGCATGCCGTAGCCGCTGAACTTAATGTTCTTTACCCATTGAGGAACCTCAATCGTCGTCTTTTTCTCTTGTGCATTGGCGGTCAATGCGAAGCCCATCGCGAAGAGGGCCAGTGTCATAAGCTTTTTCATACGTGTTGTTTTTTATTTGTTAGTAGTACAACATTTTCTACGTGTGGCGTGTGGGGGAACATATCCACGGGCTGCACTTCCACCACGCGGTACTGCTCGTCCAGCAGTTGCAGGTCGCGAGCCTGTGTGGCGGGGTTACAGCTGACATAAACGATTCGCTGGGGTGCTGCCCTCAGAATGGTTTTCACCACGTCGGGGTGCATGCCAGCTCGTGGGGGGTCGGTGATGATCACATCGGGGCGTCCGTGTTCCGTGATGAATTCGTCGCTCAGCACGTCTTTCATGTCGCCGGCAAAGAACAGCGTATTCTCTATGCCGTTGATCTGGGAGTTCACCTTGGCGTCTTCAATCGCTTCGGGTACGTATTCTATGCCGATGACTTTGCTGGCCCTTCGCGCCACGAAGTTAGCAATGGTTCCTGTGCCGGTATACAGGTCGTAGACCAGAGGCTTCTTATCACTAGTCTTACTAGTCTGACAAGGACTACTAGGACTGAATGCGAATTCACGCACGACGGAGTACAAATGGTACGCCTGCTCAGTGTTCGTCTGGTAGAAACTCTTGGGGCCAACCTTGAACTTCAGGTCCTCCATCAGTTCGAAGATGTGGTCCTTGCCCTTGAACACCAGGATGTCCTGATCGCCAATCGTGTCGTTACACTTTTGGTTGTCTAGATACATCAGCGAGGTAATCTGAGGGAACTTGTCTGCAATGTGCTGCATCAGTCCCTTGGCGTCGCTTTCGCTCTGGGTTAATGTCTCTTCCGAACTCCTGTCGTAGTGGAATTGGAAAATGATCATCCACTCGCCGCTGGCGCTGTTGCGCATGATGACGTCGCGCAGCAGACCAACCTGTTGGCGCAGATCGAAGAACGACAGCCCATGCTCGATGGCGTAGTCGCGCACCTCGTTGCGAATCTCGTTGTGCAGGTCGTCCATCAGCCAGCATTTTTCTATCGGAAGAATCTTGTCGAACGCCCCCGTGATATGGAATCCGATGGCGGGAGCGTTTTTCTCTAAACGCTCATCTTTCAACTCTAAACTAGTCAGCCAGCGCTTATTCGCACAGCCAAAGTCCAGCTTGTTTCTGTATTCCTGCGTCTTTACACTTCCCAAAATGGGACGAAATTCGGGCAACTCCACCTTACCGATACGCGTCAGCTGGTCATACACCTGCTGGTGCTTCATCTTCAGTTGGGCCTCGTAGGGCAGCTGTTGCCACTTGCAACCGCCACACACACCGAAGTGTTGACAGAACGCCTTCTCGCGTACCTTACTATATTCGTGGTAACGAATCACCTCGGCTTCCATGTATGAGTGCTTTTTACGTTTTACCTGCAGGTCGACCACATCGCCGGGTACGGCCCATGGAACGAAAACCACCATGTCGTCAACCCTTGCCAGCGATTTGCCCTCCGCTGCAAAGTCAGTAATCTCAATATGCTCTAATATGGGTAGCGGTTTCTTCTTTCTTGCCATTACCGATAATTTTTTGCAAATATAATCATTATTTTGCAAAAAACCAAACGAAATATCATTTTTCTTATTTCCTGCCCTGCAAAAAATAAGTTATTTCAGCAAATCTGGACGGAGGCGACGGGTGCGGTCGAGGGCTTGTTCGAGTTCCCACTCACGGATTTTTGCCTCGTTGCCTGAAAGCAATATTTCCGGAACCTTCCAGCCTTTGTAGTCTGCTGGGCGGGTGTAGATGGGTGCTGCCAGGAGGTCGTCCTGGAAGCAGTCGGAGAGTGCACTCTGCTCGTCGCCGATCACTCCGGGAACGACGCGAACTACGGCGTCGGCAATCATAGCTGCCACGAGTTCACCGCCCGTCAGTACGAAGTCGCCGATGCTGATTTCTCGGGTGATGAGGTGGTCGCGCACGCGTTGGTCGATGCCCTTGTAATGTCCTGCCAGGATAATAAGGTTACCCTTGAGCGACAGTTCGTTGGCCATGTGCTGGTCGAAACGTTCTCCGTCGGGCGAGGTGAATATGACCTCGTCGTAGTCGCGTTCGGCCTTCAGTGCACTGATGCAGCGGTCGATAGGCTCACACTGCATCACCATGCCTGCTGATCCGCCATAGGGGTAATCGTCGACGCGACGCCACTTGTCGAGCGTGTAGTCGCGCAGGTTGTGCAGACGGATTTCGGCCAGTCCCTTCTTCTCGGCACGGGCCAATATGGATTCGTGTACGAAGCCCTCAATCATTTCGGGCAATACGGTGATGATGTCTATGCGCATAGCTAAATGAGTAATTAGTAATTATGATTACTGTAGAACGCGATGATGCGGTCGATGTGTTGTTCGCCGGCCTGTCGGCCCTGTTCGTAGACGAGGCGCATCTGTGAGGCGTCGTGCGAGATGTGGCCGATGGGGATGTTGCCTTCGGGACGGATGACCAGACAGCGTCCTTCGCGCTCGGCCTGGGCGACGTATTCCAGCTGGCGGTTATACATCAGGTGGCGCTGGTCCAGGGCGTGCAGGAAGTGGGGATACTTGCGTAATGCGAGTCGCATGAGCGGCATCAGTCGCAGGTGGCTCTTCTGGTAGCCCAGCGGCTGGGTGAGAATGACAACGTTGCGCCGGATGCCCTGCTGTTCGAAATATTCCAAGGGAATGGAATCGCCGACACCGCCATCGAGCAATTTGCGGCCTCCTACGTGGACGACTTTCGACGCCAGCGGCATGGATGCCGAGGCACGCAGCCACTCGAGTTCGTCGTAGTCGACGTGGTCCATCGGGTGATAGACGGCTTGTCCCGTCTCTACGTCTGTGCAGACGACGGTAAACGTCATGGGGTTTTGTTCGAAGGCTGACGTATCGAAGATGTCGTACTCGTAGGGTACCACATGGTAGCCGAACTGCGCATTGAAGTAGTCGCCGCTGGTGATGAGCGATTTCATGCCGCTGTAGCGTGAATCGTGGGCAAAACGGGTATTGTAACGGATGGCTCGGCCTATCTGCCGCGACTTGTAGTTACAGCCGAAGGCAGCTCCTGCCGATACACCGATCAGCGCGTCGGGCCATACGTCGTGCTCCATCATGACGTCCGTTACGCCTGCCGTCCACAGACCACGCATGGCTCCGCCTTCCAGTACCAGACCCTTCTTCATCGTTTAGCGTTTATTTATATATTCGTATTGCGAGGCGCTGTATTTCTCTCGTGGAAATTTAAACATATCGTCAGAGATTCCGCCCACCTTGACGTTGCTGATTTTGATGGTCGTATGGAAAATACCCATCTTGATGCGCACACTGATGGGGTAGCGCGTCTTCTTGTCAAGCAGACAACGTGCTTCTTTGATGCCTTTGACGCCCTTCTTGGCTTTCAGCGTGATGTAGTAGCCCTCCTGGGAGTCCTTGATGCTGTAGGTGTAATTGTCGGGCGAGAACTTGAACTTCGTGGCATACTTGTCGCGCTCGTCGGAATGGGCGTCGTAGATGACGATACGGCTTTTCTTCCGTTCCAGACGGTAGTAGGTGACATCGTCGTTCCAGGCAATATACTTCTCGTCTATGAATTTGCTTTTCTTGCCCTTGGTCCATATGGTGCCCTGGGTCTTGTAGATGCCGATGATATTGACGTTGTAGGTGAGCTGTGAACCCTGATCGCCAAAAATCATCTTGTAGGTCTCCATGAACATCCGTCGGGCCTGCTGGGCGTTGGGTGTCTCTTTCTCCTGTGCATGCAGCGACGCGGAACTCCATAGGAGAACCATGATGAATAATATGATTTTGTGCATAGTCTATTTTTTGCGTTTCAATACCAGATATTTGGGCAGTTTTTGCCATTTTGCGTTCTTGGGAATTTTGATGGTACTGCCCGACATCTGTTGCAGGACGTAGGTCGTATCGTTGTGGCAGAACAGACGGGCCTTAAGGTCCTCGCTGCCATAGTCGTTAATCAGCTGTATTTCGGCCTCGCGCTCGTTCTTGACCTTGCAGGAGGTAATCACCCAGCAGAACGAGTTGTGAACCTTGCCCAGGAAACCTGGCAACTGACCGTAAAGCGGTTGTCCAGGCACCTCTATATCTTGGTCGTAGAAATTGATACGCATGTATACCTCGTATTCATTATTATATAGGTACGCGCGAAATGTCTGATTCTCTTCTTGTGCGAAAAGCGTTGTACAACATAGTTGTAATAGTGCCAGCAAGAGTATTCTTGTCATATTCTTTAATTGCATTATTCTGATTTTGAGGGGGCAAAGGTACTAAATCTAAATCAATAAAATGCTGATTTGTAGAAAAATAAATGTAAAAAAAGCGTAGTTTTTAATTTTTTTAATTAACTTTGCAACCTGAAATACATGTATTAATATGGGAAAAAACTATTTAAAGCCTGATTACATCTTCGAATCGAGCTGGGAGGTATGTAATAAAGTCGGTGGAATTTACACTGTACTGTCCTCTCGCGCGAAGACGCTTCAGGATGAAATGAAGGATCACATCATTTTCATTGGTCCTGATTGCTGGAAGGAGAAAGAAAGTCCCTATTTTAAGCAAGACAATGCACTCTTTGCCGAGTGGCAATGGGAAGCTAAGCAGCAAGGCTTAAAGATTAGGGTAGGCCGTTGGACGGTACCCGGGGAGCCGATAGCTGTTTTGGTCGACTTTACCCCATACTATGAGCAGAAAGACGAAATCTATGGTTGGCTTTGGGAAAACTACCAGGTTGACTCGCTGCACGCCTATGGCGACTACGACGAGGCCTCGATGTTCTCGTATGCTGCCGCCTTGGTGACTGAGAGTTTCTACAATCACTATCTCTCACCTCTCACCTCTCACCACTCACCCCTTAAAGTCATTTATCACGCTAACGAGTGGATGTGCGGACTGGGTGCGCTGTATATCAACAACAAACTGCCCCAGATTGGTACCGTCTTCACGACCCATGCCACGAGCATCGGCCGTAGCATTGCCGGCAACATGAAACCCCTGTACGACTATTTGTTCGCCTATAATGGCGACCAGATGGCCGACGAGCTGAATATGCAGTCGAAGCACTCTATCGAGAAACAGACTGCCTGGCACGTTGACTGCTTCACCACCGTGAGCGATATTACTGCCAAGGAGTGTGTCGAGCTGTTGGACAAACCCGTCGACGTGGTGCTGCCCAATGGTTTCGACGACAGTTTCGTACCCAAGGGAGCTCAGTTTACGAAGAAGCGCAAGGCTGCCCGTAAGCGTCTGTTGGAAGTGGCCAATGCACTGCTTGGAGAAAATCTTGATGATGATACGCTAATCATTTCGACCTCAGGACGTTATGAGTTTCGCAACAAGGGTATCGATGTGTTTGTGGAAGCCATGAACCGTCTGCTGCGCGACCGCGACCTGAAGAAGAAGGTGGTGGCGTTTATCGAGGTTCCCGGTTGGGTAGGGGAGCCCCGCAAGGATTTGCAGGAGCGCCTTGAAAATGAAACTCTAAACTCTAAACTCTCATCTCTAAATTCCCCCCTGGAAGTTCCGCAGCTGACCCATTGGTTGCACAACATGAGTCACGACAACGTGCTGAGCATGTTGAAATATTACGACATGCACAACCGCAAGGACGAAAATGTGAAGGTCATCTTCCTGCCCTGCTATCTGGACGGCAACGACGGTATCTTGAACATGACCTACTACGACGTAGTGCTGGGCAACGACCTCTGCATCTATCCTTCGTATTACGAGCCGTGGGGATATACCCCGTTGGAGGCAGTAGCCTTCAAGGTGCCTTGCATCACCACCGACCTGGCCGGTTTCGGACTTTGGGCCAACAAGGAATTCGGTCACTATGGCGAATTAAAGGACGGTGTGAAGGTCATCCATCGTACTGACTATAACTACTCGGAGGTTGCCGATGCCATCAAGGATACGGTGGCTGCTTTTTCGGCCATGAGCCAGAAGGAAGTGGACGAGTGTCGCAAGAAGGCCGATGCCCTGTCGAAGAAAGCCTTGTGGTGCAACTTCATCGAGTACTATCATGAAGCTTATGACATTGCCCTGCGAAAGGCAGAGGAAAGAGGTAAGAAGTAAGAAAATAACAATTCAAACATAATATTGATAAATTATGAAGATTAAAGCAGATTATGCAAATGCTCCCCAATGGAAGGATTTGACCGTGAAGTCGAGCCTCCCCGAGCAATTGAAGTGTTTGGACGAGATTGCCCACAACATGTGGTGGGTGTGGAACTACGAGGCACGCGATTTGTTCCGCGACCTCGACCCTGAGATTTACCATGAAGTGAAGCATAATCCAGTCATGTTGCTGGAACGTTTGACTTATGCCCGTAAGGAGGAAATCCTGAAGGACAAGGCGCTGATGAAGCGTGTAAAGGACGTTTATGCCCTTTTCCGCAAGTATATGGACGTAAAGCCCGACTCGAAGCGTCCGTCAGTGGCCTACTTCTGCATGGAGTATGGTATTCACTCTGCCCTGAAGATCTATAGTGGTGGTTTGGGTATGCTGGCCGGTGACTATGTGAAGGAGGCTTCCGACTCGAATGTCGATATGTGTGCCGTTGGTTTCCTCTATCGTTTCGGATACTTTACCCAGAGTCTGTCGATGGACGGACAGCAGATTGCCAACTACGAGACACAGAACTTCGGTTCGCTGCCTATCGAGCGTGAGCTTGACAAGGACGGCAATCCACTGGTGGTTGATGTGCCTTACACCAACTATCAGGTTCACGCTTATGTATGGCGTGTCAACGTGGGTCGCGTGAAGCTGTATCTGCTTGATACTGACAACGAAATGAACTCTGACTTCGACAAACCCATTACCCATGCCCTCTATGGCGGCGACTGGGAGAACCGTCTGAAGCAGGAGATTCTGCTCGGTATTGGTGGTATGCTGCTGCTGAAGAAGCTGGGCATCAAGAAAGACGTCTATCATTGTAACGAGGGTCACGCAGCACTCTGCAACCTGCAGCGTCTGTGCGACTATATTGAAGAGGGAATGTCCTTCAACCAGGCTCTGGAGTTGGTTCGCGCCAGCGGTCTCTATACCGTTCACACTCCTGTACCTGCAGGTCACGACTATTTCGAAGAGGGGCTCTTCGGCAAGTATATGGGTGGTTATCCCCAGAAGCTGGGTATCAGCTGGGACGAGTTCATCGGCATGGGACGTACCAATCCCGACGACCATAGCGAGAAGTTCTGTATGTCGACCTTCGCCTGCAACACCTGTCAGGAGGTCAACGGCGTCAGCTGGCTGCATGGTGAGGTTTCGAAGAAGATGTTCGCTCCCATTTGGAACGGCTACTTCCCCGAAGAGAGCCACGTCGGCTACGTGACCAATGGCGTACACTTCCCCACATGGTGTGCTACCGAGTGGCGTCGCGTCTATGCCAAGTATTTCGACGAGAAGCACATGAGCGACCAGTCGAACGAGGATATCTGGTATGGCATCTACAACTGTCCCGATGAGGAGATCTGGGCTACACGCCAGGCGCTGAAGGCTAAGCTCTTCGAGTATATTAAGGAACAGTTCCGCGAGACATGGCTGAAGAACCAGGGCGATCCCTCACGTGTGGTGAAGTTGCTGGAGCAGTTCAACACCAATGCACTGGTTATCGGCTTCTGCCGCCGCTTTGCTACCTACAAGCGTGCTCACCTGCTGTTCACCGACGAGGCTCGTCTGTCAAAGATTGTCAACGATCCCGAGCATCCCGTCATCTTCCTCTTTGCCGGTAAGGCTCACCCCGCCGATGGTGCTGGTCAGGGTCTCATCAAGAAGATTTACGAGATTTCGCAGCGTCCTGAGTTCCTCGGCAAGGTTATCTTCCTCGAGGACTACGACTTCCTGCTGGCTCGCCGCCTCGTGTCGGGTGTCGACATCTGGATGAATACTCCTACACGTCCGCTCGAGGCTTCTGGTACGTCTGGTGAGAAGGCCGAGATGAACGGTGTTGTAAACCTCTCCGTAAAGGACGGCTGGTGGCTCGAGGGCTATCGCGAGGGTGCCGGATGGGCATTGACCGAAAAGCGTACCTACGAGAACCAGGGCTATCAGGATCAGCTCGATGCTGCTACCATCTATAGCCTGCTCGAGAACGAGATCATTCCCCTGTACTACGATAAGGACAAGAAGGGCATCTCAAAGGGCTGGATCGAGGTGGTCAAGAACTCGATTGCTCAGATTGCTCCTCACTACACGATGAAGCGTCAGTTGGACGACTACTACAGCAAGTTCTACGAGAAGCAGACCAAGCGCTTCAAGGAGCTGTCGAAGAACGACAACCGTCTGGCCAAGGAAATCGCCCAGTGGAAGGAAACCGTTGCTGAGCGTTGGGATGCCATCAATGTTGTCAGCTGCGAATGGGACTTCCCCGCAACAGGTTGCGAAGCTGGTCAGAAGTACAATATCAAGTATGTGATTAACGAGCAGGGACTTGACGATGCTGTTGGACTGGAGAAGGTTAACGTTTGTCTGGATAAGGACGGCAACGAGAAGGTATTCAGTGTTGAACCGCTGAATGTGACAGGTCACGAAGGCAACAACTATACCTTCGAGGCTACGTTGTCACCCAACCAGTTCGGTCAGTACAAGAGCGCCATCCGCATGTATCCGAAGAACAAGAACCTGCCTCATCGTCAGGACTTCTGCTACGTGAAGTGGCTTGAGCTTCCTTCAATGTAATTGATTGATGCGACAAAGCGACTTGGATCTACTCGAAGAGCGTGAGGTGTCGTTCCCGCCAGCGCATACGGCGGAACACTTGCTGAACCAGACAATGATCAGGTTGTTTGGATGCGAGCGTTCGTACAATGCTCACATCGAACGCAAGAAAAGCAAGATGAGCTTCCATTTGGACCGCAAGCCTTCGCGACAGGACGAGAAGCTCATTGAGCAGGAGATGAACCGGCTGATCAGCGAGGATCTGCCCGTCACGTTCGAATTTGTTTCGCGTGACGAGCTGCCCGAGGGAATCAGCCTGGAACGTCTGCCCGACGACGCTTCCGACACCATCCGGCTGGTACGCATCGGCGACTACGATGTCTGCCCCTGCATAGGCAAGCACGTCCGCTCCACCGCCCAGATAGGCAGTTTCGAAATGCTCGGCACCAATTGGGACGAACACGAACACTCGTTCCGGGTAAGATTCAAGATCATTCAATAACACAAAAAGAGGATGTGACACATTGCACATCCTCTTTTTTTTTACTCTTTTATAATACATATCCTCTGCGCCAAACTCTGTGTATTCTGCGGCTCTGCGCGAGGATAAAACCTGCCTCTCGGCGTGAGGATTAGAATGGGCAAAACCCATGCATGAGGTCGTTCCCAGTGCGGTCAGTGCCGCCGTCAGTGCCGCTATCGCTATGCGAATCACGACTTCCCAAAAATTCTTTTTCATAGTTCTCATTTTTTTGTCTAAGGAGTATAGGAGTTTAGGAATAATATTTCTGCGGTTTCTGCGCTATCTGCGGGACCTAAATAAAACTCCCATTCTACTCGACTCCTTAGACTTTAATAATTCCTATATTCTTTAACCTAAAGGTACAAAGTGTGGCGTTGTAATCCTAGATTCCTTAGAAATAAATGAATAAAATTCGGGCTGATGTGTGGTCAGTCCGATTTTTTTTTGTAATTTTGCAAAGAATTTGAGATATCATCAGATGAAACGCTATTTTATAGTCATTTTCTGTCTCCTGCTGCTCGTGAGTTGTGGCGGGCAGAAGACAACCCAGACCGAGGAGGAAGTCCCCGCAGACACCACCGTTGGAACAGCCGATACGACGGCTGTGGACAGTGTGGACGTATTGTCAAACCTGCCGATGCCTAAAGCTGCCGACGAGCTGTTCGACGACTTTATCTTTAACTTCGCCGCGAACAAGAAGCTGCAGATGGAACGCATCATGTTTCCGCTGAAGAAGGTGAACGGCGAGAAGGTGGAGACCATCGGTCGCGACCAGTGGAAGATTGAACGCTACTTTATGCGGCAGCAATACTACACGCTGCTGTTTGACAGCGAGAAGCAGATGGAGGTGGTGAAGGACACGTCGGTGAACCACGCCGTGGTCGAGATGATATACTTTAACACGGGAGCCGTCATCCAGCACGTGTTCGACCGCCTGCGAGGTGTGTGGATGCTGACGAAGATAGTGACCATTCCCATCAGCAGTTCGGAGAATGCGTCGTTCCTGGAATTCTACCACCGTTTCGCCACGGAACCGGAATTCCAGACGGAGAGTCTGAACGAGACCATTCAGTTTGAGGGTCCTGACCCCGACGACGATTTTTCGCGCATGGACGGTCTGATCAGCGCCGACACGTGGGAGGCCTTTGCGCCGGAACTGCCCCAAAAGATGATTTATAACATCGTGTACGGACAGCCGACGAAGGGTTCGAACCGGAAACTCTTTGTGCTGCGGGGCATTGCCAACGGTATGGAACTGGAAATGACGTTCCAGCGCAAGGACGGTAATTGGAAACTAACGAAACTTACGACGTGAGAAGTAAGAGGTAAGAAGTAAGAGGTAAGAATGAGAGATATCAGAGACTACAGCCTGCTGGGGCATAACACGTTTGGCATTGACGCCAAGTGCAGCCGTTTCCTGGAATATGCCGACGAGACGGAGGCACGGCTTGTGGCCAAGATACTGCGCGAGGAGGGACAGCCGTTCCTGATTGTCGGCGGGGGCAGCAATCTGCTGCTGACGCGCGACTTCGAAGGTATCGTGGTGCACTCGGCCATCAAGGGCTGCGAGGTGAAAGGCACCGAGATGACGTGTGGCAGCGGCATGACGTGGGACGACGTGGTGGCGCTGAGTTTGGATGCGTCGCTGTACGGCATGGAAAACCTGTCGCTGATTCCCGGCGACGTGGGGGCTTCGGCCGTTCAGAACATCGGAGCCTACGGTGTCGAGGCCAAGGACCTCATTGTGCGTGTCGAGGCGGTGGAGATTGCCACTGGCGAGACGTGCACGCTGACGAATGCCGACTGCCAGTACGGCTACCGCGACAGCCGTTTCAAGCACGACTGGAAGAACCGCTACCTGATGCTTCGCGTGACGTACCGGTTGGCCACGGAGTACCGTCCTAGGCTGGACTACGGCAACATCCGCGCCGAGCTGGAGCGTAAGGGCATCAGCGAGCCCACCGCGTGGCAGCTGCGCGAGACGATTATCGACATCCGCCGTCAGAAACTGCCCGATCCGGAAGTGACGGGCAATGCCGGCAGCTTCTTTATGAACCCGGTGGTGACGCGCGAAAAATACGAGGAGCTGGCAGCGCAGTATGAGGGCATGCCGCACTATACCATCGACGCCGAGCACGAAAAGATTCCCGCAGGGTGGCTGATAGACCAGTGTGGCTGGAAGGGCCGTGCGCTGGGACGTGCCGGTGTGCACAGCAAGCAGGCGCTGGTGCTGGTGAATCTGGGCGGTGCCACGGGCAACGAGATTGTCGCGCTGTGCGAGCAGATTCGCCACGACGTGCGCGAACGATTTGGAATTGACATTCATCCGGAGGTGAATATTATATAGTTGAGAGTTGAGAGTTTAGAGATATGATGAAGCTGACTTTTCTGGGAACGGGAACTTCGTGTGGTGTGCCGACGATAGGCTGTCGGTGCTACACATGCAGCAGTACGGACGCAAAGGACAAGCGGCTGCGCTGTTCGGCACTCGTCGAAACGGAAACGACGCGGGTGCTGATAGACTGCGGGCCCGACTTCCGTCAGCAAATCATGGACCAGCCGTTCCGCAAGATTGACGGCATTCTGATAACCCATGCTCACTACGACCATATGGGCGGCATGGACGACATCCGCCCGTACTGTCAGTTTGGCGAAATCAATGTGTATGCCGACACGCTGGCCTGCAAGGGAATGCTGCAGATGCTACCTTACTGCTTTGCCGAGAACCGCTATCCAGGGGTGCCCGCCATCCAGTTGCACGAGATTCATCCCCACGAGCCGCTGCGCATTGGCGACGTGGACATCGTGCCGTTCCAGGTGATGCACCACGACCTGCCCATACTGGGCTTCCGCATCCGTCAGACGGACGGCGGTGAACACGGGACGCTGGTTTACATCACCGACATGAAAACCATGGCCGACGCCGAGATGGACTACGCCAAGGATGCCGATGTGCTGGTGGTGAATGCCCTGCGACAGAAGCCGCATCACTCGCACCAGACGGTGGACGAGGCCGTCGGTTTTGCCCGTCTTGTCGGAGCCCGGCAGACGTGGCTCATCCATTCGAGTCACGACATCGGACGGCATGCGGAGGTGAATGCACAATTGCCCGCAGATATTCAGTTGGCATACGACGGACAAGTGATTGAGATTAGTTGAGAGTTTAGAGTTGAGAGTTTAGAGTTATAATATGAAACGATTTTTCCTGATAGCAAGTGTGTTGATGGCTGGGGTTTATGCCCTGGCATGTACCAATTTCATTGTTGGCAAGAATGCCTCGGCGGACGGCAGCGTCATCTGCTCGTATAATGCCGACTCGTATGGTGCCTTTATGTGGCTGTACCATTATCCTGCTGCCAAACACCAGAAGGGCGATATGCGCAAGATCTTCGAGTGGGATACCAACAAGTATCTGGGCGAGATTCCCGAGGCCGAGGAGACCTACAACGTCGTTGGCAACATCAACGAATGGCAGGTGACCATCGGTGAGACAACCTATGGCGGACGTGAGGAAATGGTAGATTCGACAGGCATAATCGACTATGGTTCACTGATTTATATCGGACTGCAGCGTTCGAAGACTGCCCGCGAAGCCATCTCGGTGATGACGTCGCTGGTCGAGAAATACGGCTACTGTTCCGAGGGAGAGACCTTTACCATCTGCGACCCCAACGAGGCGTGGATTCTGGAGATGCAGGGTTGCGGTCCGGACCGCACGGTGTCGAAGGAGCGTGTGGTATGGGTGGCCCGCAGAATCCCCGACGATGCCATCTGCGGACATGCCAACCAGAGCCGTATCGGCCGGTTCCCGCTGAAGGACAAGGAAAACGTGCTGTATTCGAAGAACGTCATCAAGTTTGCCCGCAGCAAGGGATGGTTCGACGGTAAGGACGAGGACTTTTCATGGAAGAACGCCTATGCATTCCCCGATTTCTCGGGTCGCAGAATCTGTGATGCCCGCGTGTGGAGCTTCTTCAACCACCACGTCAGCGGCATGGACCGCTATCTGCCCTGGGCATTGGGTAAGGACAAGGATGCCGAGGACATGCCCCTATGGGTCGTTCCTGAAAAGAAGGTGAGCGTCGAGGACATTATGAACGACATGCGCGACCACTACGAGGGTACGCCGCTGGCCATCGACTCGACGGACATCGGCGGTGGTATCTGGCAGATGCCGTACCGTCCGACACCACTTTATTATAAGGTCGACGGCAAGAAATACTTCAACGAGCGTCCGACATCGACGCAGCAGACGGCATGGACCTTCGTCAGCCAGATGCGTTCGTGGCTGCCCCGCGAGGTGGGTGGCTGCTTCTGGTTTGGCAACGACGACCCGAACATGGTGGCCTATACGCCCATCTACTGTTCGATGACCCGTCAGCCCGAGTGTTACAACACCCCCGGAGCCGACGAGGTGACGTTCTCGATGAAGAATGCCTATTGGGTGGAAAACTGGGTGGCCAACATGGTTTATCCACGCTACTCGATGCTGTTTCCGTCGCTGAAACAGGTGCGCGACTCGCTGCAGCAGGCCTATTTCGACCAGCAGCCAGCCATCGAGGCCAAGGCCAAGGCGATGGAGCCGAAAGAGATGCAGCAGTTCCTGAACGACTATAGCGTCAATCAGGCCCAGCAGATGTTGGCACGCTGGCAGCAGCTGGCATTCTATCTGGTGGTGAAGTACAATGACATGGCGGTGAAACCCGAGGAGAACGGACAGTTCAAGCGTTCGAAATACGGTCTCGGTGCTACCGTGACGCGTCCCGGATTCCCCACGCCCTTTGCCCGTGAACTGATTCGCCAGAGCGGCGACCGCTACGCTTCACCAGAATAATGGTTATAGTTTAGAGATTAGAGTTTAGAGTTTAGAGATTAGAGTCCATGACGCTGATTATTGTAACAATGCTCATCTTGGCCTATGTGCTGATTGCCACGGGCCATCTGACGGGAGTCAACAAGGCCGCTATTGCCATGTTCCTTGGCACGGTAGGCTGGGTGATTTATGTATCGTGGGGAACCGATTTCGTGACCGACCAGCACCCGGAAGATTATCGGGAGTGGCTCAATGGCGCTGTCCCGACCAGCGAGACGGTGAAGCTCTTTATCTATAATAAAATATTTCTGAACTACGTGGGTCGGGCAGCAGCTATCGTGATGTTCCTGCTGGCCACCATGTCGATAGTGGAAATACTGAACAACAACGGTTGCTTCGACTTCATTTCGGAGTGGATCCGCACGCGTAACTCCAAGCGACTGCTGTGGACCATCACGTTTGCAACTTTCTTCCTGTCGGCCAACCTCGACAACCTGACGACAGCTACGATGATGCTGGTCATCATGCATAACATCTTGCAGAATTCGCGCCAGCGCATGCTGGTGGGGTCGGCCATTGTGCTGGCAGCCAACAGCGGAGGAAGCTTTACGGTGATTGGCGACCCCACGGGGCTGATACTGTGGGGCGACGGTGCGGTGACAGCCAGCCGTTTTTCGGCCTATCTGCTCATTCCGGCATTGTTGGCTTGGATTATTCCTACCATTCTGGTGAACCGTCAGTTGCCCGACAGGCTCGACACGGCGTGGAACCCGTCGCCCTATCGTGGTGACGACACGCGCCTGAACCGTTGGCAGCGTGTGGTGATGCTGATAGTGGGCATTGGCGGATTGTGGTTTATTCCCACCTTCCACAACATTACGAAGCTGGCTCCGTTCCTGGGTGCGCTGTGTGTGCTGTCGGTGCTGTGGGTCGTCAACGAGGCATTCAACCGCAAACTGATGAATGCCGACCAGATGGCCCAGCGACGTATTCCCCGTGCCCTGCAATATGGTGCCCTCCAGCAGATGCTGTTTGTGATGGGTATCATGCTGGGAATGGGTGTC
>Ga0310691_10003185_pt1 | contig 20135 bp, 12 predicted proteins | sample 176DNAGHGlowgp2_FD_203887 | JGI IMG/M metagenome (GOLD analysis project Ga0310691, IMG submission 203887) | Sheep rumen microbial communities from Palmerston North, Manawatu-Wanganui, New Zealand - 1766 DNA GHGlow gp2 (v2) (version 2) | ecosystem: Host-associated > Mammals > Digestive system >...
CGGCGACAAGGCGCGTCATGAAAAAATCCGGAGCTTCCTCGAGGAGATGGGCTGGTAAGGAGAGAGCGATGAGAAAACTAGTCAAGGCGAATATCCGGAAAGACAGGGCAGTGTTCACGGTATTCCTGCTGATCCTTGTCCTTTCCACCATGCTTCTGCATACCGGGCTTCTGGTGAACCGGTATGACGAAATGTATGATAAAAAGAAAAACTCGAGGGGCATCGGGGATGCGGAGATGTATGCCTGCGGCGAGGAGGATGAGATCAGAAGCGTAATGGATGGCCTTTCCTTAGTGTCAGGCTATTATAGTGATATCATTCTGCGTCCGTATAAGGCAACCGTCCTTTCGTGCGAGGAAAAGGGCTGGGAAGACACCCGGTCGGATGTGGTGCTGCATTCGGCGGACGGAACGCACGCAGGGACTGTGAAATTCATGCAGAGGGATGACTCTCTTTCCGGCCGCAGGATCTATCTGAATCTGTATCTGGCATCCGCCTGTGATCTGGAGCTGGGTGACCGGATCACGGTTGATGTGGAATCCCTGTCAAAAGAAACCTATACGGTGGCGGGAATCTATGAGGATATACAGCAGGGCAATCCCTATGCCTGGTGCTCGCTCTGCCTGGATGATGCGTCCTTCCGTGAGCTTTGGGAAAAGGCAGCTTCTGAAAAGATGTCCGGATCCTTCATGAACCGGATCAATCAGGTGGAGGTCGTTGCTTTCTTCGGAGATGAGATCAGCGGGGATGACGGTCTCCATTACGTGATGGAGGCGATGGAAAAAGCGGGAATCCCCGTTTTTGGATATACAATGGATCTGGCCAAGTCCGGATATGTCAGCATCACTAACATCCTGGCGGCATTCATGACGGTGTTTGCGCTGATCGCCATAGTGGTCACCTTTGTCATGATCGTCTTTACCATCAACAATAATATAGACCGGGACGTCCGGAATATCGGCGCCCTCAGGGCGGTAGGCTTTACAAACCGTCAGGTCAGAACGGGGATGCTCCTTGAATATCTGGTGATCGGCTTCATCGGCGGACTTCTTGGGACGATCCTTTCCTATGTGGTCATGCCTGTGATCGATCAGTCGCTCTTTCGTCCCGTTACCGGCATGTTCTGGGAGGAGAACCTGTATTTAGGGAGCAGCCTGTCTGTGATCAGTGGGCTGATGCTTGCCATGACTCTTGTAGTGCTTTTTTCCACGCGCAAGCTGCGGGATCTGCATCCGGCAACGGCTCTACGGTTCGGCCTGAAGGCGAACAGCTTCAAAAAGAATTATCTTCCTCTTGCCAAAACAAGAGGCAGGCTGAATATTCTTCTTGCTGCGAAGAGCATGCTGCAGAGCATGAGCCAGAACCTGATCGTCCTCGGTGTGGTGATCGTGGTTTCCATCATGACAATCTTTTCCGGAATTCTCTTCTACAATACGCGGGTGGATATCACCCGGTTCCAGCGGCTCATCAGCGGAGATGTACCGGATGGTATTCTGATGCTCAGCGTAACGGACGAAGAGGAGTGGAAGGCGAGCAGGGACAGGGTTTCTGAAATTCCGGGGATCACGGAGGCTTATGGATACAGCTCTCACAATATCAATGTTGAAGGCCGGGAAACCTTTGTGTTTTTTACGGATTCGCCGGAATATCTAGATTGCGGCGTCTATGAAGGGCAGATGTTCCGGGAGGAGAATGAGGCGGTGATCGGACGCCTTATGGCAGAGAAGCTTGGCGTGAAGATCGGAGACGAGGTTGAGGTTGAATGCGCAGGACAAAAGGCCAGGTTTATCATCACGGGGCTCCAGCAGGCTGTAGTGAATATGGGAAACCGGCTGTTTATCAGCACGGAGGGGGCAAAGAGGCTCGGAATTCAGCCGGAATTCAGCGAGATCAGGATCCGTGTGGCGGATGCAAGCGGTAAGAAGGTGGACCGGGCGTTAGAAGAGGCAAGGGCAGCGCTCGGAGAAGTCTGCACTGGTGTAAATAATGAATACCGATATCAGAGAAGCAGTGAAAACCTGACGATGTTCGCAGCGCTTATGCTGATTCTTATGCTGATCCTGGTGAATGCGGCGATCATCTATCTTGTGATCAAGCTTCTTCTGAAAACGGTATTCATCAGGAGAGAAAAGGAGTTTGGAATAAAAAAGGCGGTGGGCTTCACCAGCCGCCAGCTCAGGCTTCAGCTGGCTCTCTCCCTTTTTCCTGTCTGCCTTCTGGCAGCGGCGCTGGGAGCGGTTCTCGGCTTCTTCCTGGTGAATCCACTCGTTTCCCTTGTTCTTAGCGGATTTGGTATAGCCAGTGCGGATTTTATTGTGAAGCCGGTATTGATCCTGTTTACGATCCTTATTGTAGCGGCGGTCATTTTCCTGATGACGTATCTGATGTCCGGCAGAATGAAAAGAGTTTCGGCATATGAACTGATCCAGGAATGATGACCGGAAGGGTGTGTCTGTTTCAGAATGAAACTCGGCATATATAGAGAATGCGTTGACACAGGCTGAAGGCTTTGTTATATTCTATTTGTAAGATTGAGCTTAATATGTAAGACAGAACTTGGAGAATGTACTTTTGTCAGCCGGTTTCCCCGAAAAGCCGGCGGGCAGGAGTACATTTTTTTGTTGCTTTTTGCAAGTTGATTTGTTATTATACATAAGAATTAAGAAGTAAGGAGGAGACCAATGAGAAAGATTTCTTGCAGATAATTTTACTAATGTGCAGTTTCAGCATAGGCATTTACTGTGGTAATAATACCGGTTGTTTTAATGTTTTTATGATGCTTTGACTGCGTGATGCAAGAAATAATTCAAAAGTGGTTTCCGATATAAGATATAGATTTGTCCGGTTAATTAGAAATCTCTATATCAGGTTTCTGGGTACATCTTCGAAGTGTATTATCACCGCAGGATTATTCCTTGCGGTGATATTTTTTTCGGAGGTGATGCTATGTCATTATTACAGGTTTCTGAACTTACATTCTGTTATGAAGGCAGTTTCGATAATATATTTGAAGATATGTCATTTTCAGTTGATACAGACTGGAAACTTGGATTTATAGGTAGAAATGGAAAAGGTAAGACAACACTCCTGAATCTCTTACTTGGTAAGTATAATTATGAAGGTAGTATAATAGCGGACAAGGTATTTGATTATTTTCCATATCAAGTATCTGAGTCAGAGCTGGATATGACGGTTGATGATCTGTCTGAAAGCTGGAAGCCGGGAGTCGAGAATTGGAGAATTATATGTGAGATAAATAGTCTTGGGGTAGATCCTGAGATTTTGTATCGCCCCATAAGGACTCTGAGTCACGGAGAAAGAACGAAAGCAATGCTGGCAGTTCTCTTCTCCGGCGAGAATGAATTCCTTCTTGTGGATGAACCTACAAATCATCTGGATAAGGATGGCAGGGAGATAGTTAAGAAGTATCTAAATACTAAAAAAGGATTTATCTTAGTATCTCATGACCGTGATCTCCTGGATGCAGTATGTGACCATATGTTAGTTCTTAATCGTGAGTCAGTTGAGGCTACGTCGGGTAACTTTTCCAGTTGGTGGGAGAATAAGCAGAAGGCTGATATAAATGCTATAGCTGAAAATGAAAAGCATATGAAGGAAATTAGCAAGCTTAAACTCGCCGCGGACAGAGCGGGCAGATGGGCTGACAAAAACGAGAATACCAAGATAGGATTTGATCCAATAAAAGAGCATGATAGAAATATTTCTACAAGAGCCTATATTGGAGCTAAGACGAAAAAGATGCAGTCTCGCGTCAAGAACTTTGAGAAAAGGATTGGACGGGAAATAGAAGATAAGGAAGGTCTTCTAAATGATATCGAAAAGGTGGATGATCTTAAATTGATTCCTCTTACGCATCATAAGAAATGTCTTGTGGAATGCAGAGACTTTTCACTCGGGTATAATGCTAATAATGAAACAAAAAATATACTGGAGGGAATAACATTTCAGCTTTTGCAAGGAGACATTCTTTTCCTGAATGGTGAAAATGGATGTGGAAAGTCGAGTCTTATCAAAGCTATATTAAATGATGTCAGTGGCAAGAATATAGAAGGTGGAGATAGCAGCGATTTATTACTAAGTAGTGATATATCCAATATGGTGACTGCAGGGAAGCTGGAGACTGCCAGTGGTCTGGTTGTCTCATACATTAATCAGAATACATCGCAGCTAAGAGGAAGTCTTAAGGAATATGCTAAGAAGCATGATCTGGATTATAGTATCTTCCTGACTCTTCTTCGTAAGCTTGATATGAGCAGAGTTCAATTTGAGAAGAATATGGAGGAATATTCAGAGGGGCAGAAGAAGAAAGTTCTTATAGCAGCAAGTCTGCTCAGGTCGGCTCATATCTATATATGGGATGAGCCAATGAATTATATAGATGTATTCTCCAGAATGCAGATAGAGGCATTGATAGAAAGCTTTAAACCAACCATGATAGTTGTTGAACATGATGCGCGTTTCAGAGAGAAACTTGCGACGAAGGTGATTGATTTATGAGTAGATGAGGAGTTATGATTTACATGCTATTTTTAAACTACATTGATATGGTAAAAGGTATAGATGACAAAGAAAGCGGATAGGTGGTTTTTGGTTTTATAGAGGAGGAAAAAATATGATTATTAGAGATATAGATAAAGGAAAAGCTTTTGACTGGGGAAAAACCTCAAGGGATTATGCAAAGTATAGAGATATATACCCACAGGAGTTCTACGATTACATTCTAAATCTCGGACTTTGTAAGGATGGTCAGAAGGTCCTGGATATTGGAACAGGAACCGGCGTACTTCCAAGAAATATGTATAAGTACGGAGCGGATTGGGTTGGAACTGATATAGCTGAGAATCAGATTGAGCAGGCAAAAGTGCTTGCCGGGGAAGCGGGAATGAATATTGAGTTCTTTGCATCCAAAGCGGAAGATGTATCATTTCCAGAGGGAACATTTGATGTGATTACTGCATGTCAGTGTATCTGGTATCTGAAACATGAAGTGACTGCACCTCAGTTTGCGAAGATGCTAAAACCGGGCGGACATTTTCTGATTCTATATATGGGATGGCTTCCTTTTGAGGATGAGATAGCAGGGAGGAGTGAAGAAATTGTTTTGAAATATAATCCGACCTGGAATGGCTGCGGAGATACAGTTCATCCTGTATTGGTACCGGATGAATATTTGTCTGCATTTGAGCTTGTATCACAGAAGGAGTTCAGGGTTGATGTTCCATTCACGAGAGAGTCATGGCATGGCAGGATACGTGCGTGCAGAGGCGTAGGAGCTTCCCTGTCAGAAGCAGAACTTGCGGCCTGGGATAAGGAGCATATGCAGATGATGATGGAAAATGCACCGGAAAGTTTTATGGTGAAGCATTATGTATCAATCGCAGATTTAAAGGTGAAAAAACAGTAATTCATCCCAGGGACACTTATCATAATAACTAAATGACAGGACGGGCGCCTTGTACAAGAGCGGCTCACCGCAGATGAGGCTGAGGCATCGGATCCTGTGAAGCGCTTGTGAGAACGGGCAGAAGACCGGGGGAGTATGGAAGAAAACCGACGCAGCGCCTGAGAGAACTGACATGACCCGGAAAACAGGTAAGATGGTGCGCGACATCAGAAAGGATACAGAGGTATGCTGTATAAGAATTATATTTTTGATCTTTATGGAACACTGGTGGATATAGAAACGGATGAATATGGTCTCCCGCTCTGGAAGAAGCTGGCAAAGCTGTATGCCTGTTACGGAGCTGTCTATAAGCCCAAGGAACTGAGAAAGGCCTTTATTCGTCTGGACCGTGAGGAAAGGGATAAGATCCGGGAACGTACAGGCACTCCATACCCGGAAAACAGATTGGAAATCGTGTTTTACCGGCTGCTGAAGGAGGCGCCGGAAGGCAGGGTTCGTCTGCCCGGAAAGGAAGGAAAGGCTGCCTGGGCAGAGTTTATGGCTAACAGCTTCCGAGTGCTGTCCCGGAAAAAAATGGAGCTCTTTCCGGGAACGATAAAAAAGCTGAACGAGCTGAGAGAGGCGGGCTGTAAGGTGTTTCTGCTTTCCAATTGCCAGGCGGTATTTACACGGCCGGAGATTGCCCAGCTCGGTCTGGAGCCGTGTTTTGACAGGATGTATCTTTCCTCTGATTTCGGCATGATGAAGCCGGATCCGGATTTTCTCGAGACGCTGATCCAGGAGGAGGGACTGGCAAAGGCGGAGACGGTCATGGTGGGCAATGAGGAGAGGAACGATATGCAGATCGCCGCTTCCTGCGGTGTGGATGGACTGCTTCTTGTTCCTGGACTGCCGAAAAAAGAACGTAAAAAAACGGTGCAGGAACGTCTTGCTGCCGGAAAACCGGCGGCGGAGAGGATAGTCGATCTTCTATAAAGCGGATGGAATTCCGTTTAGTGCTGTTCGAATCAGGAGCAGGGGAGTTTTCCTCTGCTCTTTTTTTATATTTCTGCTGAACAGGATAGTAGAGTTTTTCTGTGTTCATATATTGACATACAGTAAGATATATGATAATCTAAAATAGTACAGATATAAATAGATAATTATATTAAAATATATGCAATTATAATAAATACAGGAAATTATATATATTACAGATAAAGTATTGAATTGCATAGAATAATATTAAGATATATATAATGGTAGAATAATATATAAGATAGTATTATAATATAAACAATAATATCAGATTACAATAAATTTTAGTGCAATTTATATAAATATACATAATTGCATGTAAATTACTTGACAAATATGTGATAATAATATAATATAGTCATGTACAGATTATTACATATGCATATATATAAATGCATAAACGGAAAAGAATTCGTTAAAGGCAGACAAAACAGCAATTTCTTTGTGAAAAGCCGGGGGTAGCGAATCAGGAGGGTATGCAAAATTGAACAAAGGAATTGCGCTTAAGGTACTGGGAAGGGGCTTCTACAGAGGAAACGATATTGTGAGCCTCCATCGGAAAAAGCTAAAAGAGAAGAAGAGGGTATATTATTCCACAAGCATCCGGATCAATGAGAAGATGGCTCCCATGATTGAGGAGCTGCTTCTCTTTAATATCGAGGAGGACTTCTTTTACAGCTGCCATGTTGTGTCGGCAGAGGTGAAAAGGGAGAAGTGGATACCGGAGAATGCGGAAAGCTATTCTCCCGAACCATTTAAGACGGTTCCGGAAAGAGCATGGTTCCTGCTGGATGATATCCGGGAGATTAAGAACTTCGACGTGTTTAAGGAACTGATCACCAATACCAGGTCGGAAGCGCTTTTGCCGGCATTGCAGAATTCCGGCAGAGCCAATGCTATTTATTTCAGAAACAGACACCTGATCGAAAACATGGAAGTCTGAAATCTGCGGAGTGAGGCAGGTTATTCATCTAACTGAGAAACAAACTGTGTCGAAATTTTTTGAGTAGTGATTTGGAATTCACTGTATCAGATAAACGGGGGAGGGTAAGTCGTTGAATTCTACATACAGAAGATACCTGGAAGTCTACAGGAATGCGGTAAGAAGAAATCCAAACAACATGTTTTTAAAGAGCCAGAAGGGAAAGCGGGCGATCGCCACGGATCTGATCCGGGAGGAGGTCGGCAATCTGGTGGATATGGAATATACGATTTCTTCTGTCAGGTCACGCATTGAGGGATCGGACTATGAGTATGATCTTCTGGTGGTGAGAAAGGACGCTGTTCCTTCCTTTGGTAAAACCTACAGACCTGAGGATGTTGCGGCCGTGATCGAATGTAAGGCGAATGGCATGGATGATCCGGAAAAGGACAGTAGCAGCATTGCCATTGCGGCGAATGCGGCACATGAGCTGAATCCGGAAATCCGCTTTGGCTACATTACCATGAACGGCAAGGTGCCGGAACAGACCGGGACGAACAGCGCAAGGAGTACAATGGGTCTTTGGGAGCTTACCAGGACATATCTGAAAAGAAAGCTGAATATGAGCAGCGTGATCTATGCTGTGACTCTTGCGCAGGGTAAGGATATGCTGGACGATGGTTCGGATGCAGAGTTCCATGCCTTCGTGAATGCCCTTACGCCGGCGAATGGATGAAAGTCGTAAGTCGTCAGCACCGGCTGACGGATGAAAGTCGTAAGTCGTCAGCACCGGCTGACTAAATAAAGTGGAAGGGAGAGGGAAAGGCTATCATTTGAGGGATAACCTCATGGCCTTGCCCACATAAAGAATATGGATTATGAAAAGACCGCAGAGCGTGCGGTGGAACTGAAGCATAGCGGTTATAACTGCTGCCAGGCGGTAACGGCAGCTCTGGCTGAAGAGGCCGGACTTCCGGAGGAAACACTGAAGCAGCTTGCGGCGGGCTTTTGTGTCGGCATGGGAAATATGGAGGCGACCTGCGGCGCGCTTGTCGGAGCGGGCTTGGTTGCCGGTCTTAGGACAAAAGGTCAGGGTACTCTCCGGTATACCCGCCAGCTGATCGAAGGCTTTAAGGAAAAGAGCGGAGCGACGACCTGCAGGGACTTAAAGGGTGTGGATACTGGCGAAATACTCTGTCCATGCGATGACTGCGTCAGAAACGCCATCCGTGCTTACGGAGAGGTTATGAACGAACTGTAGCTATTCTGTAGTCTGGATATATGCAGAATATGTTTCGTGAACGTTTGCATTTTAAATGCCCCTTTGACCCTGTATCATATAATAGTGTGTGTATAATCATGTGTGTTACCTGCGGAGAGGCTTCGGGGGAAGGACCGATCCGCAGAAAGAAAGGATGTATTCAGCTAAGATACATCCTTTTTCTTTTTGAAAAAAGTAACTCTCACATGCCTTGCGGAGGAAGGCTGCTTCGAAAATACAATATCCGTCTCTGCCCGTTAATAGAGGATTTGTTGCTCTTTTGTTGCTATCATATGATATAATGATCTTGATAAGCAGGTGCTTATCATCTGGGAAGAATTAAATGATCCGGACATGATCAAATAAACGGAAAGGAAGTAAACAGGAAATGGGTGTGACAGAGGACTTAAGAACACTGAAGTTAAGAAAGGATTACAAGGCAGTTGTTGACCTGATGTATAATACGAAGGATGCCGAGGCGGTCGACGGATTTATCCGCGACCTGACACGTCCTGTAGATGTGAATGGGGTAAAGCGGCTGTCAAACATGGATCTGGAGGATCTTGTAGGCATCTGGAAAGAGATGAATAAGATGAACTGCCAGATCATTCTCGAAAAGGGCCGAAGTATTGATGAGTGGGAACAGAAGATCATCCGCGGCGAAGTAGAGGGAGCAGAGCTGATCGTCGAGGATCCCAAGCTGCGAAGACAGGTTGCCCATGACATCGTGATCGTTCGAGAAGGCGATATGATCAATGCTGCTTTCAACTTCACCGGTCTGATCAAAAGAGAGACCATGAATGTGAAGATCGGAGGCCAGTCTGTTCAGGAGTATCTGGAGTCCATGGTCCATGGGATCATAAACGAATTTGCTGCGCAGAACGGAATGAACAGCGCTGAATATATGGATTACCAGAACGAAGCAGGTGATCTGAATACCAAGGAGAACAGTATTGATTTTAAGGTGAAGAGCGGCGAGCTGAAGCCCGGTGAGATGCTCTTTGGACAGCTCCCGGCTGAGATCATGAGGATCCGGAACTGTAAAACAGAGGAGGATCTGGTCGCTTATGAAAAGAGTGTCGAGGATACGGTAAAGAAAAAAGAAAAGTTCCTGAAGGAGATGACGGACAGTGTCGAGAAGGCAAAGACCCTTCTGGCTGAATATACGAAGCTTGCAGATGAAGATCTGGAAACGGACTATGATGATGTTCTGGTAGCGCTTGAAGCATATACGCATCTGGGGAAGGACTATCGGTACATCAACAAGGATATAGGACTGGATATGATCACTAAGGGCATTGACAGCATGAATTCGAGCAAGGCCATCAGTGATATCGAGGAGACATTAAAGGATATTCCCGGCGCGGATAGTTTGAAGGCTTTTGTTAAAGAAGTAAAGGAAGGCCCCCTTAATTCCGGCATTAAGAACCCATCCACCAAGGCGGAGAAGAAGATCCTCCGGATGATCAATGTTGAGAGACGAAGAAGAAAGATGGAGAATGATGATTTTAATTATCGTGTGAACGATATTTTGGAAAATCATAAGTCGCCGTTTAATCTCCAGAATTTCTACAATTTTGTTACTTTCCTCCAGAATATTAAGGATTTCTATCCGGAAAAGGCGGATGTAATAGATGACCTCGCCGGCAGGATGGCCGACAAAATGGTTGAGCTTCAGTCAAACCCAAATAAGAAGACGGTGAAAAATGCTTTTGGTTCAACTGAAAACGTTGATTTTATCATTGATGAGAAGGATAAGAGAGATATCGTGGGGCTTATCGTAGAGACGGATAAGCTCATGAAAAGCTTAAAGGGATATGAGGAAAACTCAGTTCCGGACAGGATCCTGAAGGAATTCGACAGACAGCTTAAGCTGTACTGCTCTGAGGATCATGAATTGCTGTTAAAAAGCGATTCCTATTTCACAGATGGCTTTACTTCTACGTTTTTGACATTCCCGCTGCCTACCTTTGCTACAGGAAAGAAGGATAAGGGTAATCTTCCGAAATTCAAGGAAGATATGAAGCGGTATGAAGCAATGTTGAAGCGGATCCCCTTCCTGGATCAGCTCGAAGCACGTTCGAATTTTGCCGTCAACACGCTTCTTCCCTTTGAGAAGAATAGAGCGGGCGGCAGTGTCAGCGAACAGGATGTGGAAAGCTTTAACCGGAAGTATCAGGCATATCTGGCACAGGAAAAGAAGTATTTTGATACCATCAAGTCCATTTCCGATAAAGATAAGGATATTGTGGAAAACAGTGTATTTGTCAAGAATACTGTTAAACAGGGATTTGTTGGAAACTGGCAGGAGGCAAGGTTTGCCGATGCGGTCCTGGAAAGAAATGCGTTTTTCCGGACAATGATATCCAAGGGCTGGCCGGTAAGTGATGTGAATCTTCTGTATGATGTTAAGCGCGTCATGAAAAATATGGAGCAGGCGAAGAATAATACCTTTTTCTCTGAGGAGGAAAGAGCCAGGATCGCAGAGCTGGAAATAAAGGCAAATGAAGCCTTTAGTAAGGCGGAGGCGTCCTATGCTCACTCCCCTGAGGTCAGAAAAGAATTGCTGGAAGGTCTTCGCGAACCGGTAATGGCGTTTGTTGATCTGAAATATGAGAATGAAATCGAACGGAGAAAGAATCTGCCGACGGATGAGATCAAGGTGCTTGGAAAGGACAGTATTTCAGAACTCTTTGACCATGCATTTGCAAGGGAATTAAATGATTTCGAAGTAGGAAACAGCCCGGTCGCTCTGGAGATGGAGAATGGTGCACCGAAGGCGTACGGCTTTGATTGGAATACGATCAGAAATGCAGTCGATCAGATGGTTGAAGATCTGGAAGCGGTCGATCCCAGCTGGATGAGATCGTCAGAGAAATTCCGAGATATGAAAACAGCTCTTCTTGATCTGCAGAAGTATACGCGGAACCCGTATTTCGGTCTGATGCATGATGATCCGCTGCAGGAACATGAAGTGTCCATGAGGGAGTTTGAGAAAAGGCTTGCTGAAGTAAGAAAGTACAATGAGGCTTATCTGAATTATAAGGGAGAGCAGTTTGGAAAGGATGCCGGCAGACGTGATTCATCCAGAAAACAGAAGCGTGAGCAGCCGCGTATCCGGATGGCGCTGAAGATGCACAGCGCACTCAGCTTCATGGAAACGAAGGCGGGAGAGATCGTCAATCAGGAGATTTCTCTCGATCCGAGGACAATCGAAGGCAAGAATCGTGCAAAAGAGATCATGAAGGATGTCCGGAAGATCATTGATGGCAGACTGGCAGAAGAGGAAAAGAAGCTGGCTGACCCGAAGATCAGTAAGTCGGATTATCTTCGCTCGATCTGCACATGCCTTGCTTTGTACCAGACGTCCAAGCCTTCCTTCTTTGAGAAAATATTTGATAGTAGTAAAAATCTGGATGAGTATAAGAATACCGTTGAAGGTATTGCCAAAATGAAGTACTCCGATAAAGAACTGAAGGCTGTCGGTTCCGTATACGGCATCGAAAGGGTAATGCGGAGTGAGGAAAAGAATTTCGGCCAGCCCGGACATAAGCGTCTGACGGTGGAAGAGATCAAGAAGGTCTATGACAAGACGCTTAAGAGTACGATGAACCATAAAACAGCTGAGCAGAAGATACGGGAAAATCTGCATAAGGAGCATATGAAGCATCAGCAGAATGAACGAGAATATAGAAATAAACTCGTGTCTCAGCCGAAAAAGTAGCAATAAGATGATCGGGACAGGAATAGCCTGTCCCGCAGTGAAATTCCCACTGTATCGGTGGGAATTTTTTTGTGGTAAGTATGTTATAATCAGAATCAGTTGAAGTGCATTTCATTTACGAGGCGTAGATTTATGGATCAAAAGAAGACAACGGATCTGGAAAAAATACTGGAGAATGTAAAAACGGATCAGTTTGAAGACTTTCAAAAGACTTACCGGAGAGAAATGATCGAGTCGGGAGATTCCTTTGTGACTTATTTTCGGGAGGCCCTGCAGGAAAAGCATCTGACCCAGCAGACTGTATTCATCCGGGCGGACGTGCCGGAACGCTATGGCTATAAGCTTCTTTCCGGAGAAAAACGCACACGGCAGCGGGATGTTATCCTTCGGCTTCTTTATGCGGCCGATTTTACTCTGGATGAGACCCAGAAGTTTCTTCGGATGTATGAACTCCCGGAGCTTTACGCGAAGATTCCCCGGGATGCTCTTCTGATGATCATATTTCGTGAGCATACGCGCAATATTCTGGAGATCAATGAACTGCTGAAGGGAAAGGGGTTCGATCCTCTCCGCACCAGCGGTGTCCAGGACTAAATATCCCGGATTTTCGAAAGGTTTCCGCCTGACCTACCAGCTGTTTTCATGTCGGGAAATGTCCTCCGGTACAAAATCCCGTGTGATCATAACAGACAGGATGGGGGTAGAATAAAGAAAAAGGAGATGTACTACAGATGAAAAAAGGATTGAAATGGGTGATCATCAGTGTTCTTGGTATCGGTATAGTTGGTGCCGCCCTGGGGAAGGGAAAGGATAAGGATGAGGAAACAACAAAACAGATTGTGACGGAAGGAAACTCAGCTCACGGAACAGTAACGGAATCAAGCACCGAGAAGCAGACGGAAAAGGCCGTGAATGCGCAGGCTGTCTCCATTGATGAACAGGTTTTACTGGATTGGAACGGAGTAAAGGTTACAGCAACGGGATACAGTAAGGATAAAATCTGGGGGGATGGGATCGATGTTCTTGTAGAGAATGATTCAGATCAGACAGTGACCATTGGGCTGAATGCGTTGATCGTAAATGATTATATGGTATTTGATCTCTTCTCCTGTGAGGTAGCTGCAGGAAAGAAGGCAAATGATACTATTCATTTGTTTGACAATGGACTCGAGGCGGCGGGGATAGAAACAGTTGGAAAGGTTGAACTGTATTTCCATGTTTATGATGGTGATTGGAAAAAGCTGTATGACAGCGAAGTTGTAGAAATTCATACATCGGCGTATTCTTCCATGGATTCCGGAAGCTATACAGGTGGAACCGAGCTTTACAATGAGGGTGGTATTCGTATCATAGGCAAAGCGGTAGATGAAGACAGTATTTTTGGCAAAGCGATTGTTTTTTATATAGAAAATAATTCAGGCAGAAATATCGGGGTTACAGCAGATGAATTATCGATCAACGGGTTTATGATGACGCCTTATTTTTCGTCCACGGTATATGATGGGAAAAAGGCCATCGATGACTTGACGCTTCTCTCCAGTGAACTGGAGAAAAACAATATCACTTCTGTGGATGATGTAGAGCTGAAATTCCACATTTATGATAATGATTCGTATGAATCCATTACGGATTCTGAGACGATCAAATTTCAAACAAAATAAAGCCGGTCTCTGCTATTATTTTCAATTTACAATATCGTTTCCTTTCCTCTTTCGTTTATTTTTATAGAACATATCTGTGTTTTTATGATAGAATGAGTATATCAGCTATACTGCGGATTAAATTGCTTTTTTGTATTCAGATGTGCTGTTTAAATATATAGTTCGAGAGGCGGGATGAAGGGTTGATCGAAATACCGGACCGGATAAAAACTGAATACGACGTGATCGGCCCGATGGAAGATAGAGAAAACGTGATCTGTCTAAAAAAGAAGGATAGTGAAAAATGCTTTATCTTAAAGATGTTTCCCGGTGAGATGGGAAAACTGTTGAACGAGCTGCGGCGCCTTTCCCCGGCTGGTGTTCCGGTGATCCGGAAGATCATTACAGAGTATGCGGATCAGAAAAACGGAACAAAAGGTCTTCTGTATGTCATCGAGGATGAAGTAGATGGCGATCGGTTGGACAGGTATATTGTTAAACACCGGAACGAGCTGAATGAGGCATGGGTGTATCATTTTTTGAATCATGTGACGTCAATCCTGACTGTCCTTCATACAGCCTCACCGCCGCTGATCCATAGAGACATCAAGCCGGAGAATATCATGATCGGTGAGCACGGTGAGGTTTGGCTGCTGGACTTTAATATTTCCCGGTTCTATGAAAATAAGGCGGCCGGTGATCGCACCAACCGGGATACGCGGATCATGGGCACGGCCGGGTATGCCGCGCCGGAACAGTATGGCTTCATGGAAAGCGACGCCAGGTCGGATATATACAGTCTGGGGGCGACTCTCAAATATATTTTGGATCAGACCGGAATAGAAAGCACAGAGCTTTATTCTGTGGCGGAGAAGTGCAGGCAGTTTAATCCGGCGGAAAGATATCAAAGTGTGGCAGAGCTCCGTAAGGCACTTGGTCGAAGGGTTTCCGCACCGGTTCCCGAGGATGAAACAAAGCCGGAGATCTGGCCGGATAAGGGGCTTTTTGTGGGATGTAACGGTGGCGGAATGTATGGCAACAGGTATTATTCCTTTCTTCCGCCGGGTTTCAGGAGAGGATCGCTATGGCGTATGTTCTTTGCGTTTTTTGTCTATTATCTCCTGATCTATGCCGTGATCCATTATGAGCCGAATATGAAGGAGATGCCGGTAAAATATCAGAACATGGATCTTTGGCTGAACAGGATCGGCCTTTCCATTACGATCGTCATTGGTGTACTGTTTGATTGTAATTACAGAAATATCTGGAATATATATCCGATGCTTCGAGACAGCTCAAAGGAAAAGCGAATCCTGCAGATCCTTCTGATCGATCTGGCTGTGTTTATTCTTCTTGTGACCATTGTTGCTTCTGTTGAGTCAGTATGGAAGAAGTAAAGGAGGAAGAAACTGACAAAGCTATGGGTATGAGCCTGATGCTCCGATGAATCGTTTCCCGCTATGCTTTACGTTTATTGATGGAAAATGCAGACAGGGAGGAGGCTGCGACAGGGTGGATGAACGGAAAAATCGAAAATATACTTGGCTTTGGGTGATCGGCTGGATCGTGGTCTTTCCCATACCCCTGTCTCTTTGGCTGAGGGATAAGAATAAGATCCCAATGTTCATCCGGCTGGCTATCGTCACCTTTGCGGCGCTCTTTTATGTGGCCTTTGCCAGGGCGTATGTGAAAGTGCGTAAGGAGCAGCGGGACCGGGATACTGTCCGGGTGTCCAACGAGGCGGAGCCGGATACAGGCCGGGAAGCCGGACAGGAGGAAGAGCAAAACCCTGTACAGAGTAAGGCACCGGAGGATGGTCAGAGTTCGGGCTGGGAAACGGGGCAGAAGACTGAACAGGATGCGGAACAAAGTGAAACGCAGGAGAAAACGCAGGGCTATACAACAAAGGAGAAGGAAGAGAAAAAAACGGATGCGGCATCAGATCAAGAGGAAACCCGTAAGACGGTGGACGGGGATGCGCTCCGGAATCTGCTTCAGCGTGCTTCGGGTTTTACTCCGGAGGAACTGACAAATGGGACTGCCTATGCCGGAGAACCGTCTGTACAGGTAAATGGCGGGGAGCCGTTATTCTGCGCTGAATGGGAAGATTCCACAGGCTTCGGTTCAGCTTTTTCAGATGCCGGTGAGATCCAGGCAGGCTATGTTCTTTCGGAGCTGGACCGGCTGGGAAGATGTGGCCCTGCGGCTGCGGTGCTCGGACCGGAGCTCATGCCAAAGGAAGAGCGGGGACAGATCGGAGATATCCGGCCAAGCGGCTGGCATACAGTGAAATATGATTTTCTGGAGGATCTTTATCTTTATAACCGGTGTCACCTTCTGGGCTATCAGCTGACGGGGCTGAATGCGGAGGAGAGAAATCTGATTACGGGCACCAGGTATCTGAATGTTCAGGGGATGGAGCCGTATGAAAGTCAGGTCGCTGACCATGTAAATCGGACGGGCCATCACATCTTATACCGGGTCACACCGGTTTATCTTGGAGAGAACCTTGTGGCTGACGGTGTTTTGATGGAGGCGCTTTCTCTTGAAGATGGGGGAAAGAGGCTGAAATTTGCTGTATATTGCTTTAATGTGCAGCCCGGTGTGGTGATCGAGTATGCTACCGGAGAAAGCTGGCCGGCCAACGTGAATACGGCGGATCAGAATGAACAGAACGTTTCCGTTGATGCGATGGAGACGGAAGATGATCCTGCTGATCCAAATGAACCGGAAAGTGAGAAAACGTATATTCTGAATACCAACACCCATAAATTTCATAGGCCGACCTGCGGAAGCGTGTCGGACATGAAGGAAAAGAATAAGAGGGAATATACCGGAACGAGAGATGAGGTCATCAGCATGGGCTACGTTCCATGCAAACGGTGCGATCCTTAAGAAAAGGGGTATATGCCAAAATAATAGTAAACCAAAAGCAGCGGAGGGGCTGTCGCACTAAATGATTAGTGCGACAGCCCCTTTTTCTTTTTGAAAAAAGTAACTCTCACATGCCTTGCGGAGGAAGGCTGCTTCGAAAATACAATATCCGTCTCTGTCCGGAGAAAAATAATTTGCCACACGAACAAATGTTTGATATAATGCATTTATGCGGCTGAATGATGGAATCAAATCCATTTTGAGGAATAAAACAAGTCTGATCTGTTATTGGAACTGAATGAGGAATAAAACATGTCTGATCTGTTATTGGAACTGAATGAAGAGCAAAGAGAGGCGGTAACCTCCACAGAGGGATATGTCCGTGTTCTGGCCGGGGCGGGCAGCGGAAAGACGAGGGCATTATCCCACCGGTTTGCCTATCTTGTGCAGGAGCTTGGCATTATGCCCGGGCATATTCTTTGCGTGACCTTTACCAATAAAGCGGCTAATGAGATGCGGCATAGGATCCATGGGCTGACGGGGGACAGGGATACCGGCTATGTGAATACCTTTCACGGCTTCTGCGTTTCTGTTCTGCAGGAGGATGGTTTTGCTGTTCAGTACCCCAAAAGCTTTCTGGTGCTGGATAATGCGGATATCGATGATATGCTGAAGATCATCTACGAGGAAAGAAATCTGACTCTCCGGGATATGACCTTTCAGAACGCCAGAGATATGTTTGAGATGATCAAGCTTCGCGAGCGGCCGGATTATTACCGGGATCTGATCGATCTTTCACTGGATAATCTGAAGGAAAAATACGAGCGGGCAGATACGGTAAAGGATATTCTGTTTTACGGTTACCTCTATCAGGAAAAGAAGTGCTTTGGGCTGGATTACAATGATCTCATTCTGTTTACGCTGCATATTTTCCGGGAAAATCCGGAGATCCGGCTGAAATGGCAGAAGAGGCTGGAATATATTATGGTGGATGAATATCAGGATATTGACCCGCCGCAGCAGGAGCTGATGGAGGTCCTGCAGGATTATCATCATAATCTTTTTGTGGTGGGAGACCCGGACCAGACCATCTATTCCTGGCGAGGGGCAGACGGGGACTACCTGATGAATTTTGACCAGGTCTTTCCGGGGACGAAAACGATTTATATGATGAAGAATTACCGTTCAACGCCGGAGATCCTCCGGGCGGTAAATTCTCTGATCGATAAAAACGGTCACAGAATAAAGAAGGAGCTGCTCCCGGTAAGAAAGTCCGGAAAGCCGGTGGTCTGTCATCTGGCGAAAAATGCGGCGGAGGAAGCAGACTGGATCACGGGTGAGATCCTGGCGCTTCATGGAATGGGGGTGCCTTACAGCGATATGGCTGTCCTTTATCGTGCCCATTATGTAACCCGGACTCTGGAGCAGGCGCTGATGCATGATCCGGCCACTGGACTTCCCATTCCCTACATGATCTACTCCGGCGTTCCTTTTTACGGGAGGATGGAGATCAAGGATGCTCTCAGTTATCTCAGGATGATCATTTTCCGGGACGACCTTTCCTTCCGGCGGATCGCCAACGTGCCGAAGCGGAATCTGGGAAAGAGGCGGATGGAATTCCTGGAGCGTTATGCGGGGGAGAATGGCTGCAGCCTGTATATGGCGCTCTATGAAAATCTGGAGCATGAGCTGTTCCGCGGTACAAAGGGGAAAGAATATGTTGACCTGATCGAACGCTTTGCGGCGGAATCGGAAAAGCGGACGGTTTCCGAAACCTTTTCCCGGCTTCTGGATGAAAGCGGTTACGAGAGGATGCTGCGCACCGAGGGCGCGCAGGACCGTCTGGATAATCTTGCGGAGCTGAAGCAGTCCATTCTGGAATTCGAAACGACCTGCGGAGAGGAGGCCAGGCTGGAGGATTATCTCCGTTCTGTGGCACTCTTTTCCAATGCAGATGCGGATGCGGGGCAGGAGGACAGGGTCAGGCTGATGACGGTGCATGCGGCGAAGGGACTGGAGTTCCCTTACGTTTTTCTCTGCGGACTGAATGAGGGGATCTTTCCGTCCAGGAAGATCAAATCTCTGGAGGAGATGGAAGAGGAAAGAAGGCTTTCCTTTGTGGCGATGACCAGGGCGGAGGATCAGTTATTTCTTTCCGCTGCAGGAGGAAATGGTTTTGACGGGATTCCCCGTTATCCCTCCCGTTTTATCATGGATATTGATGAGGAGCTGCTTACCTTTACGGAGACGCCGGATCCGGTTTATATGAGCGTGACCAGAAAATATATTGAGAATGAGAGTATCTTTCTAAAGCCGGCAGAGGAACGGAATCTTCCGGAGCCGGGACAGCGGGTGGAGCATCCCGTATTCGGCCCGGGAACCGTTTTGGAGCTGCATTTAAAGGAACGCTGCTGCCTGATCCTGTTTGACGGAATGAAGACGCCGAGAGAGATCGGCTTCCAGATCCGGCTGAAAGAGCTTTGATCCGGTTGAAATTTTATGTAGGAAACTGCAGAAAAAAGTGGTAGAATACGAAAGGTATTTTTATCAGCGTTGATGATCTGACTGATATGGGAGGCTGTATGAAGATCGAAAGCATGGAGGAAGCCGTCCGGCTTGCCTTGGCAGGCGTGGAGGAAGGTTACCGGTATTTATACGAAAATACGTCTCAGGATATCTATAACTATCTTTATATGCAGTCCGGAAGGGACAGGGATAAAGCAGATTCCCTGATCCGGAAGGTCTATGAACGGGCATGGGAACAGCTGCCGAAGCTGAATATCCCTGCTGAGTTTCCATTATGGATCCGTGACATTGCGGAGAATATGGCGAAGGAAGGAAGAACCATGCCGGTTCCGCCCATCGGAGCTGATCTGAATGGACCGGGCTCCGGATTGGTGGGAAATATGAATGCTGCGCCGAGGCCGGTTTCGAGATCGAGTGTATCCCCCAATGTGGGGCATCAGGGTGGTCAGGTCAATATGGCTCATCATTCCGAGGAAGTGCAGGGAGCGGTGAGCCCCGGTAATGGTCCGCAGACCGGAGCCGGAAGAGGTCCCGGACCGCAAACCGGAGGAAGCGGCGGCTCCGGACCCAAGACCGGTGGCGGAAGCGGCTCCGGCCCATCCGGCGCAGGTCATGAGTCGGGGAAACGGCTGGCCGAACAGGCGGCAAAGAAAACCGCAAAACGGTCGTTTTTCAGTACGGCTGCCGGAAAGACGGCTGTTGCGGTCGTTACCACGGCAGTGATATCCACAGCGGGCGTGATCACC
>Ga0310691_10003186_pt1 | contig 20134 bp, 29 predicted proteins | sample 176DNAGHGlowgp2_FD_203887 | JGI IMG/M metagenome (GOLD analysis project Ga0310691, IMG submission 203887) | Sheep rumen microbial communities from Palmerston North, Manawatu-Wanganui, New Zealand - 1766 DNA GHGlow gp2 (v2) (version 2) | ecosystem: Host-associated > Mammals > Digestive system >...
GATGTGGAAGCATCCCGCCACGCCCGACAGCCTGAACAACACTCTTGGTGTGTATATCGAGAAAACGGCCAAGAACATCGCCATCGGAATGTTGAACCAGCGTCTGAACGAACTGTCGCTGAAGCCTGAATGTCCGTTTAAAGGTGCTGATGTGGAAGACGGAACGTTTATCGTCTCGTCGAAGGTGACGGAGTCGTTCAATGTGAGCGTAGTGCCCAAACAGGGCCGCCCGGCCGAGGCCATGAAGGCTGTTCTGGCAGAGGTCTATCGCGCTTATATGCATGGCTTCACACAGGGCGAGCTGGATCGCACGAAACTGGAGGTGCTGAGCCACTTGGAGAAACTGTTCAACGACCGTGCCAAACAGAAGAACAACCCTTACTGCCGCGAATATGTACGTGCCTTCTTGGACAACGAAGCTATCCCCGGCATTGAGGTTGAATATCAGCTGGCACAGCAGATGATGCCTCAGTTCGGTCTGGCACAGATGAATGAGATATTTGCATCTCTGGTGAGCCACAGCGACAGCAATCTCGTGGTGCTGGCTATGACTCCCGACAAGGAAGGCTTTGAGGTGCCGTCTGAGGAGATGCTGCTGAACACCATTCACGAGGCACAGCAGATGCAGCTGGAGCCGTGGGTGGATAACGTGAAGACTGGTCCGCTGGTAGAGACTCTGCCTCCCGCCGGAACAATCAAGAAGGAGCAGGCCGGCCCGTTTGATTCAAAGATCCTGACCCTCTCCAACGGTGTCCGCGTGATCATGAAGAAGACGGACTTCAAGGATGATGAAATCCGCATGAGCGCCTGGAGTGAGGGCGGTGCCGGTAAGTATGGCAAGGCCGACCGCATCAACCAGTCGGTTTTGGGTAGTGTCATAGGCGCATCCAAACTGGGAGGCTTCACCCGCGTAGAACTGGGTAAGGCTTTGGCCGGAAAGCAGGTCAACTGCAGCCCCAACATCAGCGGCCGCACAGAAGGACTGAATGGTTCGTCGAGCGTAAAGGACGTGAACACCCTGTTTGAACTTATCTATCTCCATTTCCAGGGCCTGCAGCGTGACGATGACGCTGTGGAGAGCTATAAGGCCAGCACTCGCGAGCAGCTCCGCAACAAGGATGCCAACCCGCTTTCGAGCTTCAATGACAGTATCCGTATGACTCTCTTCGATCACGACTGGCACGTATGGCCTCTGAAGGAGAGCGATATCGACAAGATCAACTACGACCGCATCCTGCAGATCTATCACGAGCGCTTTGCCGATGCATCTGACTTCACCTTCCAGTTTATCGGTAACATCGATGAGGCTAAGATCCGTGAACTTTCCTGCAAGTATCTGGCTACGCTGCCTGTGGTGAAGCGCAATGACAAGGCCGTTGACACCAAGATGCGTCTGCATAAGGGTGACATCACGAACCGCTACCAGAAGAAGATGGAGAACCCGATGGTCTATATGGTGTCATTGTGGAGCGGTCCGGTAAAGATGACTGTAGAGAACGAAGTCCAGTTTGATATTCTCGGCCAGTGTCTCAGCACTATCTATCTGCGCAAAATCCGCGAAGAGCTCGGTGCAGCCTATAGTACTCAGGCAACTGCAGATATCATGCGCGACGCAGCCGACAACCCCCAGTATAACGTTTTGGCGATCTTCCCGCTCAAGCCCGAAATGGCAGACACCACCGAACTGATTGTTCAGAAGGTGATGGAGGATGTGGCTGCTAACGGTGTATCAGATGAGGATATCAACAAGGCTAAGGAGTATCTGCTGAAGACATTCACGCAGAACCAGCGCGAGAACGGCTACTGGATGAACCGCATCCAGACGATGGACTTCCGCAAATACGATTCCGGCAAGAACTACGAGGCTATCGTGAAGGCTACTGGCAACGCAGATATGAAGCGTCTGGCCAAGCAAGTGCTGAAGGACGGCAACCGCGTCCGCGTAATCCTTAAAGGTACAGCTGAATAAGCCTGTCAGAGTTGCCCCATTTCGACCTGAACGACGATCCGCTCAACGAGGCGGTCGTCGCCTTCAGGGTCGTACTTCTTCTTCAGGCTGGCCTTGAATGTCCAGGCGAAGATCTGATAGAAGTTGGCGCGGAAGGGGCCGAGGAACGCCTTTACAATCTCAAATGAACTCTGGTTGCACTCACGGTCAACCAGTTTGATAAGGAGCTTACCTTGACTATAGGTAAGCTTCTTCATTTCCGGGGTGTATCGGCGTTTGATTTCCTTCTCCACCTCCTTGATATGCTCGTCCTTGCTCTTCTTGTCAGGCAGAGACTCAAGAACGGCGTATGTCTCGTCGAGGATGGAAAGGGCTTGTTTGGCAAGCGGAAGCACCCGCTTCACGTTGGCAACCATACGGTTGAACTTCTGACGTTCCTTTTCCGTGCGGAACACCAGAGGCGCATATACAGGCAGCTCGGGTAGGAGGTAGGTCCACATCGTATCGCCCTCGACAATGTCGAATTGGTTGTAACGATAGCGAATGAGCGGCTTGCCGATGCCGAAAGGTATCGGTTCGGTGGGCAGTTCGCCTACATCCTCTTCCTGGGCCGCGAGCGTGGTGGCCATCAGTGAGAACAGCATGATATATATGAATCGCCGTGACATTGTGTCTATGCTGCATCGCTGTGCGCGGGTGCAAAGGTACGAAAGAAAATGATTATAGTGGTAAAATAATACGCCAAAAGGCATAAAATCATCGTTTTTTTTGGTCACATAGCAAATAATGCATACTTTTGCCGTGCAAATAGAGAGAATAATAACCAAGAAGATACAACTACGATGACAATGATACGAAATCTATGGATTGGGCTTCTAATGTTAGTGGCCACTTCTATACAGGCGCAGGAGATTTATAACTTCAGTGCCGCCGCTTATAATGTTGACGGTCTGCCCAAGGAGATAAAAGGGCCTTTGGGCATAAAAATCACTATCAACCCGGACGGCACAGGGGCTGAAGGCACAAGTATAATCAGCCAGAGGCTGGCCGCGAAAGGCTGGGATCTGATAGGAGTGAGCGAGGACTTCAACTATCATGACGAGCTGATGTCTTCTCTGTATGATTATAGCGCAGGAACTAATCGCGGAGGGATGAGCTTCGGCAACTGGACTGATTATCTTCAGAAGAAGGCCATTGACACCGACGGTCTCAATCTGATCTGGCACAACCGATACACTGTCTCGGGTGAATACATGGAAAGATGGCAGCTGTGTAATGGTTATGACAGCAACGGAAATGACGAGATGGTGAAGAAGGGGTTCCGCCGCTATGAGGTGGCCTTCAGCAACGATGCCGTGATAGAGGTATATATCCTGCACATGGATGCGGAGACCGATCCGGAAGATAATGCTGCGCGCGAGGTGCAGTGGGCACAGTTGCGTGATGCCATTCTGCAGCGCGACGCCCGTCGGCCGGTGCTGGTAATTGGGGATACCAACAGCCGTTATACTCGTGACAAAGTGAAGTCGCTCTTCATCGACCCTATAAACGCGGTCTCAAACCTCAGTGTTCAGGATGCGTGGATTCAGCTGAAGCGCAATGGCGAATATCCCAGATTGGGAAGCGACGCCCTGATGGAACATGAACTGGGCGAAATGGGTGAGGTTGTGGATAAAATCCTCTATATCAATAACACTCTGAGCCGCTGTAAGCTGAAAGCGAACACCTATTCTTTGGACAAGACCATAACTGATGACGAGGGTAATCAGTTGGCAGACCATTATCCAGTGGTTGTCGGTTTCACCCTGACTGTTCCCAAACAGAATGAGTACCAGTTGCAGGCAGGGCAGTACTATATGCGGAATGTCGCTACAGGACGTTGGCTTGACGCCGGAGGCGCTTGGGGTACACATGCGATGGCCACAGAAGTTGGACATCCGGTATCTCTGGAGCCTATCTCAGACGCAACGTCGAATGTGAAGTATAATGTGAATACCCATATTTACAACGGCGATGCAGTTTCCTATCTTACTCAGGGCGACTCATATATGGACGGAGATGCCGCTACATGGCGAATCTCTGTAAAGGATAAAGCATTGCGCGCATATTCAGTCATTTACTCTGAAGACGGAAAGAACTATGCCCTGACAGATGCAGACAAGGCCGACGGCTTCGTGTCGTGTGAGGATTATGATGCCGAATCAAACAACCAACTGTGGGTTTTCTATACTCGTGAGGAACGTGACAGATTGTTGTATGAGAACCAGCCCACACACCCGATAGATGCGACATATCTGCTGCCCGGCGCAGGGTTCGGCCGTAATGACAACGATGCCAATGCCTGTTGGCAGGGAGGTCCTACGATAGGATGGACGGATTATGTCTGGGATAACTGCGATTTCAATGCCGAGAGGTACAACGGACAGATAGGTACATTGAGTTCTACCAAGACGAACTTTGATGTCTATCAGAATATTAGTGTCCCGAACGGACTTTACTATGTATCCGCACAGGCTTTCTACCGTGACGGAAGCATCAGCCACGCTGACAGCGGACGACAGGAAGGGTGGGAGGTAATCCATTCTGAATTTTATGTGAATGACAAGTCGATATATGTGCCGTCAATACTCGAAGGCGCACAACAGGAAGCTCTCTCAGAGTCAGACGCAACTTCGTCATTTGGTTATATACCCAACACTCAGATGGGGGCCGCCATCTATTTCCGTGAGGGACTTTATCTGATTGGTCAGTTCGTCAAGGTAACGGACGGGAACATGCGTATCGGCATACGTAAGGATCATACGAAGACGGAGGCGTGGACATGCTTTGATAATTTCCGGCTTATTTACTTCGGTGATGCAGAAGAAGAGGATGTGCGGAACGGCGTTTCAACTGTAAATAATACTGTCGCAGTCGATACGCAGTGGCTGACATTAGGCGGACTTCGCGTGAGTCGTCCCGGTCGCGGACTCCATATAGGTCGTCAGGTTCTTCCGGACGGGAACGTCGCTTTCAGGAAAGTAATGATAAGATAATCAATCACGTTTTATAAACTCTTTTATTAACAATTAAAAAAGAAAAAGCTATGAAAAAGATGTATGCTATTGCTTTGGCAGCTATTGCCATGAGCTTCGCTTCTTGCGGAAACCAGACTGCAAACACTGCAGAAGAGGATTCTCTCACAGTTGAAGAGGCCGTAGAGGCTACTGTTGACGAGGCTGCTGCCGCTCCTGAGGTTGCCCCTTCTGCAGAGGCTGCCCCCGCTGCTGTTGAAGCCGCTCCTGAATCACAGGCTGCTGCTGCACAGTCTTCTGCAGAGGAGGCCGCTGCTCACGCCGCTGCTGCTGTTGAGGCTGCCAAGGCTGCAGTAAAGGCTGCTCCTGAGGCTGCGAAGGAAGTTGGCAAGGGCGCTGCAAACCAGGCTATCGACGACGCTGCTGCTTCTGCAAAGAAGAAACTGGGCATCTAACCACCTACGCGCGTACATATATTAATTAATAGATGGCAAGCGAAAATCAGCCTAAACAAGGGCAGGTGCAGGTGAATATGACACCTGAGGTGGAGAAAGGAGTGTATTCCAATCTCGCCATCATGGGTTTCACCCCCACCGAGTTCATCATGGATTTCGTGTTCCACCACCCTGGAATGCCACGTGCTAATGTCCAAAGCCGTGTTATTATGTCACCGGTACAGGCAAAACGCCTCATGCGACTGCTTGAACAAAACATGGCAAACTACGAGAAGACATTTGGCAATATCGTTTTGGAGGAAGATAAGCGCCAAGTTCCCCCTTCTGGACCCATTTCTCCCTTCAAAGTGAACTGAGAATAGTTAAATAAACTTAAATGTTTATATATTAATGCCTTTGGGCGGCCCAAAACCACCCAAAGGCATTGTTATTTGGAAGAAAGTCTGTACCTTTGCAGGCCATTTAGCCGCATTATGCCCTTTTGCGAGTAATTTATGGCCCTAAAATAGACAAATAAATACATCAAAATATCAAAAACAAAACATTATGCCTACAATCTCACAGCTTGTCAGAAAAGGCCGTAAGGTGTTGGTCGATAAGAGCAAGAGCCCCGCTCTCGATAGCTGCCCCCAGCGTCGTGGCGTGTGCGTTCGCGTTTATACGACAACCCCTAAGAAGCCTAATTCTGCAATGCGTAAGGTAGCCCGTGTGCGCCTTACCAATTCAAAGGAAGTTAACAGCTACATTCCCGGAGAGGGACACAACCTGCAGGAGCACAGCATCGTGCTGGTGCGCGGCGGTCGTGTAAAGGACCTGCCAGGTGTGCGCTATCACATCGTGCGTGGAACACTGGATACAGCCGGTGTCGCAAACCGCACTCAGCGCCGCTCAAAGTATGGTGCAAAGCGTCCTAAAGCAGCTAAGAAGTAATTAATCAACAAACAGTTTGGTTCGTAAGTCACGGTTGAGTAAATGTCGCAGAGGCGACGTTGAAGAACGAAATCTCTACAGCCCAAACATTAAACAATCCCAAACGCAATGAGAAAAGCAAAACCAAAGAAGCGTCTCGTCCTGCCAGATCCCGTTTATGGCGACGTGAAAGTCTCAAAGTTCGTAAACCATCTGATGTATGATGGCAAGAAGAGCATCGCTTACACCATCTTCTACGATGCATTGAAGATTGTGGAGACAAAGATGCAGAGCGAGGAGAAGAGCGCACTCGAAATCTGGAAGGAAGCTCTCGCAAAGGTAACTCCCACCGTGGAAGTAAAGAGCCGTCGTATCGGCGGTGCCACTTTCCAGGTTCCTACAGAAATCCGCCCCTCACGTAAGGAGAGCGTCAGCATGAAGAACCTCATCGGTTATGCACGCAAACGCGGCGGCAAGACTATGGCCGACAAACTCGCTGCCGAAATCATGGACGCCTACAATGAACAGGGTGGCGCATTCAAACGCAAGGAAGATATGCACCGCATGGCTGAGGCTAACCGTGCATTTGCTCACTTTAGATTCTAAAACAAGACTATGGCTAAACACGATTTGCATCTGACCCGCAACATCGGCATCATGGCTCACATCGATGCCGGTAAGACTACGACCTCTGAGCGTATCCTCTTCTACACGGGTCTGACACATAAGATTGGCGAAGTCCACGACGGCGCTGCCACTATGGACTGGATGGCCCAGGAGCAGGAGCGCGGTATCACTATTACCTCTGCTGCTACCACGGCCTTCTGGAACTGGAATGGCAACAAGTACAAAATCAATCTGATTGACACTCCGGGTCACGTCGATTTCACGGCTGAGGTCGAGCGCTCTCTGCGCGTCCTTGACGGTGCTGTTGCAGCCTATTGCGCTGTCGGTGGCGTCGAGCCCCAGTCTGAGACCGTATGGCGTCAGGCTGACAAGTACAACGTTCCCCGTATGGGTTACGTGAACAAGATGGACCGCAGCGGTGCCGATTTCTTTGAGGTAGTCCGCCAGATGAAGGACGTGCTTGGCGCTAAGCCGGTGCCCGTTGTAATCCCCATCGGTGCAGAGGAGAACTTCAAGGGTGTTGTTGACCTCATCAAGATGAAGGCTATCCTCTGGCACGACGAGACCATGGGTGCAGAGTATTCCGTTGAAGATATTCCTGCTGATTTGGTTGCAGAGGCTGAGGAATGGCGTGGTAAGATGCTCGAGACCGTAGCTGAGTATAACGACGAGCTGATGGAGAAGTTCTTCGATGATCCTTCAACCATCACCGAGGATGAAATCCTCAAGGCTCTGCGTGCAGCTACCGTCAGCATGGAAATCACTCCGATGCTCTGCGGTTCTTCGTTCAAGAACAAGGGCGTTCAGACTCTGCTTGACTATGTCTGCGCTTTCTTGCCCAGTCCGCTTGACACTCCTAACGTAGTAGGTACTAACCCCGACAGCGGCGAGGAGGAAGACCGTCGTCCCGATGAGGATGAGAAGACCAGCGCACTTGCATTCAAGATCGCTACCGACCCGTATGTAGGTCGTCTGACCTTCATCCGTGTTTATTCCGGTAAGATTGAAGCCGGCTCATATATCTACAACACCCGCTCTGGCAAGAAGGAGCGCGTGAGCCGTCTCTTCCAGATGCACTCCAACCACCAGAATCCTGTAGAGGTTATCTCTGCCGGTGATATAGGTGCAGGTGTTGGCTTCAAGGATATCCGCACAGGTGACACACTCTGCGATGAGGATGCACCCATCGTGCTCGAGAGCATGGACTTCCCCGATCCAGTTATCGGTATCGCCGTGGAGCCTAAGACCCAGAAGGATCTTGACAAGCTCAGCAACGGTCTTGCTAAACTGGCAGAAGAAGACCCGACCTTCACCGTTCGCACTGACGAGCAGAGTGGCCAGACCGTCATCAGCGGTATGGGTGAGCTGCACCTCGATATCATCATCGACCGTCTGAAGCGCGAATTCAAGGTTGAGTGCAACCAGGGCAAGCCTCAGGTGAACTACAAGGAAGCTATCACTCGCACTGTCAATCTCCGCGAGGTTTATAAGAAGCAGTCCGGTGGTCGTGGTAAGTTTGCTGACATCATTGTCAATGTAGGCCCGATTGATGAGGACTTCGAAGGCACAGGCCTCCAGTTCATCAACAGCGTCACTGGCGGTAACATCCCCAAGGAGTTCATTCCCTCTGTGCAGAAGGGCTTTGAGAATGCCATGAAGAATGGTATCCTCGGCGGCTTCCCGATGGACAGCCTCAAGGTTGAGCTCGTTGACGGTTCGTTCCACCCCGTCGATTCAGACCAGCTCTCATTCGAAATCTGCGCCCTCCAGGCTTACAAGAATGCTTGCTCTCAGGCTAAGCCCGTTCTGATGGAACCCATCATGAGACTTGAGGTGGTGACACCCGAGGAGAACATGGGTGATGTCATTGGTGACTTGAACAAGCGTCGTGGTCAGGTGGAAGGCATGGATACCAGCCGCAGCGGTGCACGCATCGTGAAGGCTATGGTTCCTCTGGCAGAGATGTTCGGATATGTGACCGCCCTGCGTACTATCACGTCCGGACGTGCTACCAGCAGCATGACCTACGATCATCACGCACCCGTATCCAGCAGCATCGCCAAAGCCGTGCTTGAGGAGATTAAGGGTCGCGTAGATCTGGTCTAATTGGAAATTTTGGGGCGGCCAAGCAAATGACTCTTTGGCCGCGCCCTCCTTCAAACAAATCGTAAATAGTAAATTATTAAATCGTAAAATCAAATCATGAGTCAGAAAATCAGAATCAAACTGAAGTCTTATGACCACACACTTGTTGACAAGAGTGCTGACAAGATTGTGAAGACTGTAAAAGCAACCGGTGCAATCGTGAGCGGTCCGATACCTCTCCCCACGCACAAGCGCATCTTCACTGTAAACCGTTCAACCTTCGTAAACAAGAAGAGCCGCGAACAGTTCCAGCTGTGCAGCTACAAGCGCCTCATTGACATCTACAGCAGCACTACTCAGACTGTGGATGCTCTGATGAAGCTCGAATTGCCCAGCGGTGTGGAAGTCGAGATTAAAGTCTAATCAGAAAACATAGGAAACTCTAGGAAATCCTAGGAAATCCTAGGAATGCCTAGAAAAGCCTATAACAATAATTAAATTATTAAATTACTGAAATGCCAGGATTATTAGGAAAGAAGGTCGGAATGACCTCAGTGTTCAGTGCCGACGGCAAGAACGTGCCGTGCACTGTTATCGAAGTTGGTCCTTGCGTGGTAACACAAATCAAATGCGTGGAGAAGGACGGATATGATGCCGTTCAGCTCGGCTTCCAGGAGGCTAAGGAGAAGAATACTTCCAAGCCAATGATGGGCCATTTCGCTAAGAGCGCTACCACTCCCAAGAGACACTTGGCCGAGTTCACAGGTTTCGAAGGAGACCTGAATCTGGGTGACACCATCACGGTGGAACTCTTCAATGACACAGCATACGTGGATGTCATCGCTACCAGCAAGGGTCGCGGCTTCCAGGGTGTTGTGAAGCGTCACGGCTTCGGTGGCGTCGGTCAGAAAACGCACGGTCAGGATGACCGTCTGCGCAAGCCCGGTTCTATCGGTGCCTGCTCTTATCCCGCTAAGGTCTTCAAGGGCCTCCGCATGGGTGGACAGATGGGTAATGCACGTGTTACCACTCACAATCTGCAAGTATTAAAGGTGATCCCCGAGCACAACCTGCTTCTCATAAAGGGCAGCGTGCCTGGTTTCAAAGGTTCAATCGTAAGCGTTATTAAGTAAGATGGAACTCAGTGTATTGAATATCAAAGGTCAGGACACCGGTAAGAAGGTGGTTCTCGACGATGCAATCTACGGTATTGAACCCAACGATCATGCAATTTATCTCGACGTAAGACTCTTCCTCGCCAACCAGCGCCAGGGCACAGCCAAGGCAAAGGAGCGTTCTGAGGTTAGCGGCTCTACCCGTAAGCTCGGACGTCAGAAGGGCGGCGGCGGTGCTCGTCGTGGTGACATCAACTCCCCCGTTCTCATCGGCGGTGGCCGCGTGTTCGGTCCCAAGCCCCGCGATTATGGCTTCAAACTCAACAAGAAGGTGCGTCAGCTCGCACGCCGCAGTGCTCTGAGCTACAAGGCTCAGGAGAGCGCTATCATCGTGGTCGAGAACTTCACTTTGGAGACTCCTAAGACAAAAGATTTCATTGAAATCATAAATAATCTTAAAGTTGACGGCAAGAAGAGCCTCTTCGTATTGCCGGGTGCAGACAAAGCAGTATATTTGTCAGCTCGCAACTTACAGCGTGTCAATGTTATGGCTGCTGCTGCGCTGAACACCTACAAGGTGCTCGACGCAGATGTCCTTGTACTCACCGAGGGCGCAGTCGAAGTCGTTGCCCAAAACCTCAATAAGTAAACTACGACGCAATGGGATATATTGTAAAACCTCTGGTCACTGAGAAGATGACCAAGATTACAGAGAAGCAGAACAAGTTCGGCTTCATTGTCCGTCCTGAGGCCAATAAACTGCAGATTGCACAGGAGGTGGAAGCACAGTACAACGTAACTGTTGTTGCTGTGAATACCGCCATCTATGCTGGTAAGAACAAAAGCCGTTATACCCGCAGAGGGCTTGTCAAGGGCCGCACCAATGCCTTCAAGAAGGCTATCGTCACTCTCAAGGAAGGCGATACGATTGATTTCTATAGTAACATTTAATAAAAGATGGCAGTACGTAAATTCAAGCCCACAACTCCGGGCCAAAGACACAAAATTATAGGTACGTTCGAAGAGATTACTGCATCTGTACCTGAAAAGTCTCTCACTTGTGGCAAGCTCTCCACCGGTGGACGTAACAACACTGGTAAGATGACAATGCGCTATCTCGGTGGCGGACACAAACGTAAATTCCGTTTCATCGACTTCAAGCGAGAGAAGGATGGAGTTCCAGCTGTCGTGAAGACAATCGAGTACGATCCCAACCGTTCGGCTCGCATCGCGCTCCTCTTCTATGCAGATGGTGAGAAACGTTATATCATTGCTCCCAACGGATTACAGGTCGGACAGACCGTGGTATCCGGTGCTGACGCAGCTCCTGAGGTTGGTAACACCCTTCCCCTCGAGAACATTCCCGTCGGTACTGTGATTCACAACATCGAACTGCGCCCGGGACAGGGTGCTCTCCTCGTCCGTTCCGCTGGTAACTTCGCTCAATTAACATCCCGCGAGGGCCGCTATTGCGTTATCAAACTCCCCTCTGGTGAGACCCGCCGTATCCTCGGTGCCTGCAAGGCTACCGTTGGCAGCGTCGGCAATAGCGATCACGCACTGGAATCTTCTGGTAAGGCCGGTCGTAGCCGCTGGCTCGGCAGACGCCCGCACAACCGTGGTGTTGTCATGAACCCGCACGATCACCCGATGGGTGGTGGTGAAGGCCGTCAGAGCGGTGGACATCCCCGTTCACGTAAGGGCCTTTACGCTAAGGGTCTCAAGACTCGCAGCCCGAAGAAGCAGTCGAATAAGTATATAATCGAAAGAGCCAAGAAGAAGTAATAACAGTTAATTGAAGAAGAAATATGAGTCGTTCATTAAAAAAAGGTCCATACATTGCAGTCAGCCTTGAGAAGAAGGTTCTGGCCATGAACGAGAGCGGCAAGAAGAACGTCGTAAAGACGTGGGCCCGCGCTTCAATGATCAGCCCTGACTTCGTTGGCCATACCATTGCCGTACATAACGGAAACAAGTTTATTCCCGTTTATGTTACGGAGAACATGGTCGGTCACAAGCTCGGTGAGTTCGCCCCGACACGTAAGTTCGGAGGACATGCCGGACAGAAGAAAAAGTAAGCGTGACCTTTCAATCTCAACGAATTAATAGAGTAATCATATAATGGGAAAAAGAAAAAGACTGGCAGCCGACGCAAGAAAGGCTGCACTCAAGACCCAGTATTTCGCCAAGGCGAAAGGCGTACCCTCCTCCCCGCGTAAGATGCGTTATGTGGTGGATTTGATTCGTGGCATGGAGGTCAACCGCGCCCTCGCTACCCTGCACTTCAACAAGAAGGCCGCCGCAGCAGACGTGGAGAAGCTTCTCCGCTCCGCCATAGCCAACTGGGAACAGAAGAACGATCGCAAAGCCGAGGATGGCGAGCTGATCGTCAGCAAAGTATTTGTTGATGAGGGTGCAACCCTCAAGCGCATGCGCCCGGCACCCCAAGGCCGCGGCTACCGCATCCGCAAACGCAGTAATCATGTCACCTTGTTTGTTGACACTAAAGCAAACGATTAATCAGTAAAAGTATGGGACAAAAAGTTAATCCAATTAGCAACCGTCTTGGCATCGTACGCGGTTGGGATTCCAATTGGTATGGTGGTAAGGATTTCGGCGACGCTCTGCTCGAGGATAGCAAAATCCGTAAGTACCTCATGGTACGTCTCGGAGATGCCAGCATCTCACGCATCGTCATCGAACGTACTTTGAAGCTCGTGACCATCACCGTGTGCACCTCGCGCCCGGGCATGATCATCGGTAAGGGCGGAGAGAAGGTCGATGCTCTGAAGAACGAACTGAAGAAGGTGACCGATAAGGAAGTCCAGATCAACATCTTTGAGATTAAGAAGCCCGATCTCGATGCAAACATCGTAGGTGCCAATATTGCAAAGCAGGTGGAGGGCAAGATTGCCTATCGCCGTGCTATCAAGATGGCTCTCGCCAACACCATGCGTGCAGGCGCAGAGGGTATCAAGGTGCAGATCTCAGGCCGTCTGAACGGCGCTGAAATCGCACGTTCTGAGATGTTCAAGGAGGGTCGTACTCCTCTGCACACTTTCCGCGCAGATATCGACTACTGCCAGACCGAGGCTCTGACTAAGGTGGGACTGCTCGGTATCAAGGTTTGGATTTGCCGTGGCGAAGTCTATGGCAAGAAGGACCTTGCCCCCAATTTCACCCAGCAGAAGGAGACCGGCCGCTTCGGCGGAGACCGTGGTGGACGTGGGTTCCGCCGCAAGAGAAACAACAATCGTTAATTTTTGAAGCTAGGTTATTATGTTACAGCCGAAAAGAACTAAATATAGAAGGCCGCAGAAAGGCCGTTGCAAGGGCAATGCCCACCGTGGCAACCAGCTTGCATTCGGCTCCTTTGGCATCAAGAGCCTTGATACTCACTGGATCACCGGCCGCCAGATTGAGGCCGCCCGTGTCGCAGTGACGCGCTATATGCAACGTGAGGGTCAGGTGTGGATCCGCATCTTCCCCGACAAACCAATCACCAAGAAGCCCGCTGATGTGCGTATGGGTAAAGGTAAGGGTGATCCCGTGGGATACGTGTTCCCCATCACTCCCGGTCGCATCATCTTCGAGGTTGAGGGTGTTCCCTACGAGACCGCTAAGGAAGCTCTGCGCCTCGCCGCCCAGAAGCTCCCTGTTACGACAAAGTTCATTGTTAGACGAGACTACGACAAAAACGCTTGATTATGAAGATTGCAGAAATAAGGGCTCTCACCGCTGAAGAGCTGGTTGAGAAGATAGAGTCGGCCAAGGCTGAGTACCAGCAGATGTTGCTCACCCACGCTGTTTCCCCACTGGAAGATACTTCCCGGATTATGAAGGCACGTCGTGACATCGCCCGCATGAAGACCGTACTCAATGAGATTCAAAACGCCAAATAAATGGTCCGAAACATGGAAGCAAGAAATTTAAGAAAGACGCGCACAGGCGTCGTTATCAGCGACAAGATGGATAAGACCATTGTAGTGGCTGCTAAGTTCAAGGAGAAGCATCCCATCTACGGCAAGTTCGTGAGCAAGACCAAGAAGTATCACGCACACGACGAAAAGAACGACTGCCACGTAGGCGATACCGTCCTCATCATGGAGACACGCCCTCTGAGCAAGACAAAGAGATGGAGAGTAGTATCAATCGTTGAAAGAGCTAAGTAAAGTATGATACAGACAGAATCTAGATTAGTTGTTGCAGACAACAGCGGCGCAAAGGAAGCTCTTTGCATCCGCGTGCTGGGTGGCACTCGTCGCCGCTATGCAACCGTAGGAGACGTGATTGTCGTTGCGATTAAGAGCGTGATCCCCTCCAGTGAAATTAAAAAGGGTGCTGTGTCAAAGGCGCTTATTGTACGTACGAAGAAGGAAGTCCGTCGTGCTGACGGCTCCTACATCCGCTTCGACGACAACGCATGCGTATTGTTGAACAATGCTGGTGAACTTCGTGGCAGCCGTATCTTCGGGCCCGTTGCCCGTGAGCTGCGTGCCGTGAACATGAAGGTTGTGTCACTCGCACCTGAGGTACTTTAATCATTTAAGATTCATCTAAACTAATGGCTAAGTTACATATCAAGAAAGGCGACACTGTCTATGTTCTCTCTGGAGAGGACAAGGGCAAGACCGGCAAGGTCCTGAGAGTGTTCGTCAAGGAGCAGAGAGCCATCGTCGAGGGTCTGAACATGGTGTCTAAGAGCCAGAAGCCCAGCGCCAAGTTCCCTCAGGGCGGCATCATCAAGATGGAGGCTCCCATCCACATATCCAACCTTAATGTGGTGGATCCCAAAGATCCTAAAAAGCCGACCCGTATCGGCCGTAAGTTAAACGCAGAAGGCAAGCGCGTACGCTATGCCAAGAAATCAGGAGAGGAGATTAAGTAATGGCAAATACCGCAAGACTGAAGCAGGAGTATGCAGAGCGCATCGCTCCCGCACTTAAAGAGAAGTTCGGCTATACATCTGCCATGCAGATTCCCGTTCTGAAGAAAATAGTTATCAATCAGGGCCTCGGCATCGCCACTCAGGACAAGAAGATCATTGAGGTGGCTATCAACGAGCTGACGGCTATCACCGGCCAGAAGGCAGTGGCTACCATCTCCAAGCGAGACGTTGCCAACTTCAAGCTGCGTAAGAAGATGCCTATCGGCGTTATGGTTACCCTCCGTCGCGAGCGTATGTATGAGTTCCTCGAGAAGCTCGTCAAGGTAGCTCTGCCACGTATCCGTGACTTCAAGGGGATCGAAAGCAAGCTGGACGGCCGCGGCAACTATTCTCTCGGTATCCAGGAGCAGATCATCTTCCCCGAGATCAATATCGATACTATCGACCGCATCGTCGGCATGAACATCACCTTCGTCACCACGGCCAAGACCGATGAAGAGGGTTATGCTTTGCTCAAGGAGTTCGGTCTTCCCTTCAAGAACGCAAAAGATTAAGAGAATATGGCAAAAGAATCAATGAAAGCCCGCGAGGTGAAGCGTGCGAAGCTCGTTGCCAAGTACGCTGCAAAGCGTGCAGCCCTCAAGAAGATCATCAACGCTGGTAACACCAGCGATGAGGCTGCTATCGAGGCATACGAGGCCGCTCGCAAGCTCCAGGCTCTTCCACTCAACTCCAATCCTATCCGCCTGCATAACCGCTGCAAGATCACGGGGCGTCCGAAGGGCTATATCCGCCAGTTCGGTCTCTCACGTATCCAGTTCCGCGAGATGGCATCTCAGGGTCTCATCCCCGGCGTGAGGAAGGCTAGTTGGTAAGGCTGCACTACTTCAGCACACTTTTATTTATTTAATATTGTCGGCGCAGTGCCGATTAATTAAAAACTATTATCAAATGACAGATCCTATTGCAGACTATTTGACACGGTTGCGCAACGCCATCATGGCCAAGCACCGCGTGGTTGAAGTGCCCGCGTCAAATCTGAAGAAGGAAATCACAAAGATTCTCTTCGAGAAGGGATACATCCTCAACTACAAGTTCGTTGAGGACGGACCTCAGGGCACCATCAAGATTGCCTTGAAGTACGATCCCGTGAACAAGGTCAGCGCCATCAAGAAGCTGATCCGTGTATCATCGCCCGGTATGCGTCAATATACCGGCTACAAGGACATGCCCCGTGTTATCAACGGACTGGGTGTGGCTATCATTTCCACGTCCAAGGGCGTTATGACTAACAAAGAAGCCGCAGAGCAGCGCATCGGCGGTGAAGTACTGTGTTACGTTTATTAATTTGGAGGACTAATCATGTCAAGAATAGGTAAATTGCCCATAAGCATCCCTCAGGGTGTTGAGATTTCCCTCGATGGTCACAAGGTGACGGTCAAGGGCAAGGAGGGTGTTTTAACCCAAGAGGTTAATCCTTCCATCATAGTAAATATTGACAAGGAGAACGGTCAGATCACATTCGGTATCGATGAGACCTATGACCCAATCAATGTCACCATGAAGCAGAAGCAGGCTTATCACGGTCTCTACCGCTCACTCATCAACAACATGGTTGTGGGTGTCAGCCAGGGCTATGAGAAGCAGATGGAGCTGGTAGGTGTCGGTTACCGTGTGAGCAACAAGGGTAACATCGTCGAGTTCTCTCTCGGTTACACCCACAGCATCTTCATCCAGCTGCCGCAGGAGATAAAGGTCGAGACCAAGATGGAGAGAAACCAGAATCCTCTCATCATCCTCCGCTCATGTGATAAACAGCTCCTTGGTATGGTATGTGCCAAGATTCGTTCTTTCCGTAAGCCCGAACCGTACAAGGGCAAGGGTATCTTGTTTGTTGGCGAGCAGATTCGCAGGAAGTCTGGCAAGTCTGCCGGTGCCAAGTAAGTTTCACCCTTAAAAGCGTAAACATTATGACAACGAAAGTAGAAAGACGAATTAAGATTAAGTACAGAGTTCGCAATAAGATAAGCGGCACAGCAGAGCGTCCCCGCATGTCTGTGTTCCGCAGCAACAAGCAGATCTACGTCCAGGTCATCAACGACCAGACCGCAACAACCATCTGCTCAGCCTCCTCACTGGGTCTGGAGAAGATGCCTAAGAAGGAACAGGCTGCCAAGGTTGGCGAGCTCATCGCGAAGAAAGCCCTCGAGGCCGGTGTAACAGCAGTTGTATTTGACCGTAACGGTTATCTCTACCACGGACGTGTGAAGGAAGTGGCAGATGCAGCACGTAACGGCGGACTTAAATTCTAATCATTATTATGGCAATCAAAAACGTAAAGATTAATAGCGATGTCGAATTGAAGGACCGCCTCGTAGCCATCAACCGTGTCACCAAGGTGACCAAGGGTGGTCGCACCTTCACGTTCGCTGCCATCGTCGTCGTTGGCGATGAAAATGGAATCATCGGTTATGGCCTGGGCAAGGCCGGTGAAGTCACCGCTGCCATTGCCAAGGGCGTAGAAGCCGCTAAGAAGAACCTGGTTCGTGTTCCCCTCCTTAAGGGTACCGTACCCCACGAGCAGGCCGCTAAGTTCGGTGGTGCAGAGGTGCTTATTATGCCAGCCTCCACCGGTACTGGTGTGGTTGCCGGCGGTGCTATGCGTGCCGTGCTTGAGAGCGTCGGCGTACGCGACTGTCTGGCCAAGTCCAAGGGCTCTTCCAACCCCCACAATCTGGTGAAAGCCACCATTGCTGCTCTTGCAGAGATGCGTGACGCCCGCATGGTAGCCCAGAACCGTGGTATCTCCGTTGAAAAAGTGTTCAGAGGTTAATCTAAGGAGGAACTAGACTATGGCAACTATTAAGATTAAGCAGATTAAGAGCCGCATTGGTGCTCCTAAGAACCAAAAGCGGACCCTTGACACGATGGGCCTGCGCAAGATGAACCACACCGTAGAGCTGGAGGACACTCCTGTCGTTCGCGGCATGATTCAGACAGTGCATCACCTCGTAAAGGTTGTGGACTAAACGTCCTGAACACGATTCATTAACGTTAAAATCCGACATACAAATATGAAACTAAGTACTTTGAAGCCTGCCGAGGGTTCAACCAAGAACCGCAAGCGCATTGGCCGTGGCCCTGGAAGTGGCCGTGGTGGTACATCCACCCGTGGTCACAAGGGTGCAAAGGCACGTTCAGGCTATAAGAAGAAAATCGGTTTTGAAGGCGGTCAGATGCCGTTGCAGCGTCGTCTGCCCAAGTTCGGTTTCAAGAACATCAACCGCAAGGAGTACCAGGCAGTGAATCTCTCCACGCTCCAGAAGCTGGCAGACCAGGGTCTGACCAAGATCGGCATCGCCGAGCTCATGCAGGCCAGCTTGATTAAGAAGGGTCTGGTGAAGATTCTTGCCAAGGGTAAGCTCACCGCCAAGATCGAGGTGGAGGCAAACGCCTTCTCCGCAGCAGCTGAGGCTGCTATCACCGCCGCCGGCGGAACCGCAACAAAACTGTAAGAAAAAACTGACTCATGAAAAAGTTTTTAGAAACACTGAAGAACATCTGGATGATTGAGGATCTTCGCATGAAGATTCTCATCACCATTGGTTTTGCCGCTATCTACCGCTTCGGCTCCTTCGTGGTACTTCCGGGTATCAACCCCAACCACCTGGCCGCCCTGCGTGCGCAGACCAACGAGGGTCTTATGAGCCTTCTTAACATGTTCTCAGGAGGTGCATTCTCCAACGCGTCTGTCTTTGCGCTCGGAATTATGCCGTACATCTCGGCCTCCATCGTTATCCAGCTGCTGGCCGTGGCTGTACCCTATTTCCAGAAGATGCAACGCGAGGGAGAGAGTGGCCGTCGCAAGATCAATCAATACACCCGTTATCTCACCATCTTCATCCTCCTCTTCCAGGCTCCCGGTTATCTGGTGAACCTGCGTATGCAGGCAGGCGGAGCCCTGGCTCCCTCTATCGGATGGACTTCGTTCATGATCGCCTCCACCATCATCCTGGCTGCCGGCAGCATGTTCATCCTCTGGTTGGGTGAGCGCATCACAGACAAGGGTATCGGAAACGGTGTTTCTTTGATAATCATGTTGGGTATCATTGCCCGTCTGCCGCAGGCATTTGGCCAGGAGGCTGTAAGCCGACTGAACAACCTCGCAGGTGGCGGTCTCGTGATGTTCCTCGTTGAGTTGGTTATCCTCTTCGCCGTCATTGTTGCTGCAATCCTGCTTGTGCAGGGTACACGCAAGGTGCCTGTACAGTATGCCAAGCGCGTCGTAGGCGGTCAGCCTCTCGGCGGTGCACGCCAGTACATCCCCCTGAAGCTGTTCGCAGCCAATGTGATGCCTATCATCTTCGCACAGGCCATCATGTTCATCCCCATCACTCTCATCCAGTATGTCAGTGGCGGACAGAACCCGTCGGCCGTGCTGATGGCATTGAGTGACCACACCAGCTGGGCATACAACCTCTTGTTTGCCGTGCTCATCATCGCCTTCACGTACTTCTACACTGCTATCACCATGAACCCCGTTCAGATGGCAGAGGACATGAAGCGCAACAACGGATTCATCCCTGGCGTGCGCCCGGGTAAGGATACAGCCGACTATATAGATAATGTGATGTCTCATATCACACTCCCCGGCTCTTTCTTCCTCGCCGCCATCGCATGTATGCCAGCATTTGCAGGTTTGTTGAAGGTTACGCCTGAATTCGCACAGTTCTTCGGCGGTACCTCCCTCCTCATCCTCGTGGGTGTGGTGCTTGACACCTTGCAGCAGATTGAGAGCCACCTCCTCATGCGTCACTACGACGGTTTGCTGGAGTCTGGCCGCATTCATGGACGTAACATGAGTGCATACTAACTCTCGGTCATGCTATTTCTGCCATGATATATCTGAAGACAGAAGATGAGATAGAATTGCTCCGGGCGGCCAACCAGTTGGTAGCGACCACGCTGGCCGAGATAGCCAGAATCGTCCGTCCGGGCATATCCACTGCCGAAATAGACCGGGTCGCGGAGACATGTATCCGCGATCACGGTGCAGAACCCACCTTCAAGGGTTTCCCTAATCCCTACGGTGG
>Ga0310691_10003188_pt1 | contig 20127 bp, 20 predicted proteins | sample 176DNAGHGlowgp2_FD_203887 | JGI IMG/M metagenome (GOLD analysis project Ga0310691, IMG submission 203887) | Sheep rumen microbial communities from Palmerston North, Manawatu-Wanganui, New Zealand - 1766 DNA GHGlow gp2 (v2) (version 2) | ecosystem: Host-associated > Mammals > Digestive system >...
GTATTAAGATAATTATTAAAACTTCCTACATATAATAATGTAGGAGGTTTTTTTATGTTTAATGATTCTTTATTTAAGAAAGTAGAGGATAAAAGTGGTGTTTCTAAAGATACTATTATCTCTTTAGCTAATAAACTATCAAACTCTAATATGAAAGATGAAAGCACTTTAAGAGATGTAATAAAGGAATTAAGTTCATTAACAGGAAAAGAGGTAAGCAAAGAAAAAGAAGATAAAATAATAAATACTATTTTAAAAGATAATGTTCCTAAAGATATAGATAAATTGATTTAGTGGTATATTTCTTATTTTTATTCATAGATTTTACTAGATAGGAAGAGAGGTTTTATGGATAAGAATGAAATTATAAAGAATATTGCTTTACGTACAGGTGGAGATATTTATCTTGGAGTAGTAGGAGCTGTTAGAACTGGTAAGAGTACTTTTATTAAGAAAGTTGTAGAAAACTTAATTGTTCCAAATATAGAAGATGAATATGAAAGAAAAAGAGCTTTGGATGAGATACCACAGAGTGCTCAAGGGAAAACTATCATGACTACTGAACCTAAGTTTGTTCCTAATAATGCAGCTAAAATACATATAGATGATTTTGAGTGTAATATAAGACTTATTGATTGCGTTGGATATTTAATTGATAATGCTAAAGGAGCAGAAGATGAAAATGGACCTAGACTTGTTAAGACACCTTGGTATGATGAATCTATAGCATTTAGTGAAGCTGCTGAGATTGGAACTGAAAAAGTTATTAAAGATCATTCTACTATTGGTATAGTAGTTACTACTGATGGATCAATACTTGATTTTGATAGAAAAGATTATATAGAAGCAGAAACAAGGGTATTAAATGAATTAAAGGAATTAGGTAAACCTTATATAGTTATAGTTAATTCTACTCATCCAACATTACCTGATACAGAGAAGATAGTAGAAAGTATTAAAGAAGAATACAATGTTCCAGTAATGGCTATTAATATAGACAATATGAATACTAAAGATATGTATGATATCTTAAGAGAAGCATTATATGAATTTCCAATACTAGAGTTTAAAGTTAATATGCCTGAATGGATAGCTATCTTAAATCCAGATAATGATATTAAAAAAAGTTATATTGAAAGTATAAAAGAAAGTATAATTGATATAGATAAATTAAGAGATGTAGAAAAGATTAATAATCATTTTTTAGATAATCCAAATATATCTAAAGCATATTTAAAAGAATTAGATCCTGCTTTAGGAGAGGTAACTATTAATCTAGAAGCACCTTTAGAATTATATAATGATGTACTAACAAGTATAATTAAAATAGATGTAACAAGTAAAGCAGAATTATTATCTTTATTCCAAGATTATGATCTAGCTAAGAAAGAATATGATCAAGTTAAGTATGCTTTAAAACAGGTAAAACAAACAGGATATGGTGTAGCTACCCCAACACTTAATGATATGAAACTAGATACTCCAGAAATTACTAAACAAGGGTCACGTTATGGAGTAAAACTTAAAGCAACAGCTCCATCTATACATATGATAAGAGTAGATGTTAATTCAACATTTGAACCAATTATAGGAAGTGAAGTTCAGAGTAAGGAATTAATAGATTATTTAACTAAAGATAAAGATAATAATCCAACAGGTATATGGAAAAGTGAAATCTTTGGAAGAAGTTTAGACTCTATTGTACAAGAGGGTATTCAATCAAAGATAAGTATGATGCCAGATAATATTCGTTATAAGTTACAAAATACTTTAACTAAAATAGTTAATAAGGGTTCTAATAATATGATTGCATTTGTCTTATAGTTTACATATCTACAGTATAATACTGTAGATTTTTAATTTATTTTAATTTATTATATAGTATAATTATGTTAATAGGGGAGTATTATGATAAAGAAGTTAGTATTATTATTAGTATTATTTTTTTCTTATAATAATGTATCTGCTTTAGAATTATGTTCTCCAAGTCAAGACTATATTGATTACATGAATATACCTGAAGAAGAAAGAGTTAATTATCAAGAACCAATATATTGTTCATCTGTATTTGATAGAAAATTATCTTCTCCATCTTCAGCTACTGGTAGTATAAATAGTATTACACTTGGTGGACAAGAATCAATAAGTAGTTCTTTTTATAGTGCTTATAATGAAGGTATTGTTAATGCATCAGGTAATCAAAGACTAACAGGTTTATGTTGGGATTTTTCGGCTTTATCAGTAGTAGAAACTAATGCTATGAAGAATCAAGCTGGGAAATATAATTTTAGTGAAGTTCATTTGGCTTATTCTATTTTAGGTAATGTTTATGCTGATTCTTCAGAACAAAAAAATAAATATAATTATGATGCAAGAGATGGTGGTAAAATAACTTTTGCTTCTTCCTATTTCTTTAATAATTATGGACAACTATTAGAAAATGAATTACCATTTGATTCTAATTTGAATTATGAAACAACTAATTTAAAGAAGATTAATGCTAGTAGTTATATAAATGGTAATAGTTATGTCACTGTTAGTACATTTAAAATTGATAATATTAATAGTAATTCAGTATGTTCTATAGATGAAATTAATACTATTAAATCTTATATATTGAAATATGGTTCAGTACAAGCAACTATGTACATGGATTCATCAAATTTTGCTGGTAATGGACGTAAGTATTATCTTTCTAATAATGCAAATGAGAATCATGGTGTAGTTATAGTTGGTTGGGATGATTCTATTTCAAAAGATTTGTTTGGTGCAACTAGGGATGGTGCATTTATAGTTAAAAATTCTTGGGGTTCTACCTGGGGTGATGATAATAATGGTATATTCTATATATCATATGATGACTATTCAATATGTAAGGCTATAGTTAGTTATAGTGGGGTATCTAATAAAACATTTGATAATTCTTATAGAGCATCTGATTTAGTTGGGAATATGGTTCTTGGATTTCCTAAAACTTCCTATATAGCTAGTAAGTTTACTAAAGAATCATCAGGTATTGAAACTATAGATCGTGTTAGTTTTGCTACTGCTCCTTATACTACATATAGTGTATATTTAGCGAGAAATAATGTTTTAGATGATAAAGATAATTGGGAGTTATTAAGAACAGGAAGTTCTGATGCGTTTGGTATAGATTCTATTAACTTAGATAGTATAGAAGTATCAGATAATTTTACTATAATAGTCAAATATGATTTTCCTATTGATAGTTTTTCAATATTTACTATGTGTGATAATAATTTAGATTATAATGCTCCTGATATTAGTACTAATACAAATTATTTTTCAATAGATGGTAATATTTGGGAAGACATGTCTAATATAGTTAGATCTTCAGCAACTTATAGATGTGAACCTAATGTATATGTATATACTAATAATAAGAATAATACACCTAAATTAGAAATAAATGCTATTACTAATATAGATGATAATATTAATCTTGCTATTACTAAGAAGAATATAAGTAATAATAATGTATCATATAAAATATTAGATTCTAATGGTAAAGATGTAACATCACATTTTACTATTACGCCAGATTATGATTCCGCTAGTGTAGATATTGTTACTGATAATACTGTATCTGGTGATTTTAGTATATTAATAAGTGGGAATGGAGTTAATTCTAGTAGTAGTTTTAGCTTAATAGAGGATATTAAATCTAATAGTAATAATTTAGTTATAGATAATGATAAAGTTGTTGTTACTATAGGTAAAGGTAAAACATTAACTTATAAAGATGTATATGATAGTTTAAAATTAAAAAATACTGGTATAAAGATTACTGATAGTAAAGGTAAAACTGTAACTAGTGATACAGCACCTGTTGGGACTAAAAATAAGTTAAGTACTAATAGTAATGGTTATGATATCGTTGTTAAAGGAGATCCAACTGGTGATGGAAAGCTATCAGCATTGGATTATATAATGTTAAGAAAACATATTATGAAGATTGAAACAATAATAGATCCGATAATAAAGGCAGCGGCAGATATGGATAATAATGATAAGATATCAGCGCTTGATTATATAGCTATTAGAAAGATAATGATTGGAGAGTAATATGAAAAAAGCTTTAGGATATTTTATATTTTCGTTTTTAGTATTTGTTTTAGGGCATGTTACAGTATTTGCTGCTGGAAGCATAAATCCTTCGACTACTAGTATTAGTATAGAAAAAGGTAAAACTGCTACATTTACAATAAATGCTAGTAATGCTGCTGGTAATGTATTAATTCAATCAAGAGATAGTAATATTGCTAGTGTTAATACATCAAGTTATTTCTTTGATACATCATTAGGAAGTAGTAGTGTTTCTGTTACAGTAACTGCTAATAATGTTGGAAATACTACGATATCAATTATTCTTGATGATGTTGGTACATTTAATAATGAAGAATTAACTGGGACAAAAATAGTTAATATTACTGTAACAGAACCACCTAAACCTAATCCAGAGCCAGTACAACCTTCACAACCAGTACAAAGTAATAATAATACATCTACTTCTAAAGCTTCTTCTGAATCAAAGAAAGAAGAAACTAAGAAGGAAGAAACTACTGGTGTAGAGAATAAAGAAGAAGAAAAACAAGAAGTAAAAGAAGAACCTAAATTAAAAATAAATAAGTTTTATGTCGTTGGTTATGATATAAACTTTAATCTTGATAAACTTGACTATGCAATTGATATAAATAAAGATGTAAAAGCTATATATATCGTTGTGGAAGGTACTGATTTAGAAGTAGAAGGCGATAAAGAAATAAATATAGTTGGTAAAAATAGAGTAGTAATAAGAGTTAAAAGTGGTAGTACTATAGAAGAATATACAATTAAATTAAATAGAATAGATAAAGAAGAAAAAGAAAAGAAAAATGATCTTAATCCTATATTTATAGGTACAACAGCTTTATTTGCTTTATCTACTATTGGTTTAGGTACTTATATAATAATTAAGAAGAAAAGGACTGCATAATATGGATTTAACTAAGGATAAATATGTTATTTTAGAAGTAATACCTACAGGTATTAATAAAGATAAAGGTGAGATAGTAGAATTAACAGCTTTAAAGGTAGATGGTTTAAAACTTGTTGATAGATTTAATTATCGTTTAAATAAAGATAATGTACCTTTAAAAGAGTTTTTAGAAATGTGTAATTATGATGATGAAGATTTTATTTATCTTGATAATAGTATAGATATTTTGGATAAACTGAAAGATTTTGTAGAAGATTTACCTTTGATACTTATTGATAATACATACACACTTAACTTTTTAGAAGATTTTAGTAATAAAAAAGAATTAGTTTTTCCTTATTTAGAGTTAGAATTTAGTGATTCTGTTATTCAAAATATGATTGATAAATATAGTTTAGAGGCTAGTAATTACTTAGTAGACTTAGTTTTTGAGGCAATAATTAGACAATTTTAAGTATTTTTTTACGTTTTTTAGTATTTTTTTATTTAATTTTATTGATTTTCTAATTATTTAATGCTATTCTTAATATGTAAGCATAGTATGTGCTTAAATATTAAAAAATATGGAGGTTTTTTACATGAAAAAAGCAGAATTAGTAGAAGCAGTTGCTGCAAAAACTGGTTTAACTAAAGCAGATGCAGATCGCGCAATCAAAGCTCTTTGCGACACTATCGAAGGAGCATTAAAAAAAGGAGATAAAGTTGCTCTTCCAGGATTTGGAACTTTCTCAGTAGCTAAGAGAGCAGCACGTGAAGGACGTAACCCTCAAACTGGTGCTAAAGTTACTATTAAAGCAAGCAAATCTGCTAAATTTAAACAAGCTTCAGCTTTAAAAGAAGCTCTTAACTAATATTTAGATTTAGTATGTAAGGGATGTGTAAACATCCTTTTTCTTTTGTCGTTTTTCTAAGACATTATGATATAATAAGATTAGGTGATATATATGCTAGAAGTAGCATTAAACTTTTTAAATAAAATTGAAAAACATGGTTTTGAAGCTTATATTGTAGGTGGATTTGTTAGAGATTATTTACTTGGTATAGAATCTAATGATATAGATATATGTACTAATGCTAAACCTAGTGATATTAAGCTTATATTTAAGGATAACTGTATGCCTGATGATGATTATGGCTCTGTTGTAGTAATGGTTAAAAATACTAGGTTTGAAGTTACTACATTTAGAAAAGAAATAAGTTATGTAGATAATAGAAAACCTGATGAATATGAATATATAGATAATTTAGAAGAGGATTTATTAAGAAGAGATTTTACTATTAATACCATCTGTATGGATAAAAATAAAAACATCATAGATATGCTTAATGGTAGACGCGATATCAAGAATATGGAAATAAATGCTGTCGGTAATAGTTATGCTAAATTTAGTGAGGATGCATTGCGTATTTTAAGAGCTATAAGATTTGCAACAGTACTTGATTTTAAACTTAGTGATGATGTTAAGAATGCTATTTTAGAAACTAAACATCTACTTGCTAATTTATCTTATGAAAGAAAAAAAGAAGAATTAGATAAAATCTTTGGAAGTATGCATGTTAAGTATGGCGTTAAATTATTAATAGAATTAGGACTTGATAAAGAATTAGAATTGGCTAAGTTAAAAGATATAGCTTGTTTTGATAATATTATTGGTATCTGGGCACTTCTTGATGTAGAAGATATATATCCATTTACTAAGAATGAAAAAGATATAATGGAAGATATTAAGATAGGTATTAACGAAGATATATTAGATCCATTAGTTATATATAAATATGGTCTATATGTAAGTACAATAATAGGTGATATTAAAGGAATAGATCGTAAGAAGATAACATATATATATGAACAATTACCTATAAAAGAAAGAAATGAAATAGCTATATCTGGTGATGAGATTATGGAACTTCTTAATAAAGAACCAGGATCTTATTTAAAAGATATTATCGATGATATAGAAAAAAAGATAATATATGGGGAATTATCTAATGATCCAACTGTATTAGAAGAATATATATATAAGAAGTACACAAATTAGTGTACTTTTAATTTTTGTGTTATAATACATTTAGGAGGGATACTATGAAGACTAGTAAGTTGGTTGAAATACTTAAAAAAGGTAATTTTGTAGTTCCACTATATTTATTTCAATTAAGAGATAAATTAAAGTTAGAGATGGATCAATTTATATTTTTAATATATTTGTCTAATTTAGGAGATAAAGTATTATTTGATATAAATCGTTTTTCTAGTGACTTAAATATAGATGTTAAGGATATTATGATGTATATAGATGCTTTAAGTGATATGAAGTATTTATCTGTTGATGTTTCTAAGAATGATAAAGGTGTTATGGAAGAATATATTAGTTTAGATTTATTCTATGATAAGGTTACTAGTTTTATGATTGAAGATATAAATCTAGAAAAGGTTAGTGATGAAGCTAATAGTAATATATTTGAGATAATAGAAAAGGAGTTTGGAAGACCATTAACTCCTGTGGAATTTGAGATAATACATGCTTGGATTGAAGCGGGTACTAGTGAAGAGATTATTGGTGAAGCATTGAAAGAAGCTGTTTATAGTGGTGTATTTAATTTAAGATATATAGATAAGATAATATATGAATGGAATAAGAAAGGTATTAAGACTAAAGAACAGATAGTTAATAATCGTAAGAATTTTAAAGAGAAACAAGAAAAGAAAGAAAAATTAGAATTGTTTGACTATGATTGGTTTGAAGATGGAGAAGATGAATAGAGTAGAATTAGTAGAGGATTATCTAGATTATTTATATCCTAATCCTAAGTGTGAGCTTAATTATAATAATGATTATGAATTATTAATAGCAGTTGTTTTAAGTGCTCAAACAACGGATAAGAGTGTTAATAAGGTAACTTGTATACTATTTGATAAATATCCTAGTCTAAAGGCTTTAAAAGAGGCTAAAATGGATGATATTATAGATATTATTAAACCTATTGGTACTTATAATAGAAAAGCTGTATATATTAAAGAAATAGCTAAGATTTTGGATGAAGAATATGATGGTGTAGTACCAGATGATAGAAAAGCTTTAGAATCTTTACCAGGTGTTGGTAGAAAGGTAGCTAACGTAATACTTTATGAATGGTTTAAAATACCTAGTATAGCTGTTGATACACATGTTAATAGAGTTAGTAAAAGATTAGGACTTGCTAGAGAAGAAGATAGTTTATTAGATGTTGAAAATAAACTGCAAAAATCATTTGATAAAAATGATTGGGGTAAAAGACATCTTCAACTAGTACTGTTTGGTCGCTATAAGTGTAAGAGTCAAAAACCAATATGTGATGATTGTAAGTTAAAAGATATATGCAAAAATAAAAAAGGCTAAGGCCTTTTTATTTTTTCTTTTTTAATTCGATTAAGATTTCTTCTAAATAATCAGTTTCAGTTTTAACTGGTGCTTCATCTTTAGTATCTTTCTTTTTCTTGCTAGTCATTAATTTATTAACAAATTTAAGCATTAAGAATAAAACAAATGCCATAATAACGAAGTTAATAATAGCTGTTAAGAAATGTCCCCATTCAATGTATTGTCCACCATAGATTTTAGTTCTACCGGCAACTTCAGCTCCTCCTAGACCATTGATTAATGGATTAATAAAATCTGTTGTTAGCGCATTAACTATATCTGCAAATGCAGCACCAATAATAACACCGACAGCCATATCCATTACGTTTCCTCTTAATACGAATGATTTAAATTCATCAGCAAATTTCTTCATAATATCCTCCTTTTCTTTATTATAGTATTATTCTAATATTTCTACAAGAAAAAAAGCTCAATTTGAGCTTTTTAGTTATGGATTAGTTTGTGTGTTATTTTCACCATTTTCATCTTCCTCTGGTTCAGTATTATCAGGTGAAGGTTCAGGTGATGGCGAAGGTGAAGGTTTAGGTGCTTCATATTTAAATTCATATACTGCAGGATCAGATTGATTGTTTGTATATTTTTCATATGTTGTAACAACTTTATATGTACCTGATATATTAGTGTTAGCAGTTATAGAATAAGAATTATCTGTAACAAATCCTAATAATACATTTCCGTAGTATACATTATAACCAAATGCACCATAGCTTTCTTCACTATCAGCAGGTGTTTCTACCTTACTCCAAGTTATATTAATTTTTTCTTTCTTTTCATCATATGTAACTTTTAAATTACTTACTGAACTTAATTTATTATATGCAGTTGATACAGCAGTTGGTTCACTACCTTTCTTGAAGTATTCACAACTTACTTGATCACCAGGAGTAAAATCACTTGGTAAAGTAGCTTCCATATGTCCATTTTCTACACAAATTCTTGATACACTATTTGGTACTGAGAAGTCTTTACCATCTTTATTAAATATTACATTACCGATAGCTCTAAATAAGTTCTGTCTTTGTACTACAGCTCTTGTTGAACTATTATAGTGTACACAATCCATTTTTTCATAACCATACCACATAGCTACTGCATATTCTGGATCATATCCAACTATCCAAGCATCATTAACTGCATCAGATAGATGACATTTATTCCATGTGGCTTTATCAAAGTTTGTTGTACCAGTTTTAGCAGCAATTTTAACACCATTAATTCTAGCACCAGTACTTAAACCTGATTCAACAGCAGTTTTTAACATATCTGTTATCATAAATGCAGTTGATTCTGACATAGCTTTTTTACCTTCAACTTTGATTGTTTTAACGTCATTATTTTCACGATATACTATTTTTTTAATAGTAGTTGGTTCATAGTATGTACCACCATTACCAAATGCAGCATATGCAGCAGCCATCATTAATGGTGTAGTACCATCAAATGCTCCTAAAGCATGTGATTCATAAACTGTTCCATTTCCAGATGTTTCAGGTTTAATACCTAAGTTTGTAGCAAATTCATATATTTTATTATTACCAACTTCTTTTGATACTGTTTGGAATGTTTTTAATGCTGGTATATTTCTTGATAATGAAAGTGCTGTCCTTATACTCATTTGTCCCATAAAAGTACCATCTGAGTTACCAATTACTTGTCCTGTTGAATATTGCCATGGTTCATCAACTATTTGTTGATATGTAGACCAATTTAGATATTCAATTGCTGGACCATAATCAAATATTGGTTTAGCAGTAGATCCTATTTGTCTTTTACCTTCAGTAGCAAGGTTCATGTCAAGACCTGTTCTATTACGTCCACCTGCAAGTGCTACAATATGACCATTATCTATATCAATAACAGCAGCAGCTCCTTGAACTGTATCATCATACCAATTAAAATTATTACCATTCATTATTTCATCTATACCATGTTGTCTTTCTCTATCCATATTTGTATATATTAATACAGAAGTTGTATTTGGATTAATATTATATTTTTCTTTTAATTCATCGTATACTGCTTTGATGTAAGGTTGATATTCACTATTACCACTTGATGGATTTAGCAGTGATTCAACTGGTATACTTTTAGCAATTTCTGCTTCCTCCTTAGTAATATAACCGTGTTTAACCATTAGGTTTAAAACAGTATTACGTCTTCCTTCACTCTTTTGTGGATGAAGAAGTGGATTATATTGTGTTGGGTTATTAAATATACCAACAAGTAAAGCAGCTTCTGATAAGTTAAGATCAGTTACGCTTTTACTAAATAATGTTTTAGAGGCTTGTTCAACTCCCCAAGCATTATTACCAAGTTCATAGTTATTAACATAGTATTCAATTATTTCTTCTTTAGTATAATTTTTTTCTAGTTTAAATACTGCTAAATATATATCTTCAAATTTACGAATAACTCCATCGATACCTTTAGTTCTTTTTAAACCTTCTGTATAAGTATTCTTTATTAACTGCATTGATAGTGTAGATGCACCACCTGCATCACTATTACCAACAGCTTGACCTAAACTTGCTTTAACAAAACGAGGAGCATCAAATCCATTATGTTGGAAGAATCTTGAATCTTCTGTAGCTATTAATGCATCTATAAATACTTCAGGTAAATCATCATAACTAATATTTTCTCTTAACTCATTACCAAATCTTGCAAATTCATCTCCGTTAGCATCATATAAAATACTTGCCTCACGTTTAGTAAGTTTAGTAATATCAAAATCAGGTGCAACTTTAACAATCATTATGCAGAATATTATAATTCCTAAACATACAAGTATTGCAAAAGTAAAGAATAATATAAGTAATATATTCAATATTTTTCTTTTCTTTTTATTATTTTTAACTTTATCAAGTAATCTAGCTACACCTAAAATAATAGCTATACCTATAAATAGTACTAATGTTAGTTTGATACCAAATGATATAAAACTAAATATTAATACCGCTAATACAATTAATCCAGCTATTAATGCAGGTGTTTCTACATTATTTAATATTTTTTTAATAAAATCACTATTATAACTTCTTCTACTTCTTTGTGTATGTTTATTACTACTTTTCTTTGCCATAGTTTACCTCCATATATTTATCAACAATTTCTAAATAATCTAATCTAGGTGAATATTTTTCTTGTATTAAGTATCCTTTTTCTTCAAAGTATTCAATTGGTATAGATTTTCTTTTACTAGTATTTAAAAAATCAAAGAAATCTTTACCAAACAGGATATATGTTTTATTATATGAAATAAATCTTATTATTAGGAAACATATACCATTATTTTCGTATATATTTTTTAAATGATTTATTTGATGGGGATGAATGTTTTCTAAAGGAAAGTATTCTTTATTATTTGTTTCTTTTGCTTCAAAGTCAATATATTTTCCTTTGTATAATCCGTTATAATCTGTAGTAGATGGGCTCTCAAAATAAGCTTCTTTTATTTTAATGTTGCCAATTTTATTAGTTTTAGTAGGATAATCTACTTTAACTATTTTTATTGGTGTTGGTTTTTTGTATATAAAAGCTTTTTTAGTATCGACATAGTATTGATTTGATAGATTAATATCATTTTCTAGTTGCATTCCACGATTATTATGGAATGTTTTCTTATTCTTTAGTATGTCTCTTAACTGATTTGTATTTTCCATCTAATCACCATCATTTATAATTATACTATAAAGTTAGATTTTTTCCAACTAATTTGTATTAAAAGTTTATCTAATTTTTGGATATTTTGTCGAATTGCTTTTGTATGATTAATATTCAGTTATAATTATGATAGGAGGCAAATATGAATTATATAAATGTTATTGAAATATTGAATAAACTTGATAAGAAAGTATTGGAAGTTAAACTAATTACTTATACAAAAAGATTTAATGATAATAGTATATAATATTGACATTTTAGGGGAATTTTGTGATAATATTAGCGTAAGGGATTGGTGATTATATGCAAGGAAAAATATCTTTAACTCCTCAAGAAATTTTAAAGAAAGATTTTAAAATTGATATGCGAGGATACTCTTTAAAAGAGGTTGATAGTTTTTTAGATGAAATAATCGGTGACTATGAACAATTCAATGAAATAGTTAGAAATTATGAAGAAGAAAAAGAAGAATTGTTAAAAGAAATAATGAATTTAAAACAAGAACTTCGTAATATTAAGATGTCTATTGATGTAGCTAAAAATGGTGAAAAAGAGGTTACCAATTTAGATGTATTAAGAAGAATTTCTAATCTAGAAAAGATTGTTTATGGAAAAGAAAAAGAAGAAGAATAATTAATACTTTGACAAACGCTATATTCTAGTAATATAGAGGAAAGTCCATGCTCACACAGTACTGTGATGTCTGTAGTGTTCGTGCTAGAGGAAAAAATAACTCTAGGTAGCTTAGCTAACGGCGACTTATTCTCCTAAACCTATGGCATGGAGAAGGTCATAAAGTGCCACAGAGACGATACAATTCGAAAGGATTGAAGTGAAACGATGGTAAACCCCGCGAGTGAGAAACCCAAAATATGGTAGGGGAGTCTTGACGAAAGAATAGAATGGAGTCAAGGACCAGCAATGGTAGATAAATGTTTGTCACCTTTTTAGGTACAGAACATGGCTTATAAAGTATTTTTTATTTATTTGATAGAAGGTGCATATTTTGAAAGAAATAGGTGAGTATTTAAAACAAAAACGTATAAGTAATGGTGTTAGCCTAGAAGAAGCAAGTACTGATTTAAAGATTCAAAAAGATGATTTAGAAAATTTAGAAGAAGGTAATGTTCGTGCCTTTAAAGATGTATATGATTTAAAGGATTTAGTTAGAAATTATAGTAAGTATCTAGGAATGAATTCAGATAAAGTATTGGATGAGTTTAATGATTTTATGTTTGAGCATACTTCTAAGATATCTTTAGATGAGATAAAGGCTGCTAGAAAACAAACAGAAGAAGTTGATAATAAACCTAAAGTTTTATCACCATATTCTAATATACCAAAGAAAAAATTTTCTTTAAAAGATATAAAATGGAAAAAAATACTAGTTCCTATTGGAATAGTTTTATTGATATTAGTTATTTTTATTGCTTATAAATATTTTAATAGAGATGGTAAAGAAAGAACTAATGAATTAATGGGAAGGATAAGTGTTGTAGATGAATACACCAACTAAATTAACAGTATCTAGAATATTCATATCTATATTAATTATATTTATAATGGTTTTTCCATTTGAATCTATTGGTGTAGATACACATGTTATTAGGAATAATGGAGTAGATATTAGTGTTAAATACATAGTATGCTGTATATTATTTGTTGTTGCTAGTATAACAGATTATTTTGATGGATATTTAGCTAGAAAGAATAACCAAGTTACTGATAGTGGTAAAATGTTAGATGCAATAGCAGATAAAATATTAGTTGATCCTGTATTAATAATATTTGCTAGTGAAGGAGTTATTAATCCAATTGTTCCAGTTGTTGTTGTTTCAAGAGATATAGTGGTAGATGCAATTAAGATGAGGGCTGCTTCTAATGGAAAAGTAATAGCTGCAATATCAACTGGTAAAATTAAAACTGCTGCATTAATGATAGGGATAATTTTATTATATATAAGTGATGTTCCATTTATATATAGAAATCTTAGAATAGATTTATTATTAATTTATTTCGCAGCATTTATGTCATTATTTTCAATGTTACAATACATACAAATTGGTAAAAAAATAAATAAAGAGTAGCTTAGCTACTTTTTTTATTTTAAAAATTAGTAAAAAATACTTGTTGAATTTTTAAAATTTCTATAGGCCAAAACTTAATTTTACGCAATTTTACAGGTTTAAAAACAAATAAAACATTTGTTCGAAAAAAGTATTGCATTTTTCAAAAAAGTAGTGTATGATTAATTTGTAAGCCAAGAAAGAGAGGAATTTTATGACAAAGAATACAGAGAAGGATGAAGCACTTCAAAAAGTATTAAATGATATTGAAAAGCAATTTGGAAAAGGATCTATCATGAAATTAGGTGATAGTTCACATATGGAATTAGATGTAACATCTAGTGGTAGTTTAGCGCTAGATATTAGTTTAGGGGTAGGAGGATATCCTAAAGGAAGAATTATAGAAATATATGGACCTGAATCAAGTGGTAAAACAACACTTGCACTTCATGCTATAGCGGAGGTACAAAAAGAAGGTGGGCGTGCAGCATTTATCGATGCTGAGCATGCACTTGATCCAGTTTATGCTAAGAGTTTAGGTGTAGATATAAATGAATTATTACTTGCTCAACCAGACACTGGTGAACAAGCACTTGAAATTTGCGAAGCATTAGTAAGAAGTGAAGCAGTTAATATTGTAGTAATTGATTCTGTTGCTGCTTTAGTACCTAAGGCTGAAATAGATGGTGAGATGGGTGATTCACATGTTGGACTTCAAGCAAGACTAATGAGTCAAGCATTACGTAAGTTAGCTGGTACTATTAATAAGACACAAACAACAGCAATCTTTATTAACCAATTACGTGAAAAAGTTGGTGTTATGTTTGGTAATCCTGAAACAACTACAGGTGGTAGAGCACTTAAGTTCTATGCAAGTGTAAGAATTGATGTTAGACGTAGTGAAGCTTTAAAACTTGGGGATAGTATTATTGGTAATAGAACTACTATTAAGATAGTTAAAAATAAAGTAGCACCTCCATTTAAAACAGCTGTTGTTGATATTATGTATGGTGAAGGAATTAGCCATGAAGGTGAAATTATCGATTTAGGTAGTGAATGTGGTGTACTTGAAAAATCTGGTGCATGGTATGCATATAATGGTGAGAAGATTGGACAAGGAAAAGAAAATGTTAAATTATTCTTAAAAGATCATCCTGAAATAAGAGATGAGATGGAACACAAGATTAGAGAATTTTATGGAGTAGATAAGAGTAATAAGAAAGGTAAAAAAGATGCTTAATTAAGCATCTTTATTCATTAAGGGGGATATTATGGAAAATGAATTAAAAACCGTTATTAATCTATTTGATGGAAAGGATATTAGATCTATATGGGATTCTGAAAAAGAAGAATACTATTATAGTGTTGTTGATGTAATAAGTGCATTGACAGATTCTAAAATACCTAAAAGATATTGGTCTGATTTAAAATCTGATTTGGCTAAAGAAGGAAGTCAGTTGTACGAAAAAATCGTACAACTGAAAATGAAGTCTAAAAAAGATGGAAAGAATTACTTGACCGATACACTGGATACAGAAGGAATATTTAGACTTATTGAGTCTATTCCATCCCCTAAAGCTGAACCTTTTAAACTATGGCTAGCAAACTTAGGCAAAGAAAGAATTGATGAAGTCTTGGGTGAAAAAGTAATAAGTACATCTAATAATCTTGATTATAAATACTTAAGTGAAAATAAGATGCTTAAATAGGCATCTTTTCTTTTTTTACCTTGACTAATTTTCTAATTAAACTTAAAATAGAATTAGATATTATGTTTAATATTTAAATTTTTAATATATAGAATGGAGGAAAGAATATGCCAAGTATGGGTATCTCCATTTTACTAGTCGTTATTGGATTGACTGTTGGTTTTATTGTGCATTTAGTATATAGTTCTATGCAAGAAACTAACGCAAATAAGAAAGTTGAGAGCATCTTAGAAAAAGCACGTAAAGATGCTGAAAAAGTAAAACGTGATCAAGTATTAGAAACAAAAGAAGAAATTCATAGAATGAAAATGGACTATGAAAAAGAATTAAAGGAAAAGAAACAAGAATTAAAAGAATCTGAAGATAGATTAATGCAGCGTGAACAAAACATGGATAAACGTGATGAAATGTATCAAAAACGTGAATCAACTTTAGATGAAAGAGAAAACAAATTATTTGAAAAACAAAAAGAAATCCAAAATGAACAAGTTAAAGTGGAAGAAATTAAACAACAACAACTAGATTTATTACAAGATATATCAGGATTTAGTAAAGAAAAAGCTAAAGAAATGGTAATGACAAAAGTTAAAGAAGCAATGTCACTTGAGATTGCTGAGTACATTAAAGAAAGAGAAAATGAAGCAAAACTTGAAGTAGATAAGAAGGCTAAAGATTTATTAGTTTCATCTATGCAAAAGTTTGCATCAGATGTATCTAATGAACAAACTGTTACAGTAGTAACTTTACCTAATGATGAATTAAAAGGTAGAATCATTGGTAGAGAAGGTAGAAACATTAGAACATTAGAAGCTATTACAGGAGTAGATTTAATAATTGATGATACACCTGAAGCTGTAGTATTATCTAGCTTTGATCCATTAAGAAGAGAAATAGCTAGAGTAACACTAGAAACATTATTAAAAGATGGACGCATCCATCCAACTAGAATTGAAGAAGTATATGATAAAGTATGTAAAGATATGAAAGCTAAGATTATTGAATATGGTAATAATGCTTTATTTGAATTAGGACTTACTAAAGTAGAACCTGAGTTAATTGAAACATTAGGTAGACTTCACTTTAGAACAAGTTATGGTCAAAATGTATTACAACATTCAATCGAAGTTGCTCACCTTTGTGGAATTATGGCTGGTGAGTTAGGTGAAAATGTAACACTTGCTAAAAGAGCTGGTTTATTCCATGATATTGGAAAAGCAATTGATCATGAAATTGAAGGAAGTCATGTTGATATTGGTGTAGATATTGCTAAGAAATATCATGAAAATGATACTGTTATTGATGCAATAGCATCACATCATGGAGATACAGATGCCAAGAGTGTTATAGCTGTATTAGTTGCAGTAGCAGATGCACTTTCTGCATCACGTCCAGGTGCTAGAAATGACTCTTTAGAAAACTATATTAAACGTCTTGAACAATTAGAAGCTGTTGGAAATGACATTGAAGGTGTTGATAAGACTTTTGCAGTTCAAGCAGGACGTGAATTAAGAGTTATTGTTAAACCTGAAGAAATTGATGATTTAACTGCTCATAAAGTAGCTAGGGATATTAAAGATAAGATTGAAGAAACAATGCAATATCCTGGAACTATCAAGATTACAGTTATTCGTGAAACAAGAGCACAAGAAGAAGCTAAATAGTTTCTTCTTTTTCTATACAATTTTATATTTTTATGATATTATCTATATAGAGTAGAAAAAGGGATGATTAGATGGAAACATATGAAAGAAGAAATCATAAATTAGCTAAAATAATACTTATATCTGTAATTGGCATTAGTGTTTTATTAATAGGTTTGTTAATATATTTATATGTACAAGATCAAAATAGAAAACCATTAATTAAATATCCATTATATGAATTATCTACTAAGGATTGGACTAGTGGAAATGTAACTATAACTATAACTAATCCTAAATCTAAGATTAGTGCTTATTCGTTTGATGGAGGTAAGAATTTCCAAGATAGTCCAACATATGAAGTGTTAGAAAATGGAGTTTTCTTACTAACTGTAAAAGATAAAAATGATCGTTTAAGTAAAACAATCAGTGTAGCTATCAGAAATATAGATAAAGAGGCACCACAAATTAATTTTGAAAATCCAACTACTGTTCAATTAAATTATAATTTTTCAGTACGTAATGGTGTAGTTATTACTGAAAATGGTTCAGGTTTATCAAATAACTATGTTGCTACTCCTGATAAAATAGACACAACACATGAAGGAACATATGAAGTAACATATACTGCATTTGATAAAGTAGGTAATTATACAGAAAAGAAAAGAACTATTATAGTTAAAGATATTGTTGGTAGAACATATTATAGAACTCGTAGTATTTCAACAGAAAACTATCAATGTGAACCATATGCATGTAATTGTGTTGTTACTGAAACAGCTAAACAAAATAAAACTTGCCCATCAGGATTTAATTTTAATGAACCTGATAAGTGCTGTCAAACATGTTATAAGACATGCAAGAGAACAAATTATGGAGAGTGGAGCGATTGGACACAGAAAAAAGTTGTTCCTTCTGCAAACTTAGAAGTAGAAACTAAAGTTGAATAATAAAAAGAGTAATCATTTGATTACTCTCTATTTATGTCTATAATAACTGGTAAAACTATTGGGTTACGACCAGTTTTTTCTTGTATAAAAGCAACTAAATCACTAGTAATTTTACTTTTAATATCATTTATACCATCTCTAGTATTTTCTAAAACGTAGTTAATAGTATTATCAGCTGTTGTTTCTATTTCCTTAATTAATTCTTCATTTTCATTAACCATTATGAATCCTCTAGTAGTTATGTTTGGTCTAATTAAAGATTTTCTATGTTTCATATCAATATTTGCTATTACTACTAAGATACCATCATTAGACATTATCTTTCTATCTTTTAAAACAACACTACCAACTTCACCAATACGGCTACCATCAACATAAATATCATCACCTGGTACTGTCTCTTTAGCTTTAGTAACAACATGATCTTTAAGTATTAACATTTCACCATTTTTAAGTATAAATGTATTCTCCTTTGGTATTCCACAACTTATACCAATGTCAGCATGCCTTTTAAGCATTCTATACTCACCATGGAATGGCATTAAATATGTTGGATTAATTAATCTAATCATTAATTTTAGTTCTTCTTCATTGGCATGTCCTGAAGTATGTAAATCGTTAAGAACTGAAGTAGTTAATACCTTTATTCCTCTTAAATATAGTTTATTGATAGTTCTAGATATACTTAATTGGTTACCTGGTATAGCACTACTTGAGAATACAACAATATCATCACCTTTAAGTTGTAGTTGTTTAAATGTACCATCAGCCATTCTAGATAAAGCTGCAAGTGGTTCTCCTTGTGAACCAGTACATAATATACATATTTCACTATCTTTTAAGTTTTTAGCTTCTTCTGGTGTGACTATTATTTCTTTATGATCAATATATCCACCATCTATAGATATTTTAATATTATTATCCATACTTCTACCAAATACACATACTTTTCTGTTATGTTTATAACATGTTTCAATAATATGTTTAAGTCTATATATATTAGAAGCAAATGTAGCTATAATAATTCTATTTGATGCATATTTATCAAATACATTATTCAAAGCATTATCAACTTTAGATTCACTAATTGAAAAACCGTCATTTAAGGCATTAGTAGAATCACTAATTAATACATCAACACCTCTTTCACTAAGATGAACCATTTTAGCAAGATCTGCCATAGGACCTATTGGTGTTAAATCGAATTTAAAGTCTCCAGTAGTAACTACACTACCATTTTTTGTTGTTAGGCAAATTCCATGACAATCGGGAATTGAATGGGTAACTTTAAAAAATTCAACTGTAAAATGTTTGAATTTTAAAACATCTTTATCAGTATATGCATAAAGATTATCATAACGAATATTACGATCTTCAAATTTAATAGCTATTAATTCTTTTGCTTGTTTTGGAGCGTAAATAGCTGGTATATTTACAGCTTGAACTAAGAATGGTATAGAACCAATATGATCCTCATGACCATGCGTAATAATTAAAGCTTTAATCTTATCTTCGTTATCCTTTAAAAAATTATAATCTGGTATGACATAGTCTATACCTAATAGTTCTCTCTCTGGAAAACTAATACCCGCATCAATAATAATAATTTCGTCTTCATGCATTAAACAATACATGTTTTTCCCGACTTCACCTAAACCACCTAACACAATAATTTTTGTTT
>Ga0310691_10003191_pt1 | contig 20116 bp, 10 predicted proteins | sample 176DNAGHGlowgp2_FD_203887 | JGI IMG/M metagenome (GOLD analysis project Ga0310691, IMG submission 203887) | Sheep rumen microbial communities from Palmerston North, Manawatu-Wanganui, New Zealand - 1766 DNA GHGlow gp2 (v2) (version 2) | ecosystem: Host-associated > Mammals > Digestive system >...
CTTGGTAACCCCAAGCACGAGGTCTTCCGGATATACGGAAACCGATACCGGCACCGCCTTGACTGCCGGATCGTAGCAAACGCCGTCCACCGGCGTAACCGTAAAGGAAATATTCAAATTACCGTTTGGTCCGCCATGCCTACCGCTATTTCCGGCACTGGGAACCCTCGTCTTCAACGTACCGGCAACATAACGGATAGCTTTGGTCACGGAGTGCTTCACCATGCCGGTGCCCTTGCATACCTTGCACGGGTCGGCCTTGACCTTGCCGTAACCGTTGCACTTCTTGCAATCAGACTTCTTGCCCATTAGTACCACATAGCCATATCCGCCACATACCGAGCAGTTGTGCTCGCGACCGCCACCAGTACCATCACATTCCAGGCATTCGGTATTGCGCTTGAACTTCAACGGCATCACGTCAATACCGCCGAGGAACACGTCCACCGGTATCTTGACATTCAGCTTGATATCCGTCCCCGGCTTCATGTCAGTATTGGCCTTCGGCGGATTCTTGAAATTCTCGGCAACTGTAGGGCGACCAAATACCGAAGAAAGCATATTGAACTCGGCAACAAATGCATTCTTCGTGTCGTATTCCTTACGCTTCTCCGGCGTGTCGATCGTATGGTAAGCCTCATTGAGCTCCACCATCTTTGTGTCATCGCCGTCATTCTTGTCCGGATGGTACAACTTGGCCAGTTCCTTGTACTTTGCCTTGATTTCCTCGTCAGTCGCATCCGGACTCACCTGTAGAATATCATAAACGCTCATCTTTCTTCTCTAGCGATTGCATGTACTCTTCGCAAATTCTGACTATATGGTCACACAGTTTATCGGGGATAAGGGAACGCTTAATATGACCATCGCGACCCTGCGTACCGGTACGGCTACCACGCGGAGCCGCCTCGTGGCATGGGGAACCCGGCTTGCATGGAGGAAGGAACTTCGGGTCCGGATGGTTCGTCCAGATATCCGTAGGCTTCTGTCTAGTATCTCCGTACTGGCAGTAGCACACCGTATAACGAGGTTGTCCGGCAACGAACGGCATCTTGCGCATAGCGCCACGCGGATTCTCGCGGAACCACAGCTTCGGGTTCAATTCAGCGATAAGTTCATTGCAGTGAACGTTCAGCTGGTCACAGAACTTGGCGTAATCGGTAACCGGTTCCAGATAGCCATTCACGTTACGACGGTGGTGTGAAATAGCAGCCACAGAATATGTGGTACAATTATGTACAATTATATTATTAGCTGTATACGACTCATCGTCCTCAACAGAAAAATTGTATACCGTAGTTTGCTTTGCCGGCAATTTACGAACAGACCTAATATTAACCCACGCATACCCATCTTCTATAGTATACTGTAACCGATTTGTAGCATCTCGATAAAAGCCTAGTGTATAAGAGGTATGTACATTAACCTTACGACCGCATATCACCGCGTTCGGATTATTGTTTACAACCATACTACAGTATCTATTATATCCCTTCAATATAGCCAACTGCAAGCTGTACGCAAGTTCACGACTAATCGTCGTCATTGCACACACCGGATTCTTCAAACTAACGTCCCAATGCCCATCAGCACTGATATATCCGTCCAAGAACTTCCGCAACAAGTCAACAGGCAAATCCAGTAGTTCTGGCGTTATACGCTTATTTAACGCACCTACACCATACCTACTCAAAAATACAGCCCATTCTTTACTATGGATAGTAAAATGTGACACAGAACCTTGTGTCCGAAAGCCAAACTTTTCATACAATTGACTCAATATCGGCTTAATTTCATCAATTTCATCATTAGAGCAAGTGATATCTACAATTCCTTTCTCAACAGAAACCGATCCATCACCAAAATACCGCCCTACCAACCACCAGAAATTTCCATTATTAAGCAACTCCCCAATAGTATTTACAATATAACTATGAGTCTTACCATAACCATTAGTCTTGTAATATACGGTACCATCATACTGAGGAAGCTTAGATTCTTGATTAATAGGGATACCAACTCTATAGGTCGTGTCTAAGTCCTTCACTGGTTTCCATTCAGCCGGAAGCAATTCACTCACTCGACATGAATGTCCGCCTTTACTTGTCGTGTAACCATGTTTCTTTCGTACATAATAAGGATGTTCGCTTGATACAATCACCGGTTCACAGCCAGAAACCTTTATTTCATATATCTTATGCTTGTTAGTTTTTTGTGTAGCATAAACCGATTTATAACGATTCTTATGCGTTAAAACCCTATCAAAACACTGAATATCTTCAACTTTCTTATATCCCTGGTCTGTCCAGATTAACGTGCCGGCTGGGAAACAATCGGGCGATTCCCATACGACATCCGGCTGACCAAAACGGTCTAAGATATCTTGTGCTGTTATTTTTGATACATCAGCGTACCAGTCAATGTCCGGATGTACCTTGTCCCAGTCAATAGAGTAAACCTCGTGACCCTTCTTTTCAAACGCCTTACCTATGCAACGCTCGCCAGCAAATAATTCAAGAACTTTCATACAGCCTCCGACTATATAAACTATATCAAAACTATACGGGACACTATGGACGGGTTCAGAATACTGATGGAAACCGCCAAAAAGAAGCGGAAATACAACGATACGACGAAGGCTCATCACCCTCGAGTCGGGTTTCCTGGCTACGGCTACGGAAGCAACCCCGGCGACCGTCCGGGCGAAACCCAGAAGTTCCAGCCCAGTCTCGGCGACGGTCCGAAAGTACCGGACGCCACTACCGTCCATACCAACAACGACGACTACACCGGCGTCATAGCAATGGGTAACGGCGGCGGTGGAGGCGGATTCTGTGCTCCGGTCGCAGCGGTAATGGGCGGTGGAGACGGTGGCGGTGGCGGATGCGGCGAATCGATAGAAGCCAAGCAGATTGACGCCATCATTGAGTCATTCCGCGAGGCCAACCCGAACAGCGATGTAATGAACGAAATCAACAAGGTGTTCCACGGCATTATGGAAGGAAACGGCTTCCTGTACCACTCATGCGACGGCATGTCGGCACTTTCCCCCTACAAAGAAGTACCTCCGACATCAGAAACACAAGTATCCGCACTGGCGGCGGCGTGCGAGGCCGCGCTAAGCGCCTTCAAGGGATATACCGGATACGACTACTTATCCTGGCGACAGAAATAAAAAAGGCGGCATTAAGCCGCCTTCTTTATTTTATAGCCCCTCATTAAACATAGGATCGTCAGCAAGCCTCTTTGCCATATCCTCAGAGGCGTCCGTTTCCATGCTTGCAGCTGATTTTTCAGCATCCGTCGCTATCGGGTTCGACTCACTCGGTGGTTCTTCGGAAGCAGCCGGTACCGGATTCTCAACAGGAACCTTCTCAGCCTCATCACTAACAGCATCCTCATCAGCAACGCCATCCGTGCGCTTGGTAACCTTAGACAAATCATACGACTTGGTTCCGCCATCGGTAATTGCATCGAACGCTTTACGGAAATTCTCTACCGGATTACCTTCATCCATAGCGGCCTTCGTACACAGAGATACAAATACTATATGAGTGAGCCATCCAAGGCTAGTCTTAGTCATCTCGCCAAAGTCCTTGGCTTGGTATGTTTGAGCAACCATACCCATCACTTGCTGAATTTTCTGAAGAACACCCTTATCATTCGAATCCATAGCGTCCTTAGTTTCATCAAGCACCTCCAAGCACACACCAATACGAACACCAGAAACATAACACATCAACGCAGTAGTAAACTTACTGACCGAATCAAATCCCTTACTTATCTTGCCCAGCTTGATAGCCAGCAAGCATATATAAGTAAACGTATTACGGTCAAACGTCAATCCAGGATACTTCAACTTGACAAAATTTCCATTCTTGACAATGATACCGTCGTCAACAAGGTCAGTTTCCAACGCATTCACCTCATCAAGATACTTCTCGTCAATATCCATCGTGTAGTACGGATTCACTCGTAAGTGAGCAATACGACGCATAGCGGCTTGACACGGCAAGATACTAGCAAACGCAATAGACCGCTTACCGTTCTTATACTTCTCAACGAAATCATTGTACCATTCTTGAGCGCACTCGACCCATGTATTATCGTCGGTCTTGCGTGAAGAAAAACGATCCATCAAATCAGTAATATGCTGCTTACGTGCTGTACTATCATCTCCCCAGATACCGGTCGGTATACCAGTCGGCGTGTCCAACACAAGCAGATGTTCAATAACGCTTACAAGTCCGCGTAAATCACTACCCATCAGGTCAATCTGAGAAGCTTGGTTTTCACAGTACTTCCTAGTGCCAACACGCACATCCTTTCGACTAAGCGATGCCGGAATACGAGCAAGTATGTTAGCCATATTACCCACCCATTCAATATCGGCACCAGACAACTCGTTAGACATCATCTGCGGATATGCATTAGGCTCGCCAGACACCATGCCGAGTGTATCAATATCAATATCCTCGCCGGATTTCAACTTATCAGAAACAAGGTTCATTATAACCTTACGGCCACCTTTCTGTCCAAGCGAGTTAGTCGCGACAATAATAGAAGACAACGGAGTATCCATGTCATTACATAGACGATAGAGTGACTGCATGGCGGCCTTCATCAAGTCATTAGCCTTATCGGCATAATCACCGGACATTTGAATATTGCCTTCCAAGTCAAACGTACCAAACCGATTGATAATGCGATTGCATATGGATATCCTGACCGTATGTACCAAGTCTTTAACATCCGTATACATGCCGTTCTCGCCAGTAATCAACTGATAAATCGTGTTATCATCAAGCGCAACACCGGTATCAGCGTTCACCTTTTTGCCGTTTTGGTTAAAGCCAAATGTCAGTGACCGAGTGTCATTCAAGATATCGTCTGAACTGCCCAGCTTGTCGGAATACATCTGCTTATATGCATGAACATTACCTCCGTTTCTCGCGGCGTCAAGCACACTAGCGACAGTAGGATATTTCTCCGTATCACCATGCCGTTCGTCATCTATGATAGCACTAATCAATTCACGTTGCAAGTCATTAGTAGCGAGTCCTTTATACAAAGCAACGCCGGTAAACGAACTCTCAATTGAATTGAATATACGCTTTTCAATGTCAGACACGCGCTCATCCATCATAGAACGATCAAATACATTGAAAGCCTTGCCCAATGTATACGCATACTTCGCCAATTCCGGATTTTCCTTCATGTCGTCAATAACCAACGAGATGTACGACTTTCGGCCAGCACGCTCAGAGTCAAGCGTCTCACCAAGCCTTGCAATCTGCTTAGTCATCTCGTCATTTCCCTTACTACGCAACTGGGTACGAGCAAACGCATCCATTGCACGGCCATAGCCACTACTTCTATTAGCAGGGTCAACCACAGACGATACACCCATCAACCTTGCTTGGTCAACATCATTTGACAGCCTAGACAGCAATATTCTTCCATACGAGCAAATCAACTTTATCACCGTAGGCACCAACTCGCCATTATCGGTACACGCTTCTATACGAGACAATGCGTCACTCGCAACTCGCCTAGACATCGGATTTCCACTATATTTTTCAATAATATTAGACGCATTGGTCAACGTAGCAACCAAATCTGATTTGTCGTCAGTGCTAGGTACCATGATATACTGAGACAGTATATAAATAATCTGGGCAATCGCACTCTCGTCCGACATGGTATATGCAAACAAACGGCGATCGACTTTCGTAGCACCATATGTCGTAGCGTACTTAGACAAGTTGCCAAGGCATTCAGCGGCTATACCAGCCTCCTTAATAGCGTACTTCAATTCATCGACAGTTACCTTTCCGTGTTCTATTGCATCAATAATTTCAGCCATATGCGGCTGTGCTTTCTTGTATTTGTCCAGCACTTGCTTAGCAGCACTCACAGCAATAGTCGAACGCTTGTAGGTCTTGATAATTTTTTCACCATACATCGTCATACCAGGACTCAGTTCGTACGTATTGCCAATATAGTTAACCCATGCGTCGATATTATCATCAGATGGCGCTGTTGTATCTTTTGACCGCACAAACTCCATAAATTGAGTAAAATCATCTTTAATAGACTCAGCCACGTCCTTGGCCGACATGTAATTGCTACACAACTTCAATACGCGTTCAATATAATCACCATCCAGTTCTACATCAGCAATATTGCTTGGTTCATCAATGGAGTTATGAATATCGTTATACAGTTGGTTGAGTTTAACGTTATTTTCATTCTCCTTCGACATAACAGTCAACTCAGGCATGCTAGGAGTACCGCCACGTGAAATATCGTAGTCAACGTCAATATTATTAGTTTCAACATCATCGGCAGAAGGATTAGCTATTCCATCTAATGATTTTAACAGCGCGGTAGCCTTAACGAACTGACTGATATTATACCGAGTAACCTTAATCAAGTTGGCTTGAGGGGATCCCTCCATCGTCATAGCCAAAGCAACTTGCACATGATTAATCGTAGCAAGGGTTACATTTTCCTTACCATAATCAACCGACTTTAAGAAATCTTGATACAATTGTGCAATATCGCTATCTTGCGATTCAGATAAATTCCGCTCATGCTCCTTAATAACATCCAATAACGCCGATATCCTATCATGGCCAGCCACAACAAACGGTTCAATCAAATCAGTAGCTTTAAGCTTAGCAGCCTTAAATGCAGCGGCACGAGCCGATTCAGTTTTAGCCGCTGATATCTTATCATCCAACGCCTTCAAGTCATGATATTTCTGCTGACTATTTTCCGGCAACATGCCAATCAACAACTCACGTAATTGTGGCTGTGAGGTCACCTCTTTCATGCTCATAGCGTGCGTCAATTTACTATAATAATAACACGTATTACGCATAACTACTCTAAGTGAACTTTTCGCTTCATAACGCATAGCCATCACATTGTACGCTGTATATACATCACACAACGGACTAATATCAACACTGCTATCAGGCGACATCATCTTAACGAATGTAGACACCACATTATCAATCACCGCTTGTCCACCAGCAACCAAATCTTCCGGCGTCGGCGATATTGATAAAAATGCATCTCGTAAATCCTTTACACGCAACCCATACGTTTTCTCTACAGTACGGTCAATATAATTAGTTATCGCGTTGTTGTACAAGTCACACATACGACGCGCTTTAGTCATCTCGTCAGAGACATTGGCCGTGACATTGTCAGCAACTCTTTTAATAATAGCGTCGCGGGTATCATCGTTATCAATTTCATCTGACGCAATAAACCCATAAGATGTTAAATCATCGCGAAAATCTTTATCATGCCACCGACGGTCAGCACGAGTGCTAGCGCTGACTTGTGAATTACTATAAATATTGGCGTTTGAGACTACATCAAGTTGCTTCTGTATCAATTCAGATTGTTGTTTAACGTCAGCAAAATCACCTTGTTTCAATTCTGAATAAGCCAATATACCGACCAATACAACCCATGCACGAGTTCTATTAGGTAAGGTTATCGGCATTAACGACGAACTAACATAATCCTTGTATACATTACGAATGTCGTTTCTCTGGATTACATCCGACTCAATAGTCCGATCAGTTAATGCACCGGTATACGCAACCGTAAGTTCATTGCCATCAAACTTAAAGAATTTACTTGATATTTCACCACTTGTCGAAAGGCCGAGCGTCTTCTTACGGTCATCTGAACTATATAAGCCGAACGATACGATTGGTTGAGGAAGGCCAGACGCACTAACATCTTCTTGATTTACAAGCATGCCACTAAGATCAGAAGACCCACCACATATCACAAGACGGCGAATAGCCTTAAACGCCTCGGACATATTGGACTGAGTGTCTTCGTCCAAAGGTTCATGGAACAACTTCTTGAACGGTGGCGATATATAAGTTTTTTTAAAGTTAGAATCAAAATAATTCTCATACAACTCAAGCGCATCAAGTATTGTGCCATGCAATATCAACGCGTTCATTGTATCAGACGCTTGCTTGCTAAGAATAGAGTCTAACGTAGTAGCAAATAACTCAGCCGTATCATCAGATGGCACCGGCAGTTCAAACCCGGCCTTTTTAAACGCGAGATACAGTAACCTATACATGAACTTTACATACCGTTCACTAAATCGGAATCCAGACAATGCATTGATGCCAAACACCTTATAGAACTGTCGGCATGTAAACCGAGTACGATCATTCAATGTATTCATCTGGGTGGTATTGTCGCCAAGTGTATCCATATTCTTTACTTCCATACGGACACGGATATCATCAATACCACTATCAGTATTCTCATCAGTATCGGAGTCAACCAACTCCGATACATTCACTTCTTTACCCAGGCCATCATCCTCATCATATACTTTCTTCTTCGACAAACCGGTACGCCACGTTTCCGACACCAACTTATAGAGTATTTTCGCAACCGGCTGATTTTTAGAAAACCAAGAATTTCCCTTTAGCTCTGCGCCATTCACGTACTTATTAAGTACGATAACAGCCATATTTAATTTAACAGCATCGTCTATCTTCTCGTCGGATATAGTATCCGGATTAATCCCGGCAACATCTAATATCGATTTCACTACGGTTTCATAACTATCATACTGCTTAGCAATAATGTCCAGTAAATCATTAACCTCCGACGCAGCGGAATAATCAGTATCAATAGTGGTCTGTGGACGAGTAGGAACCATTTCCTCGCACGAGCTTTCCAACGCATAATAAAAATCTCGCGCAGCCGTACGGAACATATTAGGATTAACCTCTACGTCACCAGACTTCCTTGTATCATAATTCACGCTACGGTTGATAGTCACTAGATTTTTAAATAAAGGAATCGCCTTACGGTAACCAAGCTCCTCGGCACGACGCAGCAACTGCATCGCCAGTTCTGGTATAACCACGGCAGTGATATAGACAAAACGCCTCTGCATGTATTCATCATCACACGCACGTATACCACTATTCCAACCACTAGTAGCACTGGCTACCTCACCCAGAACCGCCGCTATCTGTCCAGTTTTCGCATACTGCGTGTACGAAAACGGGTATTTAGTACCGCCATTCGTTTCTCCGGTCAATATCTTTACTACGGCTGAAGCCGTGCTAATAAGAGAAGCGATTTCATTTACATCAGCAGTCTCTAGCAATATTTCGGGATTCTGCATATACTCATAGCCTTATCACCATTCATCCAGCAGTTTATCAGTTTAATCGCACTGCAAAACTGATAAACTAGGTTGAAAATCACGTAAATGGTTAGGTATGGCCGATATTCAGCACATTTTAGAAGACTACCTTGATTACGCCGGGTTAGACTCCAATAAGGCAAGAATGCTCAAAAACGAAATGAGTAAGTTGCAAGGTAATCAACAACTTAAGCCACACGAAACAAAGAGCGGTAAGCCAATGGGTGATACTGAAATCACGCAATTACTAGAAAGGCTATGCCAAACACTACCCATACTTGACGGAGAGGTTCCTGTAGAAACACTCTTATCTAATCTAGAAACCGCATACGATATCGGTAAACTTAATCTGGATCCAAATGAACCCGATGAACTAACTAAATTGAAATCAAAAAAACCTATTAAAAAATGGCTCGACCAAGTCGTCAAAGACGCAAATACGCCAAATACAGAGGTTGCAGAGAAAGGCAAATCTCCAGACCTCATTGATGATGAGATTTCCGATTTCGCGGCAAAATTTGCTGAAGGATTCGGCTCAATGTTTAGCGGGGACGTTGATACGTTAAGTTCCGACAATACAATACCTACCAACGAGCAACCAACTAATACGGATGGTCAATCAAGCGATAATACGCAATCTACCGACCAAGATACGCCATCTACCGACCAAGCGAACGAAACAGACAAAACTATCAAAGCGGCAAAGGATAAAATAAAAAACAAGCTCGCAAATGCACAGAAAATTATAAACGGGTCAACTACACGTAAAGGAACTAAAATACGTTCATTAGATGATATTGTATCGTCAATATCAAACCCAGAACAAAAAGCCGACGCAGAACGGCTTACTGTTGAAGCGAAAAACGCACTAAATGATATACAAACCGCTGTAAACGATATTGAGTCTAGTAATGATAAAAATTTCATTAACTTGATCAATGGCAGTGTAGATTTACATGTAGCTAGTATTAAAGAATATGCACAAAAAGTTCGCGAGCTCGGTCGTAAATCAGCACAACCACCGACTAATGGCGAAACTCTTAACAATACCACACCGCCTACAGTAACCGGCGCAACCGACACTACCGGGTCGACTGGTGCAACCGGCGCTACCGAGCCAACCACTTCGCCTACGGTAACTGGCACTACCAGCTCTACCGGCACCACCAGCACTACTGGGCCGACCACTTCGCCTACGGTAACCGGCACTACCAGCTCTACCGGCACCACCAGCACTACTGGGCCGACCACTTCGCCTACGGTAACCGGCACTACCAGCTCTACCGGCACCACCAGCACTACTGGGCCGACCACTTCGCCTACGGTAACCGGCACTACCAGCTCTACCGGCACCACCAGCGCCACCGGGCCGACCACTTCGCCTACGGTAACCGGCACTACTAGCTCTACCGGCGCCACCAGCACTACTGGGCCGACCACTTCGCCTACGGTAACCGGCACTACTAGCTCTACGGGTGCTACCGGTGCAACCAAGCCGACATCATCCTCTACAACCCCAGTTGATGTTCGCACTAAATACAAAGCAGTATACGACTTAGTAGACGCATATGCAATGAGTACAGCACAAGCAGACCTAGCCAAACGATTTGTTGATACTGTATTAAACAATCCTACGCTATCAAAGCCAGCATACAATGCATTGACTGGTCGTCCAGGTCCGATACAGAATAAATGTATATTCGGACTTCTCAATCAAGCCGATCCAAAACTCGGTTACAAAGACCCAAGTAATCCACAAGGCACATCAACCATTCCATTTGATAAAGGTACAGTTACCCAATCGCGTTCAACATCATCTGTTAAAAGCGCACTGGTTATGCCAGATGGATTTGGTCAGAAAAAGAATCCAGCTATATGGAATACGCCAGTAATTACAGATTTTGGATTCCCGTTCCTTAATTTCAGTTCAGAAGCAATGGTTAACATCATCAAGTCCAAGGAAGATGACGAAAACATCAAAAATGCCAATCTGAAAGCCATGTTCAAGGACGCCGCCAAGAAGTTGGGAGGCATCTGGAAAGCAATATACGCGTCTCCACTAGCACTGCTTCGCCAGATCGCATCCGAACTGGGCACAAAGTGTACGCCAAACTACATCAAGGTAGACAGTTCTGACTTGATAGACACCGACTCCGGCGAAACTGTTAATATATTCCCCATTAAATACTACAGTATTGAACCAGAATACGAACCGGCTGTCTCAGTACCTCGTGATTTCCTCACGTCATTCTACGAAGTGATGGACTATACGACCACGTCCAAGAAAACCTACTTGAAGTACGCGTTCGGTATGAGTGCAGAAGACTTCGCCGAGGAAATTGACGATAACGGCGGAGTTCCTCCGTTCTACATACTAATTCCGAAGGCGGGCAAGTTCAGTAAGTGTAATATCAATCCAGGAAGTCTATTCGGATCCCTACTTAACCTTATTCTCGGCAGAAAGAAGTGTACAATGGTTAAAACCATGTTCATGGGGAAGCGAGGATGTCTGGCAATGGAATCTGACGTGGCCAATAAGCTGTACGCCGATACCTAATAACAATAAATAACATCATTAAACACCGTATCATCGATACGGTGTTTTTATGTAAACCGATAAACTAGCGTACGGTATATAACCGGTGTATAGCCATATGGAAGAAACAATAGACAAAATTCTCAGCACAAAGGACTTGGCTGATGAGAAAAAATCAGCTCTCCGCAAACAGCTAATCGACACTTTCAGCACAGACGCTGAAGCGAAAGACGAATTTATGAAAAATCCAGAGGCTGCCATTGATAAAATTCTTAATACAGACGCTGAAGACGACTTTGATGACGACCCAACAAAAACTTCTGATAAACCCGAGCACACCATAGAACTTGATGAAAGTGGCTCTATTACACCTGACTATGATGCGAGTACACCCGAAGAAGCTGATAAGGAAAAATCAACTAAATTAAAGACATTAGCTGAACGATTCCCTACAATCGCCCAAGAATTCGGTAGCCGGTTCCGTAGCGATCCGGACGCAGCAGAAAACCTTGCTGATTTCGCACTGAACGTGTTCAACTCACCTAAATGGGTTGAGTGGATGAAGGGAAAGGAAAAAGATAAAGCCATTATTCAAAACAAGATTATTCCAACTCTTGTTAACGCATACAACCAGCGCAATAAAGGCGCTGAAATAACATTACCAAAGCAAGTCAATGACGATACCAGGGAAGCCCTACAAGACCGTAATGGGAACAAGTCAACCAGTATTGTAGTTCCTGAAGGCTTTAATAAGGGGCTAATTGAACTTGGTGACCAAGCCGTATCCACCGATATCGGCTATCCGATGGTCAATTTCAACAGCGTGCTTATTAAAGAAATTGTCCATGAAACTGACAAGAAGCGACTCAAGAAACTACTGAAGGCACTAGTCAAGAAACTTGAAGGCACACCGACAGCCGAAGTATTCCTCAAGAGAGGCTTCATCGGTACAATCAAGGCATCCCTTCTATACAAGCTGATTGACCAAGCGAAGGATGCCAAGGGCATACCGATGATTCGCCGTCCGCTAAAAGTTCCCAGCGAAGAACTGGTCGGAAACTCCGAAAGCGAAATGATTTCGGTCATACCGGTCAACAACCTCGGTAACGAAACGAAGGATCCCAGTAAAATAGAAGCCGTTAACCTATACGACCTTACACCGCTGTACGAGTCCTTCCAGAATGCATCCGAGCAAGAAATTCTATACGAGAACTGGTTCAACGGTAAGGTAGATACGTCATCCAAGAATAAGTATGGCGCTCCTAAAGATATTCCTAAGGTATACTTGCAGCAATATTACACAATACTTACACCGTCCGGAGCATCCGGACTTACCAGGTATGCCAGCTATCTCACAGACGTTGACAAGAAAAACATGATGGCAAAGCTTGATCAGAATGATGTCGAAGCAATCAAGTCATCAAACCGAAACGTCAACGACGCACTGATTGCCGCCTACTTGAAAAAGACCAACGGTGTTCCTCCGTTCTACATTCTCATCGCTCGTTCCAACCCTACAAAGGAACGCCTCCGCGTATGCGACGAAATCAAGCTCGGAAAGAATATCTGCATCAAGTCCATCGATGGCCGTAACAAAGACGCCTACTACATCCCCGAAGATGTGGTAGATGCCATATTTGAGGCCGGCTAATGGAAAAATCCACGCTTCTCAGATGCCTCGCCACAGGCAAGAGCCTGATAGAGGCTAACTCGGCCTTCTTTGTCAAGAAGGTCGACAAGAAGCGTATGGACGCCGGCAAGAAGATGGAACACCACCTTGCCGGTCTGCTCCGTGGATCTGACGGAAATGCCGTTGTCGAATTCCTCGTTCCATCCAGGAGTGAACCCGGCGTTATGAGACACTGCTTCATTGACGTCATACCCAATGGAACAAACTTATTCAACATCGCCCAGACCACCAAGAAACTGGCCGACCGTGTCCAGCTTCTGAAGGACGCCGACGTAAAATGCTACTGCTCGTGCCCAGACTTCAACTGGTCCGGAATGAAGTATAACTTGAAGCACAAGCACGACAGCCTTGCAGCTGGCCACCATTCCGATGACCCGCGTGACGACAACGGCGAGGATATCTTTCCGAAGGTTCGCGATCCAAAACAGCAGACAACAATCTGCTCCCACCTTGTCGCTGCCTTGAAGGGAATGGTTTCCAACGCCGGCGCAATCATGAAGGCTGCACGCACCACACCGCCGGCAGAGAAGCCAGCCGAACCGGAAATAGACCCGTCCAGCCAATTAGTGGGTCACAAGACCGCCGAGGACGAGGCCAACAACAAGATCGACCTTCTGGACAAGGAAAACATAAAGCTGACCGAGGAACAAGAGGAAGACCGCGAGAAGGCTACCCAGGCTGCCATGGAAGCATTCGAGAGCCCAGACAGCGAACCCATCAAGCTGGACGCTACGCAATCAGCCATGGATGCCCTCGCAGACCATATCGAACCAGGTTCCCAACCGACTGAAAACGCCATAGAAAACCCAGGCGTCGGACTAGTAGGTAACCGTGATAACGAAGAACGGGCCGAACATACAGTAAATGCTTTCCCTGACCTTGACGAGGAAGCCAGCAACCCGATGTTCGACATGCCGGTCGACGAAGAACCGGAAGTCAGCATAGACGATGAAGATGTAATAGAAGGCCCGTTGAAACTGCCCTAGTTCCAAATGGGCATCAGCGTGGCTACAGTAGTCTCATCGCTATCGTTATTCCACTTGTAGTCATTACCGATAAGCATCAGCAAGATACCGTAGAAAAGCGTACGGATAATCCAATTACTGCCATTCAGCAACGTATTCAAGTACATCTTGTCGCATTCCTCGCGACCGTACTCGGAGAAGCCTCCTTCCTCGTACATAGCAGCAAGCACTACAATCGCCGCCGGATCAAACTTGATGCCAATAAGAGACAGCAGCAAAACTACGATGCTAGGTAACGGATATGATGCACGGAACCCCTTGCAGATAGTCATACGGCTCCGTACCCCGCTAAAGTCGATACTGGTCATTTCATCGGTAATCTCGTCATCCTCGTCATGTATCACGATGTCGGCAACAAGATCCTTGTCAACAACTACCATGCCATTCTTAACGGACACGGCCTTTCTAGACTCGTCGGGAATTATAATAGTACGAAAGTATTGAGACATAAGCAAGAAAACTAACTATGTAGTAAATTACTCTATTCCATAGTTTAGCCGACTCCAAAGTCAGGTTCCTCGCATCCGCGTCTTTCCATTTCCTCTATGAATGTATGGTCTAACGGTTCCGGCAGCATAGCCTCGTATTCCGCCTCGTACTCTACGTCAGTATGGGTCGGAATGTCCTGATTGAGCAACTCTTCGTCCATGATGCATCTGACGTGGTCTACGTACTCAATAGGTACGATTATGGAGTCGTGAACCGTACAGAACGGACAGCCAACCTCTTCGATAATCCTCGGGCACACTTGCTCAAACACGAAACTGCTCTCAATCTTCTGCATCTCGTAAGCAAGAGACGCATGACACGACTCCTTGATAGACCACATGCAGTTGAACAGTGTATTGAAATGCTCTCTCCAGCAACGCTGTACCGCACCACGAACGACTTCGCGACGCTCGTCAAAGTGAAGCGGTGAGAACAAGAACGAGAGAAGACCCTTCTTAGCCTCATCGCGTGTCAGTGGCCTGTTGATATCGGAATCCTGACTGCACTCCGTCTGGAAGAACTCGTATATCTTGCCGTCGGCTACCAAGTTACGGTAGCGTTCCAGTTCCTCCTCCATCTTGTCCAGTGTAGCATCCTTTCTTCCCTCGTGCCATATTGGCTTGAACTTGATGAACGTGTCCCTATTCTCGTACAACTCGTCACGGTAGAAGTCAATGTACCGGCGGAATACGGCAATGATGAAGGCGGCTTGCGACGACTTGATGTCAACCTCGCCAACCATGCCACCGTCGCACCTCAGAGCAGCGTGGCGGATTTCCTTCTTCATGTTGGTGACGTTGGTATGGATACGACCGTACTTGTCGTGCTTCACATACATATCGCCTTCCTCGTCACACAGTCCATTGAATCGCTCCACCTTATTGCGTTCCATCTGGGCATTGTACGGGGATATCTCGCCATTGTCAATCATTTCGTCCAACTTCTTGTTGGCGACATCCTCGTCAACGCTGAAATGGGAAAGCTCCTCATAGCACAACTTAACCAGAGGATCATCCATAGACAGTTTCTTTCTGTCGTCAAACGACTTCTTGATGCGTTTCAGCACGGTGGGAGAAGTAATCGTGTACTTGCTCATTGTGCCGTGTATAACGACCTCGTCATTCTTCAGCTTCTTGTCGGCACGAGTCTGCAAGTAGGTCGCGTAACTGTTCTGGTAGGGCTGACACAGCCAGAACGCCTTGCACTTGCCCTTCCTAGTGGAATCCCCCTTCACGTAACTGGAGGTGCGCCCTATGAAGTTGTTGGCCTCCAGTTCCTTTATCGCCGGTAGGTAGGTGTCGCCTAGGATCTTGTGGAGCAGTACTGCGGATAGGTGGCACTTCCAGTACTTGTGAGGCACTACCGGATGCACCACCATGTTCTCCTCAAACTCACTACGGAGCTGGCTCGTAACCATGTATAGCATGAGTGCCATAGTGTCAACGAAACTGAGTATCTGCGCGGATTTTCCGTTGTAACTAACAAATCCTGCGATGAAGCTTTTGAAGTCCTTGCACAGCATAGAAGGCAGTTCTATGGTGAACTCCTTTCGTGGCTTCCTCTTGCCTTTATGTGATGATTTTGCTCTTTCTGGTTCGTTTTCAGTCATTTCACACATAAATATAGCAAACTCTTATAAAAAATGCCCGTTTCCATCGCAGGTTCTGGTCCAGTCCCGGACTAGCATATCAAGACCGGTTTTCACCGTCGAGTTTATGACTGTTCGGAACAGGGTCAAAGATAGGTCAAATCAATTTGAAAATCAAATCGCTCCCCCTACCCCTATCCGACCATGTTAATGTTTCGAGATGGGCTAGGGTATTCTATACGTATGTTATAACACCTTTGTAACAAGGACTTTACAAACCTCAGTCAACCCAGGAAATACGAGTCCGAGAGCACCCCTGGGGTACCTGACCATGTTAATGTTTCGACTTTTACCACTATTTGCAATTCAAATTACTAATGACTATCTTGTAGGATTATGTACAGTGGCAATTACATCACAGTAGACTTACTATCACTATTCAGGTGGAAGGAGACCGGGTGGAAGAGCACGGCCTTCATGAAGCCGGACGTAACCGTGAAACTCCAAGTCAGCGAGTCGTTTTCTGGAAAGCAGTGGAAGGTCAACTTGTCTATATCGGAGGTGACTGTACACGGGGAACTGGCAGACCCGTCCTTAAAGGACTGCATAGCAGATGCAGTTAAAAGACGGTGTGACAAGGACATAAGTGTCATCCAGATATTCGGAGACTCGTTACGACGTGGGGACGTCAAGAGGGGCATGGCCAGCGGGAACATGTTCAAGGTGACCGACTACCGGGTGAATTTCTCCCACCGGTACGGTTTTGTGATGGTTCTGGACGGTACGTCCCTAGACCAGCTTGACGGTATCTACTTGGTGCCCAGTTACTTACCGGCACCGGTAACGGTCGGCTACGACGAGGATCCGTTCTACAAGATGAGCTGCTACGAGAGGATTTACAAGAATGACTCCCCAGCAACAGAGAGCGCCCCAGCCGACGCGTAGTTCGGTAGTAGGGTTCAGTTATCATGACCCGGTGATGTGCTCGGTGACGATTTCGTCGACCGACACCAGGGAGGCGCATTTCATCAACAGCTTCATATCGGCGTCCATGACCTTCTATGACAAACAGGAGGCCAAGAAGTGGGCGGTCACCGAGGGGTTCCGAAGTGCATTTGTCACGTTTTATGACAAGAAGGAGCAGTTGTTGCCCATAGGGCTAATCCCGAGGGTCAGCCGGCTGGTCCGGAACCGTTTCGGCTCCAAGATTACCCTTGACAAGCAGATACACGACCTTTTCATACCGCCTCGAGGAGAGATAACCAGGCAAGACATTGTCGGCTTTGCGAATACGCTCAATTTGCACAACCGCAAGACCGGCACGCCGATTATTCCCTACGAGCACCAGTACAAGCTTGCCGAGAGGGCGCTGAACGGTCGTAGGATTTCGTTGCTGGCATGTACCAGCGCCGGAAAGTCGCTGGCCATGTGCATAATTGCCCGGTACTTGGTTTCCAGGGAGAACAAGAAGTTGCTTATCGTGGTGCCGTCGAGCAACCTCGTCGAGCAGCTGTTTTCCGATTTCTACAACGACTATGGATGGGAAGACGCCCGTAAGTACTGTACGCTGATATACTCCGATTCCGACGACAAGCTGACGAAGGCGCAGAAAGAGCGTTTACGACGTAACGACATCGGCGAAGAGGTCATGCTGAAGCAGATCACGATATCGACGTGGCAGTCGCTCCAGCACAAGCCGGACAAGTTCTTCGAATGCTTTACTGCAGTCCTCGTGGACGAGGCACACTCGACAAGGGGCGTCAAGTTACGAAATATCCTGGCGAAATGCGTGAACGCCACCGATTTCAAGGTCGGCGTGTCTGGAACCTTGCCCAACGACGGCATCGACGCCGGATATATCGAGAGCCAGCTCGGGCGTAAGGAGGAGATCGTACGACTGAAGGAGCTCGTGGCCAAGGGCGTGCTGACGCCGGTCACCGTGCGTTCTATTCTCATTCCGTATCCGCCACAGCAGAGGAAGATGATCTGCCGGCAGACCTATGACGACGAGGTGGCTTTCTGTAGTGCGAACACGTCTCGTCAGGACATTGTGAAACTGCTGATTGACTCGAAGAAGATTACCGACCAGCAGAATACGGTCATACTTTTCAAGAATATCGACCCGCTGGAGATGATGTACGAGTTCTTGCAGAAGCAGTTCCCCCAGTTCACGTATCATGTCATCAAGGGTGACGTGTCCGTTGACGAGCGCGAGGATATCCGTAAGTCGATAGAGGATTCCACCGGCCACATCATACTGGCCACCTACGGCTGCATGAAGCAGGGCGTCAACATCAAGCTGTTGCACAACCTCGTGTTCGCCAGTCCGGCGAAGTCCGTGTACATGGTCGTGCAGTCGATTGGCCGTATCGTGCGTCCCCACAAGGACAAGAAGATGGCCTACGTGTATGACCTTGTAGATGATGCGTCATACCAGTACATAGGACGTTCCGGCTACCCGGTGGTGAAGGCGAATTACATGATGAAGCACTATGACATACGCCGTTCATACTATGACGAGGACGAGATTCCGGTCGAGGAAATCAACTTTAGCGGAGTATACGAGGCGAAGATTGACGAGTCGGTCATCGCCGAGCGTAAGAAGAAGGCTGCCGACAAGGCGAAGGCCAAGGCGGAACGCGCTGTAAAGAAGTCGAATGCTAACGTATTCAAGAAGAAATTTTTCCTATAGGGGAAGTATAATGGAATTTAAGGCTAAACCGGTAAAGAGCTATCCGTACCGTGACAATCGTCTCCTTATCATTGACTGGGCGTCATTGTCATATCATCAGCTTTGGTCTATGAAGACCAAGTCAAGCAAGAAGCAGCTCGGTAGCATATTGCCTGAAGATGACGAGCTTACTGTCTGGCGTGCGAAGATGTTCAACCGCATGCTTGACTATGTCCGCCTGTTCAACCCGATGGACATTATTCTGTGTCTGGAAGGAAAGAACGCGTGGCGCAAGCAAGTCGTGAAGGACTACTATTCCAAGTATGCTACGATTTACTGGGATGCCGACGGATATTATGTCTGTAGCGACAACTACACGTACCGTGTCACGAAGGCTGGTGAAGGGTTCGGCGTAGTGAAGGTTCCGCCGAAGCAGAAGTCTCTTTATGAGTCTCTTAGCCACAAGCAACTGGGTGAACTCCCGCAGAAGACACAGGACATGCTCTGGGGAGTCAAGACGTCTACCGGAACGCCGGTGTTGCCTTCGTACAAGGGCAAGCGTGGCGCAAGCGCATGGGAGTTCTCTGTGGACAAGAAGTACTGGCAAGCGTACAAGGATGAGTACGCTATTGAGTTGGCCCCGTTCTTCCGTGCTAAGCCGGTAAAGCTCGTCAATGCCGAAGGTGACGACATGATCTACGGCGCGGTGAAGAAGTACTCCGGCCAGTACGACGACGTAATCGTGATTACCGGCGACTCCGATATGTCCCAGATGGACGTGAAGAACCTGAAGATTTTCAACCACCGTACCGGTGCGTTCGTCGAGTGCGCGTATCCGCAAGCGTACTTGGCAGCGAAGGTGCTTGCTGGCGATACGTCAGACAACATCCGTGGCATGGCGTATGT
>Ga0310691_10003192_pt1 | contig 20114 bp, 18 predicted proteins | sample 176DNAGHGlowgp2_FD_203887 | JGI IMG/M metagenome (GOLD analysis project Ga0310691, IMG submission 203887) | Sheep rumen microbial communities from Palmerston North, Manawatu-Wanganui, New Zealand - 1766 DNA GHGlow gp2 (v2) (version 2) | ecosystem: Host-associated > Mammals > Digestive system >...
GAGGAGGGCATGAACGCCGCCGCCGACGCCGTGGAGGGCATGCTGGGCCGCTCGGTGTCGATGCAGGACGTGATGAAGCAGTTGAACCAGCAGGGCGCCCGTGCCGGCATCGTGTTCGGCTTGCTCTCGCAGAACGTGGACACGCTGGAGAAGCAGCTCGGCATAGCGGGCGAGGCGTACAAGCAGAACACCGCCCTGATGGACGAGTACAACAAGATGAACGACACGGCAGCGGCGAAGTGGGAGAGGCTGAAGAACCAGATGGAAGAGATGTTTGTCTCTGACAAGATGCAGCGATTCCTCGGTGGAATCATCACTGCGCTCCGTACTTTGGTTGATTTCATCTCAGGCAACGTCACTGGAGCGGTACATGCTTTACATATAGCCGTAATATCACTTGCTACTGGCTTTGGAGTATTAAAGACAGGAATAGGTGCGGCATTCGTCGGTATGGGTGGCTTAGCAACGGCCTTCACAAATCTCAGGATAACCATCGGCCTGGCCATTGGCGACATGGGCAGATATATCGCCCTGAAGTGGGCACTTGTCAGGGCACACGACGAGGAAGCCAAGGCTGCCATCCGTGCCAAGCTGGCCACGATGGGAGCCACGAAGGCGATGATGGCTAACGTTGTGCTGGCCTTTGTTGCTGCACTCGGCATGCTGGTATGGAAACTGTATGAAGCAAGCAAGGCTGCCAAGGAGGCTGCCGCAGAGACAGGACGTTTCAATCAGCAGATAGCCGACGAGCAGAAAGCCCTTAACAAGCTGTTTGAGCCGCTGAACAAGTCGAACCTGGCACAGGAAGAGCGGCTGAAGCTCATCAACGAAATCAACTCGAAGTACGGCAAGTACCTGGGCTATATGCTCAGTGAGACATCTTCTGCCATACAGCTGGCCGATGCCCACGCGCTGATAGCCAAGCGCATCAGGGAGGAAGCCTACGAGAAGCGTATAGCCGAGAAGGAGGCGAAGATACAGGATGAGCACAGCGAGGACGTGAACGCAGCCTACACCAAGATAACGGAGCGTGTACGTGGCAGCGTCAGGGGCGGTGCCAGCGCACAGGAGATTGCCGACGTGCTGAAAGGCATCGTTGACAACCGACTGGGCAGCATCAAGTATGCCTACGACAATTCGGACAATATCTTCAAAGCCCGTACCACCTACTACCTTGATCCAAAGATTAAGCAGGCCATCGACGGCGGCATCGAGCGGCTGATTGTTGACGGCAAACTGTCGCGTGACAACGTGACGCTGATTCAGAAGGCAGTATATAAATATACGGTAGAAGCCCACAGCCAGCACAAGGATATCATGGACCAGACATCGAACCTGCGCTCTGACCTTCGCGGTGTGCAGAGTGCCATCAAGGTTGACCTGGCCAACAACCTGAATACACTTGTCAGCAGGGTAGCCAGTTCGGTAGGCAATGCTGTGAGGAATATCCGCCAGCAGCAACAGCCACAGCAGAACGTACCGCTGATGCTGCAGGGCACACAGGGCGGCGGTGTAAAACTGCCCAGCCTGTTCGGTGGTGGTCAGCAGGGCGGCACATCGTGGCAACTGCCGTGGCAACAGCAGCGTGAGACCACACCGCAGCAGCAGATGGCTCCGAAGGGATGGAAGCCTAATATAGACAAAAAGGACACAGAGGCGGTTCGCCAGTTCGTGCAAGACCAGGAGGCACTGCGCAGCGCACTGAATGCCAGCGGCAATCAGATAGACGAAGCACAGCGCAGGGTGGCTGAGTCGTGGCTGCTGACGGATGCCGAACTGAAGGAATACAAGAAGATCGTGGAGAAGGCCGACCGTGGCCCCGGCGGCAGCAACCACAACCCCTACGGCGACTACAACGACCGCGTTGACCCCTACGAGCAGTGGGACGCCAACGCTCTGGTGGCCCGCCGCAAGGAGATGCTGGAGCGCGTGAAGGCGCTGGCCAACGGTGCCGACGTGCAGGCGGTGCTCTCAGAGGACAAGCGCTTCATGGACGAAGCCACCCGCAAGGGTATCAAGAACATGCGCGACGCCATAGCCTGGTATAACGAGGAGCGACTGAAGATTCAGGAGGAGCTTGATGCCCGTAACCTGACACCGACAGGCGACTGGAAGAACCCTGAGAAAGGCGGCAGGTCGAAGAAGAAACCCAAGACCCCGGAGAGCGAGGGAGCCATTGCCGAACTGGACCGCTACTACTCGGAGCGCAAGGAGCTGATAGAGGAAGCACGCGCCAACGAGCAGATGACCGAGGCAGAGTATAACCGCCGGCTGGACGCGCTGGAGCAGGAGCACCTGACGAAGCGGTCGGAGCTGCGCCAGACGTTCACCAGCGAGGACAAGCAGTTCATTCAGCAGTTCCGCCAGTGGTGGGCATCGGTCAAGGAACTCGACGAGGTGTCGTGGACGGCCATCGAGGCCGAGTGGATTGCCGCATGGGAGCGCGACCGCAAGTACAACAACCGCGAGGCGCAGAAAGACCTGACCGCCATGCAGGCCATCGTGGTGAAGCAACTGAAGGAGATAGAGGCCATCATCGCCAAGGAGCGCCCGTTCAACGGCATCACGGACAACCTGCAGAACAACCTGACGAAGATGGGACTGCTGTTCAAGGACGGCGTGCCCGAGGACGGCAAGTTCATGAAGGAGAACACCAAGCGACTGACATTCCTGCTGAAGGAGGCCGAGAACGCCTACAGCCTGACCTTCGACCAGCTGGCCGAGGATATGCGCAAGAACGGGCTGGGCTCATGGGCTGACGCCATCATCAATAGCGAGAACGCCGACAAGGAGAAGCGGGCCATCATAGCACAGCTGCATGAGGTGTACGACCAGGTGCAGGATGCCATCAAGAAGGAGGCCTCGCAGGTGAAGAAGCAGGTGGACATCGCATGGAACGACGCCATACTGCCCAACGGCAAGAGCATGAAGGCCACCTACGAGGCAGCCATCAGCGCCCTGGGCGTGCAGCAGAGCAGCGTGAGCCGCGCCAACAACCTGATAGGTGCAGGGGTGGCCTCGGAGCGCGTGGCCGACAAACTCGCCATCAAGCAACTGCAACTGCAACTGCGGATGCAGGAGCACTACTACAACCTGGTACGCAAGACGGGACAGCAGCGCGTCGATGACCTGCTGCGTGAAGCCAAATTGCGCGAGGACGAGGGCAAGACCAACGAAGCCGAACGTCTGCGACTGGACGCCAAGCACGCCCAGATGTCACTAAACCTCTCGCTGGCCAAGGAGGAGACTGAACTGGCCAAGCAGCGCGAGGAAATCATCGCCCGCACCGAGGAATCGCAGAACCGCCTGTACACCGAACTGAAGGAGTGGGCCGACCTGCTGTCGTCGAGCCTGCAGAGCGTGTTCGAGGCCAGCAATGCGGGCAACGCGGAATACTATAACGAGCGGGCGAAACTCGACCTGACGGGCAAGGGCGGACCAGGCGCAGGCACCTATGTCGTCATCGACGATGCCGGCACCAGCGATGCCACCGCGCATTATGAATACCTCGACGAGCGACAGGCCCTGGAACGCCAGCACGAGATAGAGCAGCAGAACGCACAGGCCGAGGCGTGGAAGAAGGTGATGGATGACATCAACATGAAGATGTCGGAGCAGATAACGGACTGGATCAATGCGACATTGCAGAATCAGGCGATTGATGCGAATACGCAGGCCGTGATCGCAAACACGCAAGCCATCTATGCGTCAATGGGGCAGGGCGCAGGTACAGGAGAGGGAATCACCCGCAATGCAGAGGGCTTCGCTGTTGACGAAAAAGGACAGGTGATATCGCCTATACAGCCGACGGAACCGACAAGTCAGCCGGAAGCCGAGACTCCAGCATGGAAGCCTTTCTGGCAGATGACGGACGAGGAGAAGGCCAAAAATCAGGAGAACATGACCGAGATGTTCGGCATGTACAGAGACCTTAGCGTGCAGACCGAGACGGAGAAAGCGGAATTGCTGGCAGAGGTGCCGGGATATACTCCTCCTGCCATCAGCATGACCGATGAGCAGATAGAGTCGGTAGGCGAGAAACTGGAAGCTCTCAACCAAAAGGAGATAGATGCAAGCAAGAAGAAGACGCAGGCTATTCTGGCCGACCAACAGGCGATAAAGCAAGGCGAGTTGCAGACCGACAAGACGATGACGCAATCATCGAAGAACATGTACGCAGCCATGATGTCGGCTGCCAACCTTTACGGCGTGGCTTATCAGGCCATGACCAACGATAACTTGAGCGCCGAGCAGAAGTTCCAGATGATTGCCCTGCAGGCGGCAGGACAGTCGGCCATCGCCTTCATGCAGACCAGAATGATTGAGTCAGAGTCTGGTGCCCTGATGTCGCTCCCTGAGATCCTGGCCAAGTGTTTGAGCATCAACCCGATTGCCGGTGCGGCTATCTTTGCTGTGCTGAGTGCCCTGCTGGGCGTGGCCATCGGAGCAGCCACCAGCAAGCTGGCCAAGGGTAAGGCGGAGGTGGCTCAAGTCACAGGTGCCAGCGCATCCGCAGGAAAGCTCGCCACCGGTATGCTGACGTATGCAGAAGGAAATGTTAATGAATTTACAAATCCGGCATCGCTGACGCCGGGACGACAGTACAACGTGGACGGAGCCGACGGCAAGACCTACCGCGCCCGCTACATGGGCAAGGACGCCAAGACGCACATCACCAACGGCCCGGAGTTCCACCTCGTGGGCGAGAAGGGCCGCGAGGCCATCATCGACGCCCACACCACCCGACTGATGCAGACCGACGACACCGGCATCTGGCAGGCCATTCAGACGCTCTACAACGGCGGTCGCGTCAGCGGCTTCTCCACCCGCAGGGGTAGGGGAGTGCGTGCCTTCGCCGAGGGCAATATCAATGACTTCGAGGATGTCAGCGGCAGCGGCATGGAGGGAGCCGAGGGCTTCGACGACTTCACCGCCATGCAGGATTCGCTCGACAGGAACACCGCCGTGCAGGAGGCCCTGCTCGAACGGCTCAACCAGCCCATCGTGGCACAGAACGTATGGACGGGGCCGGAGGGCATACCCAACATGGTGAACAAGTATCAGAAGGAGGCGAAAAGGCATGGGGTGAAGTATTTATAAGTGAAAAGTGAAGAGTGAACAATTTGCTACCGCCACTGTTGCCCTTGCATTTGAAAACACAACGACGTAAATTGCAGACAAGAAACAACGACGAATATGTTTATCAGGACTGAAAACGAGATTTTGAGCGTGATGCCTACCTCGCGGTGGAGCAAGCCGACGGAACTGCTGCCCTACCTGGAGGAGGAGGAGCGGGGGGCGCTGGAGCCGCTATTAGGCACAGCGCTGTACGAGCACCTCTGCCAGGAGTACGAGCGGCTGAGGGATACCTACGTGGACATCACTGCCACGACCATCAAACCGACGGGCAAGGCAAAGGAGGACCCCGGACTGCCCTACGCCGACGTGACCGAAAGGATGGATGCCATTCAGCAGGGCGTGCTGCCGGCGGCGTGCGGCTGTGTGCCGATGCCTGTAGAGGAAGTGGACGTGCCGAAGAAGGACCTGAAGACGATACGGCTGCTGCGCATCTGCCAGAGGATAGAGTTCTATAAGATGCTCTCGCACAAGGCGGGGCTGCTGACGGTATCGTTCAACGAGGGCGGCGGCATGAACAAGGTATCAGCCGACGGCTACGAGCCTGCCGACGAGAAGGACAAGGAGCGGGCGACGAAGGATGCCTACATGAGTGCGGGCCGCGCCATCGACGACCTGCTGCTGTTCCTGGAGGCGGACGCAAAGGGCGACAGGCTGTTCACGGAGAAGTGGCAGGAGGCGGACGCCTTCTACCTGCACAAGGATCTGCTCTTCCAGACGGCGAGGGTGCTGAAGGAATTTCTCGGGACAAAGATTGACCGGATGACATACATTGACCTGGTTCACGACATTCGCTATTGTCAGAATACGTATCTGAAGCCGAGGGTGGGGGCGAAACTGCTGAAGGCGGTGATCGACTACGCCAACGAGGGGGAGGCTGCTGTGGCACAGCAGCACACTGAACAGGAGGGCGAGGGGAGCGCGACCGCCGGTTTTGCCGACGGCACGGGCGACGAACTGCTCTCGATGCTGAGGACGGCGCTGGCCTTCTACGTGGAGAGCCGACGGACGACCATCACGCACACGACGTCGCTGGCGGGCAGCAGTTCGCGCAGTTCGTCCGCCATCTTCCAGAAGGAGGAGAAACTGGCAAGGCGCGACTCGATGACCGACGCTCAGCAGGCGATGGCGATGGCGTGCGAGTACATCGAGGAGAACCTGGAGGCGCTGGGCGACGCAGCCGTGGACAGCCCCATATATAAAAAGGTGAAGGCCGCCGAGCAGCAGGCCGAGCAGGACGCGCAGAACGCCGAGGCGGCACAGCGCCGCCGCTGCCGACAGCAGTGCGAGCAGAACAGCCGCAAACTGTTTACCGGATTCCCGGCCACGCATCGGACGCCGGAGAGGAAGTGAGGACATTGAACATTGAACATTGAACATTGAACATTCAGGTTGCCCTTGATTTCCATAACGCCGCTACGTATATTGCGGACAGACAGACACAAACGCTCGGCTTTGCCGCTTTTACAAAGGCGACTGCCGACTAAAAGAACGATTAGGATATGAACATCGGACTATTAAACATCATGCACAATAAGGTGTGGGACTTCCGTCCTGACCTGGCGCAGACGTATGCCGACGCGCTGAAGAACGCCATCGAACTGCATCTGCCTAACGACATCGAGAAGCAGCACGGCTACTTCCTGTCGAAGAAGGGCTACCAGAAGGACGGCAAGACCGTGGGCGCCAACTTCGAGGACAAGCTGTACGTAGGCGACATCCACCGCATTGAGCGCCACCTGTACTGGAACGACGAGGAACTGCAGGAGGACGACGAGATCATCAACGTGGTCGTGGTTGACGGCCCCGTGACCCGCGACGGCGACGGCTGCTCGTATGGCACCAAGGACTTCCGCGATCAGGTGATGTATGCCAATACCATTCCGCAGGTGGTGGGACACCTGTTCCTTATCAACACCCCTGGCGGTCAGGCATCGTGCCGTAACGACTACGAGATGATGATTGCCGACTGCCGCGAGAAGGGCAAGCCCACCGTGGCTTTCGTGGACGGCATGTGCTGCAGCAGCGGCGTAAACCTCGCCTGTCGCTGCGACCGTGTGATTGTAATGAACGCCAAGGACGAGTTCGGCTGCATCGGCACGATGGCTGCTTTCTGGGCTGTCGCTCACGACACAGTGGATCAGGACGGCTACCGCTACGTGGAACTGGTAGGCAAGGACTGCCCCGAGAAGAACGACTGGTACCGTGAGGCTGCCGCAGGAGAATACGAGAAGCTGCAGGCTGAGCTCGACAAGGACACCGAGGAGTTCCATAATGAGGTGCGCGAGAACCGTCCGCTCGTTACCGCCGACATGCTGACGGGCAAGGTGTTCGAGGCGCAGGAGGTTATCCCCGCCCTGGTGGACGAGATAGGCGACATGAACCGCGCCATCGAGTGCGTGTTTGAACTGGCCAACGAGACACTGACCGCCGCCCGACTGGTGACCGCCGAGCCGAAGAACGAGCCAGCATCGGAACCTGCACCCGGCGAGGAGCCAGAGGAGAAGAAACAAGAGATTGACTTTAACCCCATTAACGATAAGAATATGCCAGAAGAGAAGAAGAAGGCCGCTGAAGCTGCCGAGGAGCAGCAAGCCGCCGAGCAGGTAGAACAGCCTGCCGCAGAAGCAGCCGCCGAGGAAGCACCAGCAACCGAAGCTCCAGCTGCCAGTGAAGAAGCCCCTGCACAGGAGGGCACCGAGGCTCCCGCCGAGGAAGCACCTGCACAGGAGGAAGAGAAACCCGCCGAAGAGGAAGAGAAGCCTGCCGAGGAAGCACCCGCTAACGAGGAAGAGCAGCCCGCCTCTGACGAGACCATCGAAAACGCCGAGGCCGAACTCGACAAGATTCAGGAGACGTTGCATAACGCCGAGCAGATGATTGCCGACAAGGACAAGGAGATTGCCGACCTGAAGGAGTCGCTGGCTACGCTGAAAGGCATCGCCGACGAGCGCGACGCTGCCGTACAGGAAAGCAACGACATTCATGTGGCGCACGATAAGCTCGAACTTGACTATGCCGAGCAGGGCAAGCAGCTCGCTGATGCAGAGGCAAAGATTGCCGAGCATGTGGCTACCATCGAGACGCTGAAGAAGCAGGTGAGCGACCTGAAGGCCGAGGTGAAGGAACTCGCCGGCAAGCCCGCTCCGATGACCGACGCCGCTGCAGGCATCCCCCAGGACAACGGAACGGGAGAGGCACCGAAGCAGACAGGTAGTGGTATCACCAGCGAAATGAGTTACGAGGAAGTTCGTGCTCAGGTGAAGAAGGCCGCTGCCGAAAAGGCTGCCAAGAAGAAGGGTGAGTAACATTGCCCTTGGCGTGATTCTTCGCTCGGCTCAGGCTGCCCTTGCATTTCATTCCGCCATTCTGTAAATTGCAGACAAAAACAGTAAACAATAGTATTCACCAACACAAACAACAAAAAGATTATGGCTTACGCATTATCAGTAGCACAGATCGAGACCGTCAAGCAGACGATCCATCCCGAGTTGATAGCACATGCCTATCTACTCACCGACAGTATGTTTGAGGACTTGGGTGTAAAGGTGACCACAGATGTTGAGAACATCGACGTCTGCTACCTGTTCCACCGCAAGGGCCTGCAGGCACGTCCCTATGTAGTTGGCAAGGTAGAGGACAGCGAACTGGGCAAGTTCGTCGACAACCCTGCCAAGGTTGAGAAAATCTATCTCCACACCAGCGACTCGATTGAGCGCTATACGGAGAAGGGTCCCTTCGACGTGACCAACGTCGAGCAGAGCGCCGAGCACACCACGTTCCTGCTGAACGAGCTGGCCGGCCGTTTCTCTGAGGACGTCCGCGCCAACTTCTTCTTCGGCAACATGGCCAACCGTGTGCTGCCCGAGGACACCGAGGAGAACAAGATCAAGAGGGGTCTCTCGCTCTTCAACGGTGTTTACACCATCATCGCCCAGCGCCGCACCGACGGTACTATCAGCGAGAAGAACCGCAACCTCATCAAGACCGGCGACATCACAGGTCTGGAGGCCGACCAGGTTTACGACCTGCTCGTGAACTTCTACGGCGGTCTTTCTTCAGCCATGAAGAAGCCCGAGCAGACGGTGTACATCTACGCCAGCGACGAGTTCTGCCGCAAGGCCGTGAAGGGTTACATGCTGACCTATCCTCAGATTGCTCCTACCGTGCTCAACGCCGGCTGGAAATTTGCCGAGATGCCTAACATCGTGCTGAAGACCAGCAGCGCAATGGGCGTAGGCGGCCAGCTCATCGCAACTCTGGAGAACAACATCGAGTTCCTGTGCGACAAGCGCGAGAACAACGCTCTCATCTCTATCGGCCAGGTGAACAAGGACCTGCGCGTGTTCGACTTCCAGGCCAACGGCCGTGCCACTGTCCGTATCCGCGACTTCTCGCCCGAGGTGTTCGCAACCAACGACGCAGTGAACCACTACGTTGAGCTGCCCGGCGACTACATCGCCGAGATCTTCACCGCCGTTGCCGAGCGCGACAAGGTTTACGGCAAGGAGATGGGTACCGTACAGATCCTCACCCAGAAGGATGTCTTCGCCGCTGGCGACGTCATCCAGGTGAAGGCCACCCCGAACGACGGCTACGTCTTCATCGGCTGGAGCGACGGCGGCAAGGACGCTACGTATAACCATACCTTCATCGGTGGCGTGTACGAGCTGAAGGCCCGCTTCATGAAGGCCACCGAGGCTGCTGCTGCATCAAGCGGTTCAGGCTCAGGTAGTGGTTCTGGCTCTGGTTCCGGTTCCGGCAATGCCGAGACTCCCACCTACACCGCCGTAGCCAACCCGACGGGCAACCCCGCACAGCAGGGCTGGTATGAGAAGAGCGGCGACGTGTATTCTCTGACTGAGGACACCGAGGTAGAGTCTGGCAAGACCTACTATACGAAGGGCTAAACGCTATCGGAGGTGAGCGGCGGCGTGATCCATCGCCGTCATGTCGCCGCCCTCTGATTCTCTCTCATTGACCAACACATTTGAGCTTTCCCGTCAAACGGGAATGCGGCGTAAGCCAAAGGGCTCAAACCAACACAAAAGCAACACAGTAATAACAACACAAACACAAAAACGTTTTATATTATGTCTTGCAATCTTAAACACGTAAAGGCTTCACAGAACTGCACGGAGAACCCTGCCGGTCTGAGCAGCTTCATGATGGTGGTTCCGCTGGACAGCAACCACATCACCAAAATCGAAGTCAAGGAGGATGCTAATGAATACGACATCACTCCTGCAGGCAGCAATGCCACTGCACTGAAGGGTTTCCGCATTGACTTCAAGTCGAACACGGGACAGGTAACCTCCGAGCACAACGGTGAGGGTACCGGCTGGACACACACCGGCACATGGCGTGTGGACAAGAACGAAAACGACATGGCCGTTGTTGGTCGCCGCCTCTCGAACATGGGCGGTGGCTACCTCTGCTTCTTCCCGACCGGTAAGACTATCACGGAGAACGATGTCGTGAAGAAGGAATGGAAGGTTGTCGGCAACCCAGACGGCGACATCCAGTACTCTTCCGGCAACGACAGCGGTGCCCAGCGTACCGATGATCACGGAACAACTCCCCAAGTTGTTTGCAATTACGAGGTCTACGATACCGTAAAGTGGTACGGCACCATCGAGGAAGAGGAGGTGAGCTAATCACCCATCCGCACTCTCATAAACCGCGAGGCTCAGGCTCCATATACGACGAGCCTGGGCCTCGTTTCGTCAGACAACACTAAACATTAAGAGATATGAGAACAATAAATCCATGTTGCGCCGTGAAGCAGGTCATGCAGATGCGCGACACTTTAGGCAGCAACGGCAAGACGCAGTTCCAGGGCTTCGGCGACCTGAGCCTGACCGAACTTCTGCCAGCCCTGCTGACACGATATAGTGAGACGGAGATGCTCATCGCCGCCCCTGCCATCCCCGACCAGGCAGCCGAGATCATCGACCGCTGGATGAAGAAGCAGTGGGCGAGGATGGACGGCAAAGGCAAACTCGACTGCATCTCCCGCCTGACCATCATCGCCGACCTGTCGCCGGAGCAGTCGCCCATGGCGTCGGAGTGGCTGAAGGACAATCCATTTGGAGACCGCCTGACGCTCGTCGACAAGACGCAGGACGACACCGCCCTGCTGCTGCCCGACATCGCTATTACAGGCCCGCTGAACCTGCGCTACGGCGCGAACTTCACCTGCGACGTGACCACCGTGCAGGAGGAGGTCGATGCACTGTGGAAGCAGTATAGTAAGTTGACGCGGACGGTTAAGACGACCAAGAAAAAGGCGGCAGTTCTCGAACCGACGGTAGAAACCACAGCGCCCGCCGAGAGTGAAACCCCATCGGTTCCGGCATCGACTGAGGCCGAGGAAAAGAGCGAGGAGGAATAGGCCATGCTGAACTGTAAGGAGTACGAACTGGACGACCTGCTGGCCGTGACCGCCATCCCCGTCACGGACTTCTCGCCGGGCACGGCTACGTGGCAACTGAAGCCGTGCATCGCCAGCGCCTCGCTGTCGCCGACGCTCACCAATGCCGTCGCCATCGGCCTGCAGCCCGCCACCACCGGCGGACGGCTCGTGCCCATCAAGCGGCTGAGCGGCAAGGCGAAGGACAGCGAGGGCGACTCGGTGGCCGGGCGCAAGCACACGGTCAGCGTATCGTGCGAGGCCGACGACCGCGACCTGACGGCGGACAGCCGTGGCGAGACGGTGCTCGACCATCTGCTCAGGCTGGAGCGCACGCCGAGCCATCTGCTGCTCACCTTCCGTGGCGGACAGCGGGCCTTCGTCGTCGCCACCGAGGACACTTACACCTGTGAGGTGGAGCGCAACGGTGCCAAGACCAGCGTCTCATTCAAGATCGAGAACCTGATGGGTATTCAGTTGATTACGGCGTAGCAAATTTGCTACGGACAGGATGGACAGAGCATGGGCATGATGCCCTCGTAGGCCACCTGTCCGAGATAGCCCTGCAGGTAGGCGGCATCCTCGGTGCCGTGCGCCACGGCGTAGTATTCGAGGATAGCGTCCTGCAGGTGGTCGAACTCGTGGAGCAGGGAGTTGAGGAACTGCGAGGGGTGAGTGACGTGACCGACAACAAGGACAGACATGCGTGCCCATGGGACATTGAAAATGAATGCCTTGTTTGAGTAGTGAATGGTCTGCCAGGCTTTTTCTATCTCCTCCTCGGGACAGGAGAACTCACGGAGGATAGGGCCGAGCTGGACGAAGTCGGCCGGGATGACGTCATAATAGGCAAGAATGCCCCAATGACGATCAATGTCTAAGTAGTCGCGGATCATAGTGAATGGGGCGGCGGTACTACCGCCGTTTACTGAACGTTAAATCATGTCTTCCCAGTATGGGAGGTAATGGGGGCCGAGACCACAGAGGTCTGACATCCAGCGGTCGAAGAGATAGCCTTCGGCCTTGTCAACATCGTCGATGTAGTCCTTGATGGCGAGGGCGTGGTGCTTCGCGTCGATGATACTGGAGCCGAGTTGGTCGGACTTCACCATGTTAGCAACGAACACGTGATCGTAGAGGACGTTGTTCTTCAGTTCAACGCCGTTGGTTTTCAGAAGGGTATCAACTTCCTCGCGGGTCATTGGGGTGATGCGGACAGGCTTACCGTCGGGGCCGGCCTTCATCATCAGTGAGACAGCGTAGTCGCAAAGAGGCTTGGAGAAATGGTGACCATACTGGGCAAGATAGGCTCGCAGCCCACTGGGCAGTATATCGTATTGTCGTAAATCGTTCATATTTATTATTACGTTATATCGTTATTGTGGAGTTTCAAAGATAAAAACGGGCGGGCGGCGGGATTGCCACGGCGGAGAAACACCATGCACCGGCGCCCGCCCAAGGGGAGATTAGTAGCCGCGACGGTCGTTGCCGCCGGCGTAGGCGGGATTCTCGCGGAAGTGACCGAAGGGTGCATTGCCCTCGCGGTAGTAACCACCGCTCATGTCGTAGCCGCCGCGATAGCCGCCCGACATGTCATAGACACCACGGTAGTTGGAGCCGCCACCGTAGTTGCGGTAGCCCACGTTGCCACCCCAGCCGTTCATGCCGTAGCCGCCGCGATAGCGGCCGTTGCGCTCCTGAATCTCATGGAGTTCAGGCATGTGCTCGGCAAGTTTCTCCCAAAGGTCACAGGCCGCTTCCTTGGCGTTCTGCGCCAGTTCGACGAGTTCGCGCTTGTCGTGCTCGTCGCGAAATTCTATACCTAAAATCATAGTCGTAATGGGTATTAAGGCGCGGCGGAGCGACCCGCCGCGCACGGATTCCTACTTGGTCTTCGACGAGGACGAGATGCTCTTCTGCAGGTTCTGCATCATGTTCATCATCGTGTTCATGGTGTTTACCACGTCGCCCATCTGTCCTTTCAGGTTGGCGATATCCTGCTTCTGCTCTTCCTCCTCTTTGTAGCGAGGATTGAGCGACATCAGGAACTCTTTGCCTTTCACCATAACCGCATCGTCATAGGGCCGTTCCTCTATTCGCTTCCTGGCCTTTTGCATCATGGCATCTACTGCGGGCAGCATGCCTTCAGTCGTGCAACTGATAGTAGTCTGTCCGTTGTTGTACGTGGCTGTCGAAGCAGTCGGAGAGAGGTTGGAGAACGGAACGTCCTCATTACCCATGTGGACTACAATCTCCACAACGGGCTGCATCATGTTCGTACCGGCATAGATACTGGGCGTTGCACCAGGTGTCTGTGTCATATACATTGGCTTTGGTTCTGGCTTGTTGGCCACCGTTGCAACGGTAAGTTGTGGTTCGGTGCCGCCTTCCTGAAGGATATAGATGGGAGAACCTTGCTTTAGACTTTGGAAATCCATGTTGTTTTACTTTTTTGTGTTGGTTAATAGCAGGCTGCGGAGTTTCCGCAGCCTGCGGAAGATTAGACGACGGTGCGGCTCATCAGTTGGAGGATGCCATTGCCAGCGTCGTTGAAGACGGTGAACACACCGGTGCCGCCAATCAGCTCGGCCACTGTGACGGGCGTGCCGTCGAAGAGCGTGAGCTGTCGTGTCTGGCCGTTGCGGGTCAGCGTGACGGGCAGCGTGGTCGTAGTACCGGCAGGAATGGCATCGGTGAGACGCACGGTGAAGTAACCTACGGGCGGCAGCGGACGGCGGTTGAAGCCGAGGGCGATGTCTACAGCCGTTGTGCCAACGGTGGTGTTGGTGGACTGTAGATAGGGAATGCCGCCCTGGTTCGTTGGAATATTGAAATTACATCCCATAGCTCACCTCCTTCCGCTTAAAAACCGTAGTTGCCGCCGTAACCGCCGAACATTCCGTTGGGGTAGATGCCGCCGCTGACGTAGGGCGTAGCGTTGACAGCCACCAAGTTCGGATACTGCACGCTCACGGTGTTAGGCAACTTGCACTTGATATCGTCCACCTCCTTGTTCAGTCCTGCGAGGGCTGCGTTGACAGGTCCGAGGCTCTGACCGACCACGCTGGCGATGTACTGGTTCTGGTTCAGTTGACTGATCTCACCCTTCAGGGCGGTGTTCTTGTCGCGCTCAGCCTCCAGTTTGTCCTGCAGCGTCTGGGTCTGCATCTCGGCGAGTTTGCCGAGGATGGCCTGCGTCGAGGCGTTCTGTCCGTCACGCAGTGTATAGGTCTGTTGACAGACATTCAAGTCGTCACGACCCTGGTTTAGGGCCATCTGCGTCTGGATGCCGCTGATGCCGCGCTCCACGCCGTTGAATCCCTGGTTCAGGCCCATTGTCACGCCAGTGAAACCAGCGTTCATGCCCTGCTGCAGCTGCGAGGTCTGCTCGGCGATAGCGAACTTATTATCGCAGCAGCACTGACAGAGCTGCTGGCTCAGGGCTGCGTTGCCTGCCTGGATGCTGTTGATGATTTGCAGCGGAGTCATGCCCTGCTGAGCAGCAATCTGTGCGAGAGCAGACTGCACAGCCTGAATGCCGCCGTAGACCTGATTGAAGTCCTGACCAAGCATGGTGCTCAACGTCTGTGTAGCCTGACGGCTCTGCTCGCCCTGCGAGGTAACGGCCTGCATGATGAGGTCGCGCTCGTTGGTGGCGTTGATCTGATTGGAGAGCATTGCTGCTCCGCCGTAGCCTCCCATGCCGTCACCGTTACCGTACCAGCCGAACATGCGTGCGAGAATGCCCATGGCGAACAACTCAGTAATGTTGTTCATATTCATGGCATTCCAGCCGCCGTAGCCACCGCCGAAGCCGCCGAAGCCCATACCGCCACCCATGCCCGCTCCGAGTATGAAGGGCACGATGCCGTTGGCGAGCGCATTGCCTCCATTGCCTCCGTTAGAGTCAGGAATGGAAAAAACTTTCATGTCACTCATAATTGTAAAGTGTTTGTGTTGGTGAATAAATAATGTGAACTGTAGCGGAAGTCCTTTCGGAAATCCGCCACAAATTTAGACACAAAAACACTGCTATAAAAGGAAAAGCCTGCACTTCGACCGAAGGTGGCCTTTCCTTATAGAATCATCTGTTTCAAACCCTTACGAAATCGGTGTTTTGAGGTGATTGATGATGTTGTAGACCTGCCTGTCGGTTATCTTGTATCTGTCGGCCAGCGTCAGCATCACCTCCTTGCGGGAGCCCGTTGTTTCAGACAATTCCAAGTAGTCGCGGTATAAATCGCAATACTTATAGTCATCCAACTTTACTCCAACTTCCTTCAATCTTTGAAGTACTTCGCGGTTAAAAATAACTAAATCTGCAATAATCATAACTAATATTTGTAAAAATGTTATTAACTTTGCAGCGCTTACATACATACGCCACAGTTCCACATTGGCCGAAGTGACCCTTAGAAAGAGGCAACTTCCGATAGCCGATGTGGAACTTGGCACAAATGTATGTAAGCAGTACAATAGTCGGAAGCCCTCTTTCTTTTTTAGTTCTTTATGCTGTTGGCAGCCGGATGGTATTCATTGATTTCTGTGTTTAAGTTGTTAAGATGTAAGTAATATCAGAGCCGATGATGGCGGCGTAACAAATGACCTCAGAGATTAGCACACCCTTGCCATCGACCCATTCTTGCTTACGACAGGAATATGCTGCCAAAGGTAAGACGAACCATCCAAACAGCCACCATGGGCAGATAAGCCATACGTCGATCTGCGAGATGAAGCCTGCGGAGATGGCGAGGACATAATGCCACACACGGTGCTCCGTATCGAACAGAGGCCACACGGCGACGAATCCGAGCATGGCCATCGGCAGGAAGCCGAGGATGCCAAACCCTCGCCGGTCGAGGATCTCGATGACCGGGGCGAAGGTCAGCACATCCACGAGGACGAGCCACAGCGACCACAGCCACCGCCACCCGCCCTGGCTGGGCAGCAGGTAGACCATCGCGCTGATGCTGTCGGGCAGCGACTGCGACCACGGCTTACGTTCAAGCCAGTGGATCATCCCGATGGCCGCGCCCACACCAAGCGCGACCAAGAGGATGGAAAGGATAATCATTGTTGTCATAAGCGTTACTGTTTATGGCTGCCGTGACACGGCAGCATACTCAACAAGGACATGGCGGCAAAACCGCCCTGCACACTTATTCTTCGGCGGGCTCCTGCTGCTGGCCGTTATCTTCTGTTGCAGGGAACAATGCCTCATAGGGTGCCCAGTCGATGCCGTCCTTCTCTATCCAGCCTGCACTGTACTGCGCCTCGATGTAGTCCTGACCGCCGAGTACAAACTGCTCCAGTTCGTCGCTGTCGGCAAAGTGCTCGTAGACGGCAGCCTTGGTCTCGTCGTTTTCGCTGATCTTGTAGGTCATGGGCCACGTCACGCTGTAGGGTTTGGCGATGGCACGGTCGTACTTAGCCTTGAAGTTGGTCTGGTTCTCCTTTGAAAGCCAGACTTTCACTGTCTTACCTGCATCGTCGCCGTGCAGGACTGTCCACTCGTAGCCGCTGGTGATGCGCTCTACGGTACGTGCGTCGATGTCGGCGATGATGGCATCCTTGACCGTCTGCAGGGTGACGATGGGGTACTGCTTCTTGTAGAGCGTCACCTCACGCCATTTGTACTGGCCCTCCTGACCGTCTACTGGTGTCAGGCCGTAGCCTACGCGCACTGCGCTGCCCATGGACTCCACGTATGCGAAGTCCTGCCGGGTGCCTTGCTTGATGTTTTCTGTTGTCATAATTGTAATGTATTAAATGGTGAATAAAAATGTTGTTACTTATGTCTGGTCATTTTGGTCATCTGAGGATCAAACCAGCCTATCCGCAGGAACTCGGGACGATAGAACAGTTCCAGGCGCAGGTGGTATGAGGCGGTGTGCGCCATGATGCCGAGGTAGGAGTTGACGGACCGCACCACCTTGTCCCTGTCCGAGAAGTCCATCTCTGCAAGATGCTCGCGCATACGCTGCAGCGTGGCGTTGGAGAGGTAGATGCGGTAGGGCTTGATAAAGGCACCGAGGAACTCCACACCCTGACTGGCCTCGCTGATGCGCACCTTGCCGAGATGAAGTTCCAGCGAAAGCTCCTCCTTTAGGAACTTCTGTATGCGCGGTACCAAAGACAGCAGCCACTCGCGGTCGCAGCTCACGATGTAGAAGTCGTCCACATAGCGGCCGTAGCGGCGGCAGTGGAGCTCGCGCTTGCAGAACTGGTCGAGCAGGTTGAGATATACATTGCTGAACAGCTGCGATGTCAGGTTGCCGATTGGCAGCCCGCAGCCCTCCTCGGTGCAGAAGAGCGACTTGGCCGGGTCGAGACCGGCCCATGCCTCGGCTGGCATCGCCCGCTCGCACGACGTCTTCGGGTCGAGCATGACGATGAGCTCCGTCAGCCACTTCACGAACCGCATGTCCAAGGCCTGCTCCCATGTCACCACCGAGCCGTGACGCATGTCCTTCGGCAGTTTGTGCTTGGCCATCTGGTCGAGCGTCCGCAGGCAAATCTCCAGCAGCCGCTCCCGGCGTATGTGCATGAAGTAGCCACGTATGTCGAGCTTCAGGATATAGCAGCGGCGCGTCCAGTTCCGGCTCTCCCGTCGTATATGGTCCGACAGTCGTAATACGCCATCCAGCGTTCCACGGCCCTCGATGCACGAGTACGAGTCGCGGATGAACGTCGCCTCGTAGAGACGGTGCGTCCAGTTGAAGTAGAGGTGATGGACCACACGGTCCGGAAAACTGGGCTGCAAACACCTCCCTCTGCTTGGGCTTGAAGACGATGAAGCACTTCGACGGCAGCGGTACGTAAATCATCAGCCACAGCGCGAGGGCCAGGCGCAGCAGGCTCCACCGCAGCGACTCGTAGAACCGCCGCACGTATGACATCTGGCGCTTGTGTCTGGCAGCATCGGCGGCGGCCACCGTCAGGTCGCGCAGCAGCATGGGGAATGTCAGCTTCATGAGGCGAGAGTGTTTAGGGCTGCCGTGACACAGCAGCATACGTGACAATAAGGAAAGGATGGTCGCCGAGATTGCTGGACCGGCCGAACCGCGAACCCGTTGAACCGATTGTTCGTGTTCTGAGGGTTCACGCCACCACTGTTGAAGTTCAGGTTCCGCCCGTTGGTGGCGGAGTTGAGCGACGAAGACCAGTAGTTGCCGTTCGACCCGCGATTGTTCCACGACTGCCCGTTGCCGTTGCCGGAAGCAGGGAAGAAAAGCGTGGCTGCGGTTGCCTCCTGGTACGAGCGGCGCAGGGAGTGGCGCAAGGCCAGGCCAAGCACCGTCTTTGATTTTTCACGCGGGGCGCTGACCCCGAATGACGGGCAACCTATGAAATACTTCTGGACCATCCTTTTTTCTGTAAATTAAGAGTTAAGAATTAAGAGTTAAAAGTGTGCCAGCAGTTCCTGCTGCGTGTCGAAGAGGAACTGCTGCGCCTGAAACGGCGTGCGGTTAGCGATAGGGTACGACATCACCTTTGACACGATAGACATGATCTTCTGCAGACGCTCGGGCGATTCCATGAACGGCAGTCGGCTGGCATCGGGCTGTGTGCCCTGCTTGTCCGACTTCTTATCAGACTTGTCCTTCGACAGCGGCACCTGATTCTTCCAGTCCATATACATCTTCAGCAGACGCTCATACGAGAGCGGTTCCTTCTCGGCCAGCTCGGCTGGCAGCTCGACGGCCACGTCGATGCGCAGGGCGTCGACTGGTGTCCACGATATCTGCAACTCCTTTGGCAGATACTTGTCGAACGATTTCTCCTGACAGCCCACGAAGATGTACTCGCCGCCCAGGTTCTTGGCAAACTTCTTCACCGGCGTAATCGCCTGTCGCTCTTCCTGCGGGTAGCGGCGCTTCATCTCGTCGGGGATTATGACGCCCATCAGCCAGCCGCTCCACTCGTTAGCGTGCCAGTAGTTGCCGTCGCGCAGCAGGTGGATGACATTCCACGACTTCGAGTCCTGGCGGTCGGCCTCGATGACCTGGATTTCCTGATTGGTGAATCCCTTCTTCTCTTCCTGCTGCTGCGGCGTGGGCTTGCTCGCCGGCACCTGCGCGGCGGCCTGCTGCGGGGTCTTGGGCTTGTTGTCGGTTGTCTCGTTTGCCATATTTCTTATTACCTTTATTATATTACTATTTTCTTTGGTTGGTCATCTCCCGCCCCGCCGCTGCTGTACCGCGCTGGGGCGCGGCGGTGCAGCGGCGCTGCGTGCGATGACGAGGTTGGTGATTTCGGTTGGTCGAAGTATTACTGGACCGGCCGAACCGCGAACCCGTAGAACCGATAGTTCGCGTACTGAGGGTTCACGCCACCACTGAGGAAGCTCAGGCCCCGCCCGACGGAGGCGGAGTGGAGCGACGAAGACCAGAAGTTGCCGTTCGACCCGCGAGTGTACCACGACTGCCCGTAACCGCCGCCGGAAGCAGGGAAGAAAAGCGTGTTACCGTTAATCTTGCTCTGCAGGTGTAGGCCAACGATGCTGTTAATGGTTACTCGCTTGTCGGTAGTGTCCGAGTCGATGACGTTGCCGCTGGCATCGAGG
>Ga0310691_10003194_pt1 | contig 20103 bp, 13 predicted proteins | sample 176DNAGHGlowgp2_FD_203887 | JGI IMG/M metagenome (GOLD analysis project Ga0310691, IMG submission 203887) | Sheep rumen microbial communities from Palmerston North, Manawatu-Wanganui, New Zealand - 1766 DNA GHGlow gp2 (v2) (version 2) | ecosystem: Host-associated > Mammals > Digestive system >...
GAGGCCGGATATGGTGAAGCAGGCCAACGACCTGATGCTGGAAAGCCAGCTTCTTCTGAAAGAAGTAGCATATAAGCAAATCATCGCCCGGTAATTATGCCATACAACCCTATAGATTATTTCCGGACATCGTTCTCGCGAAGACTTAATTTCCTGGTGGCCACCCTGGCCTCCATCGTCTTTGTCGTGGCCCTGGTTTTCCTCTTTGCACAGGCCCGTTACGCCGTGCAGAGGGAAGCCAAAGAACATGCCTCCCAGCTTCTGAACAACACGGCCCTGCGCGTAAATACTGTTCTGAATCAAGTGGAAGTGGCCACAGAAAACACCAGCTGGCTGGTGGGCCGCCACCTGGATACGCCGGACTCCATGTATGTCTATGCCCGCGCCATTGTGGAAAACAATCCGGAACTGGCCGGCTGCTCCATTTCCTTTGAACCCTATTATTACCCGAGGAAAGGCCGTTTCTTCTCCGTCTATGCCAAACAGGAGAACGGGAAAGTGTCGGTTGTGCAGGAAGGCGACGAATCCTACGAATACTTCTTCATGGACTGGTATCAGCTTCCCAAACTGCTGGGCCACTCGGCCTGGACAGAGCCCTTCCTGGACGAAGACCCCGAGGAAGAGGCCGTCCAGGACAAGATGGTTGTCTCCTACTGCAAGCGCATAGAGGACGAAAATGGGAAATATGTAGGAACCATCGCCTCGGACCTTTCCCTCCGCTGGCTTTCGGAAACCATCTCGGCCGTTAAACCATACCCCCATTCCTATAGTTTCATGATAGGTAGGGGCGGCACCTTCTTTGTCCATCCGGACCCGGAGAAGCTCCTCTACCAGAGCATCTTTACGGAAACCATGGAACAGGACAATCCGGAAAGGATGGCCCTTGGCAAGGCCATGGTGTCCGGGGAAGAAGGAATGAGGATGCTTACCCTGAACGGAGAACTCTGCTACGTTTTCTACCAGCCCCTGGGAGAGACCGGTTTCAGCGCCGCCATCGTATGTCCGGAAAGGGATATTTTCTACGGCTACAACCGCCTCAGGAACGTGGTGATTCTCATCTTTATCCTTGGGATGCTCATCATGCACATCATTCTGAGCGCCGTTTTCCGCCGGGAGATTGCCCCCATGCGAAGCCTGGCCGAGCAGGCTGAAACCATTGCCGACGGCAACTTTGACGAGGTCCTTCTCGACACGGGCCGAAAAGACGAAATAGGCAGGCTGGTGCACTCCTTCTCCGAGATGCAGCGGTCTCTGGTGAAGTACATTGAGGAAATCAAGAATACATCGGCCGAAAAAGCCTCCATCGAAAGGGAGCTGTACGTGGCCCGGGACATCCAGATGAGCATGGTTCCCCGTATTTTCCCGCCGTTCCCGGAAAGGGAGGACATAGACCTGTATGCCTCCATGACCCCCGCCAAGGAAGTGGGAGGAGACCTCTATGACTTCTTCGTGGAGAACGAGTGTCTGTATTTCTGCATAGGAGATGTGTCCGGCAAGGGCGTTCCCGCCTCCCTGTTCATGGCTGTGACAAGAAACCTCTTCCGCGTCATCGCCCAGCAGGGAAACAGCCCCGAGGAAATTGCCAAGAGCATCAACCACGCCTTGTCGGCCGAAAACGACCAGGGAATGTTTGTGACCATGTTCATCGGCAAGGCCAATCTCAAGACCGGAGAACTGACCTACTGCAACTGCGGCCACAACCCGCCCGTGGTGTGCGAACCCGGCAAGGAAGCCCGCTTCCTGCCGATGCAGTACGTGAACCTGGCCCTTGGGACCTGGGACGGCTTCGAGTTCCAGGGAGAACGTATCCCGGACATCCGCGAATGGAAGATTCTCCTGTATACGGACGGCCTCAACGAGGCAGAGAACCCCCGGTACGAACTCTTTGGAAACGACCGACTGATTCAGCTGATGAACGGGGTGTCCCAGCTGGATGCCGAGGGCATCATCCAGATGTTGCAGGAAGAGGTGGAAAGGCATCGCAGCGGAGCCTCCCCCAATGATGACCTCACCCTCCTGAGCCTCACCGTCAAGAAATTCAGCACATAATACACTTTTTACTATGGCCAAACTATCCGAGAAAATTGGTTATGCCTTGGGTGACGCCGCCGCCGGCGGAATCACCTGGAAGGTCATGTCCATCGCTTTCCCTTTCTTTTTCACCAATGTCTTCGGCCTCACCGTGGCCGATGCGGCGGCCCTCATGCTGGTGGCCCGCCTGTTCGACGTGGTTACGGACCCCATGATGGGCGCCATCGCAGACCGGACCCAGTCCCGCTGGGGAACCTATCGGCCCTGGCTCATCTTTGGAGCCGTTCCGCTGGGCCTGGTGTTTGCCCTGCTGCTCTATACCCCGGACCTGGGACCTGCCGGAAAACGTGTCTATGCCTACGCGCTGTACCTGCTCATGATGGTGGTGTACACGGCGGTGAATGTGCCTTACGGGTCGCTCCTGGGCGTGATGACGGACGATGACAACGAGAAGAACCAGTTCTCCTCTTACCGGATGGTGGGCGCCTATGCCATGGGTTTCGTGATGTTGTTCTCCTTCCCTTACCTCCAGCGGATGGTGGGAGGTGACGCCAAGCATCAGTATGCTGTCCTGGGCGTGGTCCTGGGCGCCGTGGCGGCCCTGGGAACCCTGGCCTGCGGCCTGCTCACGAAGGAACGCCTGAAACCCGTCCGTGCAGAGAAGTTCTCCCTCAAGCCCTTCGCCGACCTGTTCAGGAACAAGCCCTGGATTTACCTTACTCTGATTGGCATTTGCACCAATTTCTTCAATGGTTTCCGCTATGCCGTGGCTGCCTATCTAATGGAATACTGCCTGCACGGAGATGTTACCGTGATGGGTCTGGTGATTAACTATACCGTCTTCATGATGTTCGGAGAGGCCACTTGCATGGTCTTCGGCGGCCTCTGCCCCTGGTTCACCAAGAAGGTGGGCTCCAAGCACAAGGCCTTCGCTTGGGCGGCCGTCATCTGCGCCGTCTCTTCCATCCTGTTCTTCTTCATCCCCATGGATCCGGCCTGGATTTGGGTGATGATTGCCAATGTGATTGTCACTTCCATTGGCATCGGCCTTTATTCTCCGCTTATCTGGAGCATGTATGCCGATGTGGCGGACTACGCCACCCAGAAGAACGGCACGTCCTCCACCGGTCTCATCTTCTCTTCCGGCACCATGGCCCAGAAGTTCGGATCGGCCATTTCCGGCGCCCTGGTGGCCATGCTGCTGGGCATTGCGGGCTTCGTTTCCAATACGGATCCGGCAACGGGAGAAACCATCATCAACATCAGCAATATGGAGTCTGTCCAGACCATGATCTGGGCATTGTTCTCGCTGTTCCCGGCGGCCATTGCCCTCCTCATTCTGCTCCTCCTGCGCCTGTATCCCATCAAGAAGTAGTTTTGGGTTGACGGTTAAGTGATTGACTGTCATTGACTTGTAGTACATTTCTCGTTCGGTTTTTGAACGAGAAATGTATTGTATATTGCAGAGTATCAACGGCTTACTTGTCAAGGGTAAGGTGGAGGTATTTGGCAATCTGGCGGGGTAGGGCGGTGGTTCGGCGTGCCAGCTCATCGGCCAGGGCCTTCCTGAGGGAGATGGGCAGGGAAGGAATCTCACGCGGATGGCCGATATGCCCCTCCTTCAGCAGGATGCGGGTGCAATCTCCGTACACGGCGTCGGAGTAGCTGAGGCGGTCTTCGCGGATGTCATAGTCGCTGCCGGTGTTGTCACGGAAAGAGCGCAGCATGGCCTCGTAGTTCCCGTAATAGCCGATGGCTTCCCCATAATCGATTACATTCCAAAGGCCGATAAGGCAATCGGCCAGATACTGCATCTGCTCCGCGCTCAGGCAGCTTCGCCATCGGTCCAGCTGACAGTACTGCAGATGCCCGTTTCCCTCGCGGATGCGCTTGGCTTCCCGGAGGATGTTCCGCAGTTTGGCGGGCAGTGTGGCCGTATTTCCGGAGGGAGAATACGGATGTGCCTCCCGGGCATAGAGCAGGAAATTCCAGCGGTAATCCTGAGCCTGGTGCACCAGTTTGCGTTCTACGGGATTGTTGTTGCAGTAATTGATGGTGGTTCTGGCCTGCTTGTTCCCCAGTTTGACGGAACTCATGTAGCGGTGTTTGAACAGCGGCCCTTTCCGGCCCCGGGACTTGTTCCACTCATAGGAAAATAGATGGGTATACTGCTGCACAAAACGGGCGAGCGCCATTTCCCCGGGGGCCACCACCACTATGTGCGTGTGGTCCACCATGGGGCAGAGGGCCAGGATGCGGATGCCGAATCGGCCGGCCACCGTACACACGATGGTAAAAAAGACAAGGAAATCACTGACGGTGTAAAAAACGAGCACGCCGCCCACCGTCTGCTGGCAAACGTGATGCACCTCGCCGGGACATACTTTTCGCGTCTTCATGGCGCAAGATATCCACAAGAAGGCTCAGAAGCAAGAATCGTAAAAAAAGTTGTGTTGTTTTACATGCTTTTTGTGTGTTTCTTACGATTTTTCACTCCCAAACCACCCAGCTCCGGTCCAGCAAAATGCGCTTGGGCGCCCCGGCCGCTCCGCCAATCTGGTAGTCCGGAATGCGGTCTGTCAAAAGAGCCACCGCCCGGTTCACCCGGGCAATGTTCACGTTGACCTCGTTGTTGAAGCAGTCCAGCATCCGCGCCACCCGCCCGTCTATGGCCGATGGGTCGCAGCTTCGGCTCACTCTGCGGTAAAAGCTCCGGAGCTCCTTTTCGTAGGAGGCCATCTGCTTGAGCGGAATTCCCTCCGGGTGCCTCAGGAACAGGAGTAGGACAGACTTGGCCATCGGCCTAAGCTTGAGTTCGCTCGGGCCGATATAAATCCGCAGTTCCCGTGTTACCCTTACCTTCCGGACCGGTAGCGGCGGCCTCACGCCCCGCCTTTCCATCTCCTGCGACGCCCGCCTCACGAAGGAAAGCAGTTCCTCCGTCTCCATTTCTTCCAGGCGGTTTCCATAAAGCTCCTGCGGGCTTTCTAACGCCACGCCTGTCAGGTAAAACAGTGCCAACAGTGCCGTCATGCTGCAAAGATAACACTAAGGCTCCAATCCCCTTGACAACTAACTTGTTGATTATCATGTGTTTCCCGTACATTTCTCGTTCGTTTTTTGAACGAGAAATAGTATGCAAGTCTATGAGGTTCAATTACTTAGCTGTCAAGGCAAAAACAAAAACCGCAGGCCAGGGAGGTCTGCGGTAAGTGTCTTGGATGCAAAAAGCGGACTACCAGCGGTCTTCGTCAGATACGGAGAGCTTTTTGCGAGCGTGACGACGGCGGGCGTTCAGGACGCGGCGGCCGTTGGCGGAAGCCATGCGGGCGCGGAAGCCGTGCTTATTCACACGCTTGCGGCGGGAGGGTTGAAATGTTCTTTTCATGATATCTCTTTTTTATATTTTTCACGTAAGGGACTGCAAAGGTAGTAAATCTATGCGAAACCGCCAAATTATTTTTCAATGTGAATCACCAGTTTTCCTTCATACCAGGGGTCGTCCAGCCAGGAGGAGATTCTCCAGGTATGTACGCTGCCTTTGGGAAGATGATAACGGGCCATCACCTGGGCAATCTCCGAGTTCACGTCTCCGCCTTTGAGGTAGAGGATGCCCTTTCGGTAGCACCCTTTCACCCAAGGGTAGAAGTCCGGAAGGGAGGCCACGGCGCGGGACACTACATAGTCGAATTCCCGTCCCAGGGACTCTGCGCGGGCGTTCACCACTTCCACGTTCTCAAGCCCCAGGGCCCGGGAAACGGCCGATGCCACGATGGTCTTCTTCCCCACGGAGTCGCAGAGCACGAAGGAAGCCTCCGGGAACAAGATAGCCAGCGGAATGCCCGGGAAGCCGCCGCCGGTGCCCAGGTCCAGGATGCTGGCCGATGAGAAGCTGTCCCACAGGCCCGGAACCTCGGAGAGGTATCGGCCTATGGCCAGTGAGTGCAGCACATGGTGGCTGTAGAGATTGTCTATGTCTTTGCGGGAAATCACGTTAATCTGTGCGTTCCATTCCCGGTACAAGGCATCCAGGGCGTCAAAACGCTCCTGCTGCAGCGGCGTAAGTTCAAAGCTGTTCATTCCACTTCCCCCCTTAGCATCATTTTGGAAAGGTGCTCCTTGCCCCGGCGGATGCGGGTGCGCACCGTGTTCAGTTCCAGGCCCAGTTCCCGGGCAATCTCCTCGTATTCCAGTTCCTCTATCATGTATTTGATCATCACGTCTTTATACAGGCTGGGCAGTTCGTCAATATAGCCCATCAGACGCTCATGCATCTCGTCGTTGATAATTTCCTCTTCGGGCGTGAAGTCCGTAAGCGGAGCGTTCCCTTCGGAGGAATCGGTCTTGTGGAGAATGCCCTCCTTCTTCTGGCTCTCCCGCTGGATGCTCTCCAGGTGGTCCAGGGCGGTGCGGGTGGCGATGGTCAGGAGCCAAGGACGGAATTCCCGCTCCATGTCAAAGCTGCCCAGCGCAGCGAAGGCTTTTTGGAAAGTCTCCAGCACAACATCGTCGGCATCGGCCTTCCACTGGAAATAGCCGCTCACACGCCCCCGGACCGATTTTTCATGAATCTGATACAGCATCCGGTAGGCCATCTGGTCTCCCTGCATGGCTTTCAGAACCAGTTCTTTTTCTTTTGCGTCCATAGGCTAATGGGCTTCTAACCAGTTGGCGCCTGCGCTGCATTCCACCGTGAGGGGAACGCTCAGGCTAATCACATGTTCCATCACGTCTTTCACCAGCGCCTGGAGCTCCGGCACCTCGGAGGGAATGGCATCAAACAGCAGTTCGTCGTGAATCTGCAGCACCATCTTGCTCTTCATGCCCTTTTCCTTCAGGCGGGCGGCTACCTGAATCATGGCCAGTTTGATGATATCGGCCGATGTCCCCTGGATGGGCGCATTCACGGCATTGCGCTCGGCCAGGGACCGGACGGTGGCGTTGCGGGCATGGATGTCCGGCAGGTAGCGCCGGCGGCCGAAAAGGGTTTCTACGTAGCCGTTCTCCCGCGCGAAGGCTACCGAGTCGTCGATGAACGAGCGGATGGCGGGGAAGGCGGTGAAATAGTCGTCGATCAGGGCCTTGGCGGCGCTGCGGGTCAGGTGCAGCCTTTGGGCCAGGCCGAAGGAAGAGATGCCGTACATGATGCCGAAGTTGGCCGTCTTGGCCATGCCGCGCTGTTCCCGCGTGACTTCGGAAACGGGGATGCCGAAGATTTTGGCGGCCGTGGCGGCATGCACGTCCTCTCCGTCGCGGAAGGCCTGCGTCAGGTGGGCGTCGCAGCTCAGATGGGCCATGATGCGCAGCTCAATCTGCGAGTAATCGGCCGATACGATAACTCCGTCCGGGGTGCCCGGCACGAAGGCCTTGCGGATTTCCTTGCCGCGTTCCGTGCGGATGGGGATGTTCTGCAGGTTGGGGTTGGAGCTGGACAGGCGCCCGGTGGCCGTCAGGGCCTGGTTGAAGGTGGTATGCACGCGCCCGTCCTTCTGGGAGATGTACGAGGGGAAGGGCTCGATATAGGTGGAAAGGAGCTTTTTGACGGCCCGGTATTCCAGGATTTCGTTCACGATGGGGTGCCGGTCCGCGATGGTGAGGAGGGTGGCCTCGTCCGTGCTGTACTGGCCCTTGGTACTGCGCTTGGCCTTGGGGTCTAGGGCCAGCTTGTCAAACAGGAGCTCTCCCACCTGTTTGGGGGAGGAGATGTTCAGCTGCGGCTCATCGGCCATTTCCCGGATGCGGTTTTCCCGCTCCGCCAGCTCTTTCCTCAGACCGTCGGCAAAGACTTTGAGCTGGGACAGGTCCACTTTCACGCCGTCCCGCTCCATCTGCGCGAGCACCTTGGCCAGGGGCTCCTCCATCCGGTAGTAGAAGTCCGGCAGGTCTTCCTTGAGCTTGTCTCCCAGCGGCAGCAGCACGGCCGCCTCCTTCAGGCGGGGGGAGTCCTCCTCTTCAGGAGCCTCATCGAAGAGGGAGCCGGTAGCGGCCGGGGCCGATGCTTCGACGGACACCCCCAGGTACGTCTGCGAGAGGGCCTGCAAGTCATGGCTGCGTTCCGGATTCAGGACATAGTGCATGAGCTCGATGTCGTTCCAAGTACCCTCCAGACTTATTCCGTCTTCGCTCAGGAACTTGGAAATGCGTTTGAGGTCTACGCCATATTTGGCCACGGAAGGGTTCTCCAGCAGGGTTTTGGCCTCCTTGGGGTCTCGGCAGACGGCGACATTTACGCCATCGCTGAGGGCGAAACCGGAGGGGAGGGCCAACAGACCGATTTTGGCGGGTTTGCTTTCCAGGATTTGCCGCACGCTGCACAAAATGGGGTCAATTTGCGTAACGGGTGGCTCGGTGGAGCCACTGGCTACGCGTTCTGGACCAGAATCGCGTAACGGGTGGCCGGGCTCTGTCTTTCCAATCAGGTAACGCTTCAGGGAGGCAAACTCGTACCGGTCAAACAGCTGGGAGAGTCCGGATTGGTACATCCCGGTATATTGCATGTCCTCCACGCTCACAGGCAGGCCGATGTCCGTTTTGATGGTGACCAGCTGCTTGGAAAGGGCCATGTGCGGCTGCGCTTCCCGGAACATTTCCTGCTGTTTGGCCGACAGTTCCGAAAGGTGGGCATAGATGTTCTCTACGCTGCCGTACTTGGCAATGAGCTTGGCCGCACCCACTTCTCCCACGCCCTTCACGCCGGGCACGTTGTCGGCCGTGTCTCCGCAGATGGAGAGCATGTCAATCACCTGGGCGGGCTCCGAGATGCCCCACTTCCGGCACAGGGCCTCCGTGTTCACCAGCTCCGCCTCGGCCCCGCTTTTGCCGGGCTTGAGCTGGAAGGTGTGCGGCCCCAGCAGCTGTCCGTAGTCTTTGTCGGGGGTGACCAGGTACACATCCAGCGTGTCCGAGGCGTATTGGGCGGCCACGGAGCCCAGGACGTCGTCGGCCTCGAAGCCGGGCATCATGAGCACGGGGATGTTCATCTTCTGAACCAGCTCCGTGAGGGGCTCCAGGGCTTCTATTACCAACTGCGGGGTAGGGGGGCGCGTGCCCTTGTACTCCGGGTACAGCTGGTTGCGGAAGGTGCCTCCCGGCGGGTCGAAAGCCACCGCCACATGGCTGGGCTTCTCCCTTTCCAGCATCTCTAAAAGGTATTTGGTGAAGCCGTAGAGGATGGACATGTCCTCCCCCTTGGAGTTAATCATGGGCCTGCGCAGGAAGGCATAGTACATCTTGAATACCAGCGCGTGCCCGTCTATGAGAAAAAGTTTACCTGGCATAACCTTCAAAGATACGAAAAAAATCAGAACGTGACTTTTACAAGCAGGGGGAAATGGTCGGAAAGGCGGGCGGTGCCTTCCGTAAGCACTTCGGAGGAAAGCACTTGTACGGGCAGAGCCTCTTTCATGGCCAGCACAAAGTCTATGCATTCGTGCGGATTCTCGGTGGAGAAGGTATAATCCGTCCCGGAAAGCGGCTGCCAAACTTCCTGCAATACCCCAAGCACCTCGCTGTCCGGCCGGGCGTTCATGTCTCCGCAGAGAAAAACGGGCTTGGAGCAGGCGGCATAATTTTCTTGGAACCAAGTGTTTAGCGTGCGGGCCTGCTCCTTGGCCGCCTCGGAGCTCTTGAAGTCCAGGTGGACGGAGGCGAAGACGCACTCCTGCGTTTCCACTACGGAGGCGCTCCGGGGCTCGCTGCCATCGGCCTGGGGCAGGGGAATGCCGTAGCTGCCCAAAAGGGGAGTCCGGCTCAGCGTCCCATTCCCGTATGCCCCTCCGGCAAAAGGAAAGGCCGATGCAAAATGGTACTTCCAGCCGCCCAGCCTGTCGGCCAGCTCTTTCACCTGGAAGGCGGCGTGCCTCCGGTTGCAGCTGTCGGTTTCCTGCAGGGCCGCCAGCGTGACGCCGTTTTCCCGGATGAGACGGGCGATGTCCGGCAGGCTGTCACCATATTTCCCGAAGGCACCTACATTATAGCTCAAGAGGGTTTCTTCCCGGGGAAACCACTTCTGCAGCAGTTCCCGGCTCAGTTCCGGGACATCGGCCGCTTCTCCGTCTTCCACCATAGGGCAGGCCGATACAATCTTTTCTTCCAGCTCCCGGCAGCGGAGGTCGAAGGCGGCCTGGTCAAAGCGCTGTCCTTCCTTGAGGCAGCGGAGTTCCTCTTCGATGAACAGTTCCCAGCGGGGGGCATAGTAATGGCTGATGAGCCCGCTCCAGAGACGGGAAGCGTAGTCGTTCAGGTTGGGTGCGCAGCCCCAGATGGTAATCAACTGCCAGGCGTCATGCCTGTAGTAGGCCTTCTCCTGAGGCGTGGAGGCCCAAGATTCGGCAGCCTTCAGCCAGTTGTCCAGGCGACTGTGCGGGTCGCAGGCGGTGAGGGCGGCGCAGTGCTTCAGGAGCAGACGCATATCGGCTGCCAGGCTTTTCGCCCTGGCTTCGTCCTTGGCATGGCAGGCTTCCACGAAAGCATCCCGGAGGGTGGCAAAATGATTCCCCAGCACCTGTGAGCCCAGGTTCACGGCATCCTCCTTCCATGTGGCCGATGCTACGGGATGTGCCAGCAGCTGCCGCCACAGCCGCACCAGAGTCTCATTTTCATAGGGCGGCCGGTTAATCACGGTCCAGTGGTGGTAGCCTTTCTCGCAGGGGCGGCCGCAGATGAGGGAACCTTCGGAGAAGGAGCCTCTGATATAGATGCTGTCGGCCATTTGCTGCCAGAAACCTTCGGGACTGCCGCGGCGGCGGTCCAGACTTTGGAGCCAGCGGCTGTCATCGGCCCCGCTTTCCCAGGCGCGGTCCATTACATATTCATAGAACCATTGGTTGAGGCCGAAGCCTTCCAGGGTGCAGCCGATACCCTCCGCGCCGGCTTCCATCCCTTCGGTGAGGCGTCTCCCTTCCGTGTGGAAGGGACCGGCGAACCGGGTGTTCCCGCCAAAGTTGCCCAGATAGCAGAGGATGTACGGCTGGCCGTAGAAGCCTTCCGTGCGTTCCCAGACGGGGATGTTTTCCGTGTAGTAGTCCAGGAGGGTCACCTTCCCCTTGGGAACGGCCTCTAAATAAGCTTTCACGATGTCAGGCGTCCAGTGCCGGCGATCGTTGTAGAAGAGCCAGCCCATCTGGAGCCATTGGGCGTCAGAGTCGGCCTTGGCAAGGCTTCCATAGGCTCCGCGGGCAATTTCGGCCAGGGTTTCCGGGTCCCAGGAAGGCGGGTCCACCTCGTTGAAAAGGTCGAATCCGTAGATGTGGTCTGTCCCGAATTCCCGGGTCTGGATGGCTAAATACTCCTGCTGGATTACGCTGTACAGGCTGTCCTGCGGGGAAAGGAAGTAGCAGTGGTTCTCCTGAGGGAAGCCGCCCCAGCGCACTACGTCCGTGATGGCGGCATCCGGGTATTGTTCTTTGAGTTTTCCGGGCACATGCCCTCCGAAGGCGGGAAGAACCGGGCGCATGCCCAAGGCCCTTTCGCGCTTGAGAATTTTTTTCTGCAGCTGTTTCTGCCCGTCTATCCATCCCTGGGGCAGGGGACCGTCCACGCCGTCTATGTTGTTCATGCGGTGCCAGGGGAGGTAGGCAGGGCCGGTGAAGTAGGCGCGGATTTCCTCGTCCGTCAGGCCGTGCTTTCGCCAGACTTCCTGCCACAGGGCTTCCTGCCCGGTGATGGCCAAGGGCAGGTTGATGCCGTGCAGGGCCATCCAGTCTATGAAATGCTCCCACTGTTCCCATTTCCACCAGGGCATGGTATAGCCAAAGGTGCAGTAGTTCAGGAAAAAGCGTTGGGGCACCAGGGCCCTCCCCATCAGGGGTTCCGCCACGGCGGGTTGGGCCGATGGCAGTTGCGGCTTTTCATCGGCATACCAGGAGATGGTGACTCCGCAGCAGTCGTTGAGGTAGCGGTTCAGACCTACGGCCATGGCGAGAGCGTTGTTCCCTTCGATGATTATCTTTTCCCCTTCAGTATATAGTTTGTATGTGTCTTCTTGGGAAGGGATTTCTTTGAAACGGATGCTGTACTGGGGGGCGATGCGGCGGGCCAAGTCCCCGGCGGCGCGTTCCGAGGGAGTGCTGCAGGAAAGAGAAAGAAGGCCTGCGCAGATGGCAAGCAGATGAATTTTCTTCATTTTGATAAAATTTCTTTACAAAGATACTCTTTTCTCGGATAAATTTTTTAACTTTGCACTTGATACCACAGTACACCACACTAAAGTTAGAACAACTTCAAACAATAACTAATTCAGTATCACTATGAAGACATTCTTTAAACTTCTGTTTGCTTTCTCGCTGGGCCTCGCCATGGCGGGCTGCGCAAAGTATGACGACACTGAACTCAGGGGGAAGGTGGACAACCTGACTTCTGAGGTGAACACGCTCAAAGCCAATCAGCAGGCCATGCAGGCCGTGATTGATGTCTGGAAAGCCGGCGGTTATGTGGCCAGTATTGACGACTCCGTCCCCGGCCAGCACACCATTACGTTCTACGGTGACAAAGGAAAGACCGTCGTTTTATTTGATGGTAAGCAGGGTGAAGATGGAAAGCCCGGTGCAGATGGAGACGCTTTCTTCAAGGATGTAACTTCCGACGAGAACGGCGTTACTTTTGTGAAGCAGGACGACACCAAGATTTTCATCCCCTTCGCCAAGGCTTTCAAACTCGTGATTGAGAACCCTGAGGCTGAAGTGGAAGCCGGTGCAAATGGAGAATTTGCCTACAAGGTTGAGAATGCCAATAGCACCACGTCCGTGGATGTCTTCGCCGGCGGCAACTATGCCGCAGTGGTAGATGCAGAAGCCTCCAAGATTGTTGTGACCGCCCCTACTCCTGCCGTGAACGGCAGCGTACTGGCATGGGCCCAGAACGAAGAGGGTCTCTTCTCCATGCGCAAACTCAGCTTCATCGTTAAAAGTGATCTGGAAATTAAGACCAAGGAAGAAGAATATCAGGCTATCCCTGCCGAGGCAGGCGATTTTGTAGTTAACGTCGTTTCCAATATTGACATCGAGGTAGAGAAACCCACCGTTGACTGGGTTACCGTCGCTGTTACCAAGGCAGACTACAAACTCACCCTTACGCTTGCCGAGAATACTACCGACAAGCCCCGTGAGGCCACCATCAACATTCTGCGTTCCGACAATATGAAGCAGGTTCAGTCCATTAAGATTATCCAATTGGCTCCCGTCAAGAAGGTCCTGACGGTAGAGCGTGTCTGGGGTCTGTACAATTCCACTTCAGATGTGGATTGGTTTAAGGATATTGAAGCTGGTGGTACCAAACTTGCTGCTACAACAGACAGAAATATTGCAATGGATGATAAATATATCTATTTTGCAAAGTCCTCCGGTTATCCGGCCATTATTGCTGTTGACAGAACTGCTCCTACTGATGCCACGAAGTCCAAAAAACTCAACATTGATGGAATTGCTGGTGGCACCCATGCCATTTCTTGTGTACGTGTTGTCAAGAATACTGATTCATCTGTGAACGGAGGTAAGGATATTCTTCTTGTCAGCAATCTTAAAGGCGATTATGAGTTGAAGGTTTATGCTTATCTGAATGGTATTGATGCCGCTCCTACCCAGGTCCTTATCTGGCAGTGGGATAACCACGCCAATGCTTCTGACTGGCGTCGTTACGGTGATAAGTTCACCGTTACCGGGACCTGGCAGTCTGGGGCCATCTGGTTCCAGGGCTGGAGTGACGGCAAAGCTATTTATTTCCCTCTGAAGGATGGCGTTATTGACAAGCCGAATGAGGTTAGTCATGTGATTGATGCAACGGCTAACGCAATCAAAGATATCGCTGTTTATCCTGGTCAGGAAGCGGAGGTGTTAGTTACATCCTATAATAAAGCGGCATTCTGGACCAATTCCGGTACCAAGAACGATAACAAATGGGTAATTTGGAATGAAGGAGCCGTAATGGACAACTTGAAGAATTCCTATGGATATAATTTCTTTAAGTTCAATGACAAGAAGTATATTGCATACACTTTGGTTGAAGATACTACGCATAGCCGTTTGCAGATAATGGAGGACAGTGGCGCTTTCAAAGCTTCGCTCGATGCCAAGTCTGGTCTTATCGAGTTCCCGTTGCAACATGCCTCTGACTTTAAGACCGCTTCGCCTGCAGGAGGTGGAAACAACGGTGACTGCACGGTTCGTGTAATTGGCGATGAAGTCTTTATCCTTGCCATGCATACTGACGGTGGTCTGAGCCTCTTCAAGATGTACATGAAGGCAGAGGAAAGCAGTGAACCCAAGTAACCTTCCAACATACCTTTCATCAAAGGGCAGTCCGCACGGACTGCCCTTTTTCCTTGACAACTAACGTGCTGTATCTTAGCCACTTGTAATACATTTCTCGTTCATTTTTTGAACGAGAAATGTATTACAACGTGCTGTTAGTCAACAGATTAGTTGTCAACCAAAATCAGAAGGTGCGGCGGCGGTTCATGTGGAAGGGGCAGTGTTCCTTGGTAAGATGGTGGGAGAGGACCATTTCGGCGGCCAGTCGGCCCATCTCGCGGAAGTCCGTACTTACGGTGGTGAGGCCACCCAGCACCAGTTCGTTCATGTCGGATTCGTTGTAGGAGACAATGAACACGTCTTCGCCGATGCGGAGCCCGGCCTGCTGGATTTTGCGGGCCAAAGATACCAGGCCGGCGTCCAGCTGGGAGTTGAGCACCAGAAAGGTGTCTCCGGGGCGGATGTCCTCCGGCACGGCGTTCAGGAATTCAACCGGAATGTCGTATTCTGTAGTAAAGCGCTTCACGCCTTTTGTAATATGACTGCCATACAGGGACATGGGAAGGGTAATCACCCGCATCATCCTGGTACGGCGCTTGGGCCCAAGGCCTTCCGTGAGGCCTTGGTAAATGTCGTTCTCAAAGTCCTGGTACACCGCACCGTAGTTGCCCGGGAAGTGGGGCTGCAGGCGGTCCAGCATAATGAGCTTGCGGAAAGGAATGCGGGCAAGTTGCTTTACCACCTTGGCCTGGGTGGGGGCGTCCAACGGGAAGTGCGGGGCCAGGATGTAATAGTCAAAACGGTCCAGATTGTCATCTAAATAGTGTTCCAACAGGTTGATACTCTGGTTGTGGTTAAGAATGGTGATTTCCGCCCGGCCCGCCAGTTTCTCCGCGAAGGCGTTGAAAAGAATCTGCTTGTATACGGAGAACTTGTCAAAAATGACCAGAACCTGCGGTTTTACGTCCGTATTCACATCGGCCGCATAGAAACCTTTTCCCTGCTTGGGCACAATGACCCCTTTGTCCACCAGGATGCCGTAAGACTTCTTGACAGTCTCTTTGGAGATGTCCAGCGTGGCGGCCAGTTCGTTCATGGAGGGAATCTGCTCCCCGGCTTTCAGTTTGCCGGCGTGCAACGCTTTCTCCACCTGGGTAACCAGCTGTTTATAAATGGGGTCTTTTCCGGAGGCATCTATCTGGATTCTCATAAGTTTCAGTGTACGTGATTTTTACAAAGGTACGAAAAAATCCGGATTAATCGTCAACGGGGATGGGAACGCCCTCCGGCGGGAAGCGCTGGAGGCCGCTGCGGGCCAGGTCGCTTTCCGTATCCATGTCAAAGGTGTTGTATCCCCGTGCACGGAGAATGTCCACCAGGGCGCGGGCGCGTTTCCGGAAGCCTTTGTATTCTTTGGCCGATGCCGGCGTCCACGCTGTCTCCGCCAGCGCCAGCAGGCGGGGATAAAGCATGTATTCCGCATGTTCGGCCGTGGGGATGAGCTCTGTCCAAAGATTGGCCTGCACTCCCAGAAGACGGTCCGGGTCCATTCCCGGGGCCAGCGGCTCGTAGCCATAGGCGAAACGGAGGGAAACCAGTTCACCCACAGCCTTGGGCTCCTTGCGGATAAGGTCCTGGTAATAATTGAAGTAGCAGTGCGTATTGGGAGACATGATGACGTCGTGCCCCTGGGCCGATGCCCGGACACCTCCGGAGGCCCCCCGCCAACTTTGGATGACGGCGTTTTGCGGTACGCCCGTCTCCAGGATTTCGTCCCAGCCGATGATGCGGCGGCCGTGGGCCGCCACAAAACGCTCAATCCGGCGTACCAGATATCCCTGCAACTGTTTCACTTCCGTGTAGCCTTCCTCCTGCATCCGCCGGGCACAGTTCACGCACTGCGACCAGGTTTTCATGGTGGCCTCGTCTCCGCCGATATGGATGAGCGGGGAAGGGAAGATGTCCATCACTTCTCCCAGCACGGCTTCCAAAAGCCGATAAGTGGCCTCATTGCCCGGGCAAAGGTCCCAGGCGCCGGTGTGCAGGCGTCCGTCCGGAAGCTCGCAAAGTACCTGGGGATAGGCGTAGCCCACTTCCATGGAATGGCCGGGCATCTCGATTTCCGGAATAATGGTGATATAACGCTGGGCGGCATAGGCCACCAGTTCCCTCATCTGGGCCTTGGTGTAGTATCCGCCCGTTGCACCGGGCGTGTCGGCCTTGGCAAACTGGTAACGGCCGGCTTCCCACTCATGATAAGTATAGCCCATGCGCCAGGCGGTAAGGGCGGTGAGGTCCGGGTAGGATTCGCTTTCCAGCCTCCAACCGGCGCTGTCGTCCAAATGCAGATGAAGCACGTTGAGCTTCAGCAGTGCCATGGCGTCTATCTGTTTTTTCAGGAATTCGATACCGTGGAAACTTCGGGATTCGTCCAGCATGAGCCCCCGGTGCCGCAGGCGCGGGTAATCCAGGATGGTGCCGCAGGAGAGAGGCCCCAGGGCCCGGAGCTGTTCCAGGCTGGTACGGGCGCGGAAAAGGCCTTCCAGCGTCAGTGCTTCTACCAGAATACCTTTCCGGCCGATGGTAAGCCGATAGGCCTCCTGTTTCTGGTATTCTTCCAGGGATGCTGTCGCCTCGCGGAATGCCCGCCGGTCCAGCTTTACCGTGACGGTCTCTTTTTCACAGACACCGTCTTCCGGAACGAAGGAGACCGGTGCCGGCACCAGTCCCAGGGCAGCTGCCAGGATGACAATCAGTTTCATTTGGAGAAAAATCCCAGGGTGGTGACAACCGGCCTGCTGGCTTCGGCACTGGTGTCGTTGAGGTGACCGGCACCCCTTACCCAAATGCCGGTGGAGCCGCCGCCGTCCAGGTTGAGCGCTCCTACGCAGCCCAATCCTTTCATGATAGCCGCCATTTCAAGGGTGGTGGCGCCTTGGGATGCGTCAATTCTTCCATCGACGACGCAAAGGACCACGCGGCCGTCTTCCAAATAGCCCACGGCGGTGCGGTCATGGCGTTCGGCCACACCGAAAATGTCGCCGGGCCACATCTCATAGTTGGTCTCCCAATAGCCCTTGCCGGTTTTTTTGTCATTGATGGGACACTTCCCGCGCTGGAGCAGCACCGGACCGCAGGTAATGGCGTTGTAAGGCTCCCAGGATGCCCTTTCGCAGGGATAGCTGTCCGTGCCTCCAGGACATACAGCCTCTCCTTCCACGCTGGGGATGGGCTGGTCATACACGTAGACGGTACCGTATGACGGGGTATAGGACCAGTAGACGCCGGGTTTGCCGCTGGCATCTACGCCAAACAGGCCGCGGGACACCGTGTGCAGTTTTCCATCGGCCTTTCCGTCCACCTTGGGCCCCCAGTACTGGCGGTCTACGTCCCAGTTGTCATCTTCCACGCGGAACCAGGGCGTCTGCTGCCCGTCATACAGGGCAAAGCCATTGGGCTTGCCGCTGGCGCCAAAGATGCCTCCGTTCACAAGTACAAGGCATTTTTCCTGGGCTTCCGCCTGTGCGTCGATGGTCTTTTTGTTCCCGTTCCCGGGGAAGAGGACGCGGAAGCGGATGTCTCCGCTGCAGTCGGCCACGGCATACCAGGCGCGGAGCGGACGGCCGTTCAGCGTTCCTTCCGTCTTGAACAGTTTCACGGCGGCAGGAAGTTCCGTTCCCGTTACTTCGTTCCAGGAGAAGGTGATTGGCTGGATGGGGTTGGGGTCATCATCCGGTTCCGGCTCCGGTTTGGGTTCCGGTTCGGGCTCCGGGAGGGTGACGGCTTCCGACACGGCCATGGCGGAAAGGATGTTCCCTTTCTTGAAGGCCTGTACGCCCAAGCGATAGGTTTTCCCCGCCTCCAGGTCCTGGAAGGTGTAGGAGCCGCTATTAGCCGGCAACGTGGCCCGGGGACGGATGTCAATTCCGCTCAGGAACACGTAATAGCCGTCTTCGTCGCTGCAGTTGTCCTGCCATTCCAATAGGGCCGATGTCTGGGAAAGTGCGCTGGCTTTGAGGGCGGTGGCGGCAGGAAGCGAAGCGGGTTCCGGGGCTTTTTTCCCGGAGCAGGTTACGAGGGCCGGCAGCAGGGCCAGGAGGAGGAAGAAACGATTTTTCATAGTCTGTTACTTTTTCTCGAAAACAAGGACCACCAGTTCATGGGTGGCCAGCTCCAGCAGATTGCCTGCGCATTTGGGCCGGCCGATGCTCCGGCTTTCCCGAAGTTCATAGCCCGGCACTTCGATACGGCCTTTCTGCTTTGTTTCACCGGTGTTGGTGACCACTACGGCCATGCGATTCCCTGCAGTGTAACTGCGGGCTGTCAGGGCCGGGTTGGTGCAGCGGAAGCCGTCGGTGGCGGTGTATCGGCCCTCTAAGAGCAGCTCCGGGAAAGCATGGCGGATGGCGTTCACCTGGGCCAGATGCTGCTGATAAACAGGAGTTTCGTCTATGAGTCCGCGGCAACGGAACACCTCGATATCGTTTCTGAGTCCCTTGAGGAGGGTGTTGTTTACTCGGCGGGGAACGTCGTTGTCGTCCCGCACGCAGCGGTCGCTCCAGACTACCTCCGGGAAGGTGTAGCGGAACCACTCGGGGAAGCTTTCCGGCAGGGCGGTGAATTCCACAATATGCACGAAGTCACAGAACTGGCTGGTGCAGTCGCTCAGCCATTCGGTGCCCAGGGCGAATTCGGGGTTGCGGGCCTTGATATGGTCCCGGATTTCCTTCAGGGCGTCGGCTTTGTACCGGCCGGTGAAGATATCCTGGACGGGGTATTCGCGGGAAAGGTCCCAGTTGGGGAACTCCTCCGCCACGCCCAGCTGGTCGTAGAAGACGGCATCGGCCCCGTAGTCCATGGCCCGGTCGGCCCAGGCGACAAGCTGGTCCCGCCACAGGCGTTTGGACATGTCGGCAATCACGAAGGTGCGGGAGTCGTAGTAGCCCAGGGTGGTACCCTCTCCGGTGAACTTGTAGTGCTCCGTGAATTCGCGGCCGGTATTGTCCTTGTTCGCTACGCGGGAGCCTCCGCCGCTACGGTAGAAATCGCTTTCCACGTCTATCAGACGGCCGTTGAAATACAGCAGCAGTCGGTTGTTGACTGGGGAGGAAGTGCCTTTCCGGTAATCGGCGATGGCCTGTTTCCAGGCCTCTTCGCCGCCCTGCGTGTCGTCGATGGTGTAGTTGGGATAGCCGTTGTCCATCCCTTCCTTCCACCAGCCGAAGGCCAGCACGGCGTTGCAGCCCACGGATTCTCCGGCCCGGGCGATGCGGCCGGGCAGGTCTGTGTACTTGCGAAGGTACTCTCCGTACTGATGCTTGAAGATGACGCGCTGCCAGCCGGTCATGTCCTGCACCCACTGCGGCACGGGGGCATGGTGCCACCAGGTATCGGCCCAGCGGCGGTAAATGCGGGAGGTGGCCGTCCAATCCCCGGTATAGGGGACTATCACGCTGGCATCGTTGCTCCAGCGGACACCGCACATGGCATTGGGATAGCGGTAGAAGCCCGCTTCCAGGTGCTTGAAGTCTTCCGTCACGTGGCCGATGCTTCCCTCATCCGGATAGGCGCGGAGGCCGTGCCAGGTTTGCTGGAGGGAAGTGTCGTGGCTGCCGAAGTAAAGCCCGTCCTGCTCTCCGGTGAAGGCAAAACAATTGGAAGCCGCGTTGCGGGGGTACTGGAGGTCGTACTGGCGGAATTTCTGGGCGGGAGTCATGTACAGCGCCCGGGTGTCCACGTTGGCAATCTTTCTCACCGGGTTCTCAAAAATCTGTCCGCCGGTGTGCGTGGTGAGGAGCTTGTATTCCTCCGGAATCTGCAGATGGCC
>Ga0310691_10003195_pt1 | contig 20101 bp, 39 predicted proteins | sample 176DNAGHGlowgp2_FD_203887 | JGI IMG/M metagenome (GOLD analysis project Ga0310691, IMG submission 203887) | Sheep rumen microbial communities from Palmerston North, Manawatu-Wanganui, New Zealand - 1766 DNA GHGlow gp2 (v2) (version 2) | ecosystem: Host-associated > Mammals > Digestive system >...
TTAAGAATGTAATTATCTTTCAATCTTGACCAACTCCCCGAAAATGACCCTAAATATTGCTATATCTTTTTTTAAAGTCCAGCACCGTTCACCATCGGCAAATTTTTTTTAAATAAAATAGGGGGGCTCAGTACGATAACGAACCATCCGAATTTATTTTGTATCTTTTTTTCTGCGAAGAACCGAAGTGTTCCTTGTTATGACACGTTTGGCACAGCAGTTCGAGGTTGTCGAAACTGTATGCAATGGTTGGATCACTCATGTTCTCTTCCGATAGATGAATCTTGTGGTGAACTATCTCGCCCGGCACAATTCTTCCTTCAGCTTTGCAACGTTCGCACAGTCCTCCAACGTGAGTGAAGTATGCTGCTCTGCATTTCTCCCACTTGGAATCCGTATAAAAGATTCTGTCAATGCTTCTCATTGTCTATCCCCTCTCTCTTGATGGGTGAGCCCCAACTGATCAGGTCGAGGCTCGGTCAAGGGGCAAAACTGAAAGATGATTGTGGACAAACAAAAAGGACGGTGAATCTCTTCATCGCCCTCATGTTTTACCCATTAACATAATATCACATTACTTACTCCCTATTGAATCCCCATCGAGTACCTTTTGCAAAGAAGCTATGGCTCGCTTGTGGAGTTCGTACTGACTTCCGATGTTGTCGCAGTCTCTGGCTTCCAGTATCTCTGCCCACGTTTTGTTTTCGATATACCGCATCAGGAGAACTTCTCGCTGCTCTTTGCTTTCGATTCTGCTAATCATAGTCGTAGCTTCATCAATACGTCTGCTCCTCCATTCAATCATCTCAAGCATTTTAGATCTAAGCTTTCCGACAATTTCCATATGTCTGATGGCCTGCATCTCTAAGCCATCTTGTCTGGGTGTTGTCTGCACTCGATCACAGTCGTAATTAATACCGGCTGCATCAATCATGAAGTCGTATTGATCAATAGCCTTCTGCTTGGCTTCGATGAATGCATATGCTTTGCGAATCTCATGGAGATATTCATGTGCATCTCTGTGCATCAGTAATGTTCCTCCTTCCACTTTCTAATCTTCTTGGAGCGGATAATCTCATAGTCCTTTAGTTCCAGTTCGTTTCTGGTCTGCTCCTTGATTGCCTTGTGTTTCTTCTTCCAACCGATGTAGCTCTCGCAATGTTGATGGCATCCGCTCTGTCTGATCTGACATTCCCTGCATGGTGCATCCGATATTCTCAACCCAAGCCTCCTCCTCTCGACTTCTCATACTGCTTGCCCTTAATACCGCATATATCATCAAGCATAATATTGCAAAGGCAAATCCCCCAATGAATCCTAATATGAATGGTATCATGCGTCATCCCTCCTTATCTGCTTCTATGATTGTTGGTGCATATTTCATTTCATCGTACCAATCGCAAAATCCTTTGCTTGTCCCGTCACTTATGATTTTATCAATATCTTTCAGCCTCCCATGTCCTTTAGGAAGCGGCTTGCCATTTCGGATTATATTAATTAAGTCACCCTTTGGCACAAGTACAGCAGAACTATCACCTCTGCAAACTTCATAGTATTGCTCATCGTTCATTTTAATCACTAAATCCATCATCGTTTACCTCCCTTGTACCATCATCCTTAAATTTGTCTGTATAGTTGTGAGAACATATGACGCAAGGTTCATCTTCATCACTTCGGAATTTATATTTGCAGTATTGACAGCCATTTTCATAATTGTGTATTTGTTTCAACTCCAACAACCACTTATATACATTTACAGCTTCTTCTTTGGTTATTAAAGTTTGCTGAATACACTTTGAATGATTCTTGTATCGTTTTATTGCTTCATCAAGTGTCATTCTTCATCCTCACTTTCTGCCTTGTACTTAATCTTCTGAGTAACTGTAAATAGCTTCAATCTCAAAGCTATTAGAGCAACAATCTGGATATAAACCTTGACATACATTCGATAAATACTCGTGTGCCATTTCCTCTGCTTCTTCCTTCGTGTTGCAACAGAAAGATGTCCTAATTTCTATAGTAGCCTCAACTTCCCATTCTTTATCCATATCTATTCCTCACTTTCTGCCTTCTGTTTCGCCCACTCTTCCATAGATTGCTCAAATTCCTTAACCTCTTCTGGGTGGTAATGCCTGTACATGTCACACTGCCATATCTCTTCGCCTCTTGGTGAAGTACACCCCATGTCGGCATCGTTCCATGAGCATTTCAGACAGAATCTTCTGTAATCATCGTCCATTTTGCTCCTCCTGTTTGTATGGTGCATTCCACCAACTATCAAATACTGTTATCTTTGGCGATATAACGTTGTTTGGCTCTAACAAATATGTTGATGCATCTTTAAAATTCCATGTACATTCAAGGTTAGGGAACATTTTCTTAATCACATCTCCGTTAGTCATCTTCACCCTCCAATTTCTGCTTGAGCAAATTCACCGCCTCAAAGCACTTTGTTGCTGAAGATGTGTCAAATGAGGATAGCCAATAAGTAAGCCATATACAACTCTCCCACGAACTATAAGAGATATCACATTTTGTACAAGGATAACAAAAGCCATCGTCTTGTTGACCAAATCTGCATGTTAAACAGTTCTTTTCAAACTCACTCATATTAGCTCTCCTTGTCTGCTTCTATGATTGTTATTCCTAATCGTTTATCTAAACAATCCAATAAATAGTCTAATCCATAAGGAAACCCGCAATTTAATGCTTTCATATCACTTTTTAACCCATCTAAATCAAGTGGTGTGCCATTCCTCATCTTATCAAGTATGCTGAATGGAATATGACCATCTTTCATCAATTGATAGTCTTTATCAGATATATCAATCACTATCTGCATCCTGCACCTCCCCGTCTGCTTCGATGATTGTTGGCGCATGGTCAACAATACAAGAAATATCCATTCGCTCTGCAAAAGATATTTTTTTAGAAGCCTTAAAATCTTCTCTCAAATAATCCGCATCAATCAGCCTTCCGTGACCTTTAGGAAGTGGTGTGCCGTTCATCAACGCATCTTTCATTTCCATACAAGATAATGCCGTCCATTGTTCCAACTCAAAATCTTTCTTTAATCCTTCGGGTATATCAATTACTATCTTCATCTTCTTCGCCTCCGCTCATTTCCGCACCGCAATTTGGACAAAACTTTGTCCTCTCTTCTGTTTCCATTGGTAAGTCGCAGCATGAACAAAAATATCCGTCTATGTTCATCTCTTCGTTTTCTGTTGCTATCCATCGCCCCTCTGGTCTCTGTGGTGTTACGGGCGGTAAATCAAACACCCATTGTAAGTCGGGACACCGCTTTAATGTTCTGCCCTTGCATTCTTCCTTGTAACATTCTTTACTTTCACAGATATGCTCAATAACTGCCTGTCTTCTGATGCAATCCTCGCATGGCTGTTGCATCTGTTTTTCAAGCACTTCCATGTAATTTGCCAAAAACTTACACACTTCTTGTTGTGTTAATGTTCCGTTACTATCACGCATTTCTGTTATTGTTTCTTTCAACTCTTGCCATTGTTCTGTCATTCCTTATCCTCACTTTCGCATTCTATCTTCATATCTACGCATATATTTAACATATTCTTCTTCAAGCATTATCAAGAAGCGTTTCCATAACTTTATAGGATGCCTGTCACTACATGCCAAATTCGGAGCATCTATCAAAAATGTAAAAATATAATCCCTGTCCAATACTAAGTAGAAATTAACATATAATTCGGCTTCATCTCCCTCAATATGTTTTATTGCTTTAGTAGAAAATAAACGTATCTTTTTCATTTCTTATCCTCACTTTCTGATTCACCGTCATGGTCTTCTGAATCTTCACAATCAGATACCATATTGTTAAAGCAACCTCTCAGCAGATTGTATAATCCGTCTGATACTGTGCCACTTTGCCTTAACTCATTAGCTGTGCATTCTATCTCTGTTACTGTTGTTCTTATTTTCATTCCTGTACCTCCATCTCTCCCCAATCCGAATTGAGCAGCCGCTCGTCTGCTTCGTGCTTCTCGATTACTTCAAGGGCAAATCTCAGCCCGTCTATGTATCCTCTGTTGTAATCTATCTCATAGAATGGTGGGATAAATGCCTTGAGCATCTTCTCGTTTCGCTCCTTGGTTTTCTCAATCTCCTGTCTGATTGTCTCCTTCATGCTCCCACTCCCTTCAATCTCTCAATCTCTTCTCGGAGCTTTATGTTGTCATCTGCCAAGCTCCCGACCTCTCTCAGCCTTGTGGCTATCTTTGCAATGTTCAGCTTGATTTTGTACTCCTTCTTCTGAATCTCGGCTGTGGTGTTCTGACAGGTCGGACAAACAGCAATTCCTTGAACTCTGATTGCTTCGTACTCTCTGCCACACCGACAGCATATCCGGTGTCGGATGTCTCTCGGGTCGAGTGCTCCTTCTCTCTTCAGTATCTCGATAACTTCATCAACTGTTTTCAGAGACAGGTCGGATAGAATCTGCACCTGCTCAATCTTGTTTATTGCATGTCTGTATGAATAAGCTATTTCTTCATCGGTCATTCTTCCGCTTCTCCCTCTCCTTCATGAATATGTCATTGAATGTATTTTGCATCTTGTTCTGCTCCATTGATCTGATTGACTCGTTCGGCAAATCCACAATCAAGCATTTTCCTTTTATCCTGTCCGTGATTCGTGTATCGAGTGGAAGGGACATCAAGTCATAGTTGCTTGTGAAGATGGTCGGCTTCAACTCTGAATACCTTGAATCGATGATTTGGAAGAGCTTATCGTCAATCCATTCCTTACCGCTCTTTGCTCCGATATCGTCAATGATGAGAACCCTTGGTTTGATGTAGCTTTCGATTATCTTGTGTTCATTTGTTTCCCTGTCTCCCCATGAGCTTGATATCTCTCCAAGCATTATCGAAGCTGATGCAAATTTGGTTCGGATGCCCTTCTTCGTCAGCTCGTTTGCTATGGTCGAAGCAAGCCTTGATTTTCCACTCCCTCTTGCCTTGCTCCAAAGGTAAAGCCCGAGTCCTTCCTGCTCATACGCTTCAAAAGCAAGGACATACTTCTGAGCATTGTTGCTTGCTATCGATGCAAGGGTCTTGTTCTCGGGTCTCACATAGATATCTGTCATAAAGTTTGTGAACTCTGCCTCTTGGTACATCGAAGGCACAGAGCTGAACCGCTTATTGTTTTTCAATGTCTCACTCATCTTGTTTCTCTGACATGGGCAAGGCTCAACGTATTCATAAGAGCCCGATTCATATCTCTGAGACAGGTCTCTGTCGTTTCCGTCTATGTCCTTAATGGTGATTTTGATGCCTGTTCCTCGGCATATCGGGCATAAGGGCATATTGCCCTCATTGCCCTTGTACCACTCTTCACGTTTTGCCTTTGCATTGTTCATTGCTTCTTTAAGCAAGAATCCGATATCATCCGGCATTGCTTGCCTCCTTCCGTCTTAAATACTTCTTATAGACCTCTTCTTCCGAATAGAGAATGTCATCGGTGATATAGAGAGCATCGTTCCTCTTCTGAAGCACAGGTCTGATTCTCTCCCGAACAAGCTCTCCGTTCTCAAACCACTCTTTCGGCATTCCGTAGAATGGTGGGCTTTGGTCGAATCCGTCTATATCGAAAACAAGTGTTCCTGTTTCCTTCTTCTCTTCATCCTTCAGCGGATACACCGACAGCCATCCATGTTCGATAGCATTGTTGATGAGTGCTATCTTTAGATCAGATGTATCAGCCATCTTGTCGAGCTTCTTGAGGAATAAATCAACCGCCTTATCCGTCATCGGCTTTTTGAGGGCTTTACGATGAGCTATGAAGTCCTTTATCGCTTCATTAAGTGAATTATCCTCTGAATATGTCTTAACGGTCTTCTTAGACCTCACAGGAGCTTCAGCTCCCCTATCTATACTATCCTTACCTATACTATCCTTATCTATACTATACTGTGGCAACCGAGTGGCAACCACTTGGCAACCATTTGGCAACCAAGTGTAAGAACCATTCTCTTTGATGTCTAACTTTGCAAGCTCTTCTTGAAATGCTGTGGGTGTGTATCTGTCTTTTCTGAGGGCATTTGACATTCTCCAATGCTTAATGACTATCACACCGTTGTCGAACTGATATATATATCTTTTTTCAAGCAAAGCTTGTAAATCCTGCACACTTGCGTGAGCCTTAAACATCGATATCGACACTTGGTTTGAGAATCCATCATCATCAGCACTCATCATCAGATGAAGATACAGAGCTTGAGCTGAAGCTGAGAGAGCCATGAAGTTGTCATCATCTGTTACCTTCTTAGTGAACATTCTTCTTTCAGCCATCTTCTTCCCCCTCCATGAAGTCATATATATTCATCTGTCCTGTTATCTGCTTTCCGTACTGATCGAGCCACCAATGAGCAGGGTCTCTCCACGGAATACCGATGTAATCAAGCACTCTGCCCCATCCATAAAGCTCTCCGTTTTCATCCTTGCAACAACGGTGCATCCAAAACTCCCACTCTTTCGGATTCCTCTCATAAAGCCTGTCGAATCGATGTGGTCTTGTTTCAAGCTGAATACCGAATCCGCACATTGAACATCCTGTCCTCTGTTCTCCTGTCGTTCCGTACACATAATCACCGAACTCGTTCTTTTCTTCCGATATGGTAACTTCTCCGTATATCTCTGGAATGTGAACACCTAAATCCACCGCAAGGTGTACGACATCCGAATGATAATAGAATGCAAATGGAGCTGACCTTGCTGTTGTCTTTCCGAAGTAGTTGCATCCATGCTCTTCCAATGCATCAGCTCTCTGACCGCCTTCTGAAGCCATAAGCCCTAAGAATGGAACTGAGTTGTGTTCCTTTGCCCAATTATCACAGGGAGCTTCTTTCAAGTAATAACAGCACTTGTGACTCACCTTGAATCCCTCGGGAGCTTTGTATCCCAATGCTCTTCCTTCTTCATCAAGTCCACCGAACAGATTGAGATATGTCTTCGGTAACTGCATCTTGCTGTTTGTTGCGAAGTGTCCAAGCTCTCCGCACTCACCTGTTATGATTGCATGGCGAACTGTCTTGTTCTTCTCTGTCGGGTTTGCAAGCGTGTCTATCTTGTTTGCTATCTTCTTGGAAAGGACAGGGAATCCTTCTTCCTGCAAGATTCTGACCTTTGACTTCAGAGGCTTAACAACAATGACTCCCATTTCCTTATGAACCTTCTGAATGCTCATGTCTTCAAGAGTTGAAGCCGAAACAAAAGGAATCTGCTCTTCCGAATATCCCATTTCCCGGATGAGATGTCCAAGCACTATCGAATCAAGCCCACCAACCGAAACATGACAATTCAATCCTCTGCTTAATGCTTCATCGTAAAAGTCTCTGATTCTCTGCTCGGACATCCTTCTTTTGATGGAATAAGGAACTCTCTGCTTCTCAAGCATCAGCTCATGAAGATATAATTTATATCTTTTGTAATCTTCCTTTGTTTTGAGATTATCCCTTGTCAATTCAATTTCCATCTTCCACCGCTCCTTTATTTCCAAGGCAAATCGTTTTCAATTCCCTCGGGAACTTTGACGAATCCGTTGTTCTGTTCCTTCGGCTGATCTGATGCCTTGCTCTCACAGAACTCCTGCTCCTCAACAACAACATCTGTTGTATAAACTTTCTGTCCGTCCTTGTTGGTGTAGTTTCCTGTCTGTATCCTTCCGCTGACAGCAATCTTCATGCCTTGGTGAAGATATTTCTCAGCAAACTCCGCATTCTTTCCGAATGCCACACAGCTTATGAAGTCTGCTCCTGCATCCTTGCCTCTTCTGTCAACTGCAAGCGTATATCTTGCTATTGCCATGTTTTCTCCGTTCTGATTCTGTGTGTATCTAACATCCGCATCTCTGGTCAATCGACCTATCAACTCAACCTTATTCATTCCTTTTCTCCCTTCAAAACGTACTTTGCGACATCAACGTCCTTGCCCTTGTGGTTCTTAACGGTCATCATTACTGTCTCGATGTCGTAATCCCATATGTATCTGAGACGATATATCACCGCTGACAGCCTTGTGATGCCGAACAGCTCAAATGCTGTCTTGGAAGTGATACCGCTCTTCTTGTGCCTTTTCATGTATTTCAGAACATCCATTGTCTGCGTATCTTCTCTAATGCTCATATATCCATACCTCCGTCCTTGAATTTTCCTTATCGTAATCAACCCGACTTCCGTCAAATCCTGCCACTATGTTGAAATTGTCATCCTCTATCACCGAATACTTCACCAAGATGTCACACAGAGCTTGAAGCAGGTTCACCAAATCCACTCTTCTGTGTGTCGGCATATAGAACACCGCTCGGATGTTGACAGGTCTGTCTATGGTCTTGATATGAGGCATAAACCAAGCTGCTTCATGCTCATATTCCTTGTATTGCTTTGACGGAATGACCATCAGCTTTCCTGTTTTCGTGTTTCTTATGATTTGGCTGTGATTCTTCTTGCTGATCGGAGCTAATCTGATAACGAAGTGACACAGCTCATTGTTTTTTATCTCAATCAATCTTCATCCTCCTCGATGTAATTCCTTCCGATCAGAGCCATGAACTCTGCTCTTGTGTGATTCTCTTCGTATGCAAGCTGACAGGTCTTCATGAGATATAAGTCCATCAGATGTCCGTCCTTGCCGTGAAGTTTCCTGTGACAATCTCCACAAAGATGAACAACAAAGCCCTCTCTATCGGATATCTGTCTGTTCTTGCCTTTGTATATGTGGTATAGCTCTATGTTTCCCCACCTCTTACACATGAAGCATTCTTCCTCTCGGTCTCCCTTGATTATGCTTTCCATAATGCTTTCATCCTCTCTATTTCGTCCGGTGCCTCGGTCTCGATGCCAAGCTCCTTTGCTTCGCTGATAACTCCATCCAAGAGTCGAGCCATCTGTGCTGAATCCATCTCTGAACTGCCTACAAGCCTCATATAGCTGTTGAACTTGCCATTATGACCGATTAACTTCCAATGTCCTCCGAGCTTGCTGACAGGGATTCTGTCAAGCATCGTGATAGTGATATATCCATCTTCGTCCTTGTCGAAATCCGAATACCGCTGAATCATCAAATCCTGCACTTCTTCTTTGCTCGTTCCGAGCTTTTCAGCTATCTTCGTGCATAAAATCCATTGGTAGGCATTACTGTCAAGGCTTCTCTTCTTTCGGTATTTCTTCAGCTCGATGGAAAGTTCCTGCTCTTTCAATTCGTCATAAACTGTCGGCTGTTCGTCAACCTCAAGTGTTATCTGCCACTTATCACTCCCCCAAGGCTTTGAGGGAGCTGTGGCGAATCTCCCTCTCATTTCTTCTCCTTCTTGGATGCTTCAACCATGTCGTTGAACTGTCGCATCTGAGAGACGGTCATATCCTCAAGTTTGGTGAGCTTGAAATACTCACAGATTTTGTCTTCTTTGAAATCGTTTTTCTCGATTGCTGATCTGACAGCCTTGAGCATCGTTGCTGTGAGTGGTTTCTCTGCTTCTTGCTGAACCATCGCATTCTGTACTTCTTCAGCGGATGCAACAGAACTCTCCGAACCGATGCCGAGCATTCCGAGTGCTCTTCCGACCGCTGATGTCTCACAGTTCTCGATGTAGCTTGTCTTGTTGATGAAGGTTGAACCTTCCTTCTCATAGGCAAGCCCTGTTCCGATTACTCTCTCAGCTCCGTCTGTGTCTCTGAATCCGACTTCTGCTTTGATAACCACAACCCCATCCGTAAGGCTCACAATCTCTGTTCTGATGAAGCCTTCGGGATATAGCTTTCTAAAGGCTTGTATTCTCTGCGGAACTTCCGCATATTGTTTTCCTTTGATGTCTGTGGTCTTTAATTCCTTGTTGACTATCTCCAAATCCTCATATGTCATCTTTCCACCTCCCAAGAACTCTTGTCTCCGTTTGTCCTGTGTTCATCGAAGAGGTCTGCACCGCCTTCGTCACAGATATATATTCCGTTGCAATCAATTCCGATTCCTGCAAGCCATAAGAAGCTGTGCTTCGATAGCTTTGAATAATCGAGCTTTATCTCGACATCTGCTTCAAGCTCCTCATCATCCAATGTCTGTAAGAAGTCAATCATCTCTCTGCCTGTCATCTTGCACCTCCTACCATGAATGAAAATGCTATCGTGATGCATCCGAGGAGTCCTGTCACGATACCGCTCCATAGATCAGATATGTGCCATGCTGAGATAAGTGTTGTTATCACAAGCAAAAATGTGATATACTCAGCCTGTCTCAATGAGAGAGTTAAACCTCTCTTGTTTGCCTCAGAAGCTCCACCTTCTGAGGCTTTTTTAATGTCATTCATCTTTGCTCTCCTCCAATGCCTCCATAGTCCATGCTGTGCCTTCATCTCCATATGCTGTGTCGTTGATAATTCCTGTTATCTTTCTGAGTGGTAAAGTCTGACCGCTTACTGCAAGAAGCTTTCTCACTTCTTCCTTGTCCGTCTCATAATCCAATTCGTAATATCCGTTATCGACAACAATTCCCTGCTCTTCACCTTTGCACTTCATCTCGCAAAGAACTCTCTGCCCTGCTTTAACACTATGTTCGCACTGATACATCCACACCTTGTTTGCTCCCTCTGCAAATTTCACGAAAACAATGTGTAAGTGGTTTTTTGGTTCGTTCATCTTCCATTCCTCCTATTCGTATACAAGTATTTCTGCTGACCTTATCCCGAAATTGATGCAAGCTCCCACATCTCCGAGATATATGTCACATCTTGAGCCGATACCGCATCGGTCATTCACAACGAAGTCTCCATATCCGGCTATGTGGATTCTCGTTCCGAGTGGCAAATGATTGAATGCCACTCCTCCGACATAAGGCATACAACCCGATGCTGTCGCATTTCCTGTCCACTCATAAGCCGATAATGTCCATACTCCGATGCTTCTCATGTTCCCTGTCGGTGATGCTCCCGACCATACTAAAGAAGCCTGTTGCCTTTTGGCTCTTGCCTGTCTTCTTCGCTCTAATCTTTTTTTAGCTCTTCTCTCAGCTCCGTCTCAGTCTGCTCTGCCTTCCGCTGATACCTTGTGAATGCCTTATTTGTTGCTGAGGAAACCTGCTTCTGCTTCTCAATCTGATCTGCTTGGCTGTCGAGCTGTGCCTGTTGGTCTTCAAAACCGCTCTGCATTTCGTCTTTTACTCCCTCGATGTATAGGGATAAGCTGTCAATCTGTGCCTGTTGGCTTGATGCCTGTTGAGATGTGCCTCTCTCAAGCTCTGTGAGCCTCGTCTGCGTGTTTCTGAGCTGAAAAGCCATAACACATAAGGCTATAAGTAATAAGCCGATTATGAGGGCTTCTCCAAGCTCCTTATTCGTTATTCTGTTGTCTTCCACTTCATCCTCCTTTTTCTGAGCAGGAAGTCTTCAAAATCTTCCTTGCTTACTCTTACTTTCCCGACCTGCATCACTCCGTTTGGATATAGTCCGCTTCTTTCCATCTCGGTCACTCTCCGCTCGATGGTCTTCTGGGAACATCCGAACATCGATGCAAGCTCTCTTTTAGTCAGATACATCTCCCACCTCCTATGTTAACTTTCAGTAAACATTCGGGATAAAAAAATATCATCCCTCTGCTTAGCTGTGAGGTGTAGAATGTCTCCGAGCTTCACAATCTCCGATGCTGTGCACTCAGAACCGCCAAGAATACTATATACTCTTGTCCTTGAACAGCCCATTTTTTCGGCTATTGCTGTGATGGTGATGCCCGAATCATCAATAACCTTCTTGAGTCTTTCGGTATCTGTCATCTTGTTCCTCCTTCCTGTTTTTGTTTACTGTGAGTAACCCTCACAAGTGACACTATACTCCTTTATATGTTTACTGTCAAACACTTTTTTGTTGTTCGGTAAAAACATTTATGTTATATTAGTAAACACCACTAAGGAAGGGAGGGAAAACGATGTTGAAATTATATGAGAACATCAAGAAGTACAGAAAATTGAAGGGAATGTCACAAAGCGAACTTGCTAAGAAAACAGGATATTCAAGTCGGAGTGCCATATCTCGGATTGAAAATGGAGATATTGACCTCCCACAGAGCAAGATATTGCTTTTTGCTGAAGCTCTCGGAGTTGATGTTGGAGAGCTGATGGGAGATACATCTTATAATGAATCTATAAATGCGACTATCGATCAGATGGATTCTAAGCAAAGGGATAGATTACTCGCCTATGCTCGCTTTCTTTTGACGAATGAGGAGGGATAATATGTGGATAGAGAAGACAAAGAAGGGGCTGAGACTCTGTGATCGGTACAAGGGAGCGGATGGAAAGATACACAAGGCAAGCGTTGAACTTCTCAGAGATACCCCACAAGCTCGGAGGAAGGCTCAAGAAGAGCTTTTAAAAAGAATCTCGGATAAATCTACCCTAACAAGTAAAGTGGGCTTAAATCGGCTTATAGAGGCTTATATTTCTCAGAAGGATATCAAGCCATCGACTCGGAAGAATTATGAGATTTCTTTCGGACAGATTGTTGACATACTCGGAGATATCACAGCAAGCTCTCTGACCGCTCCATATGCCCTCAGAAGGCTCTCTGAGAGTGGCAAGGCACAATCTACCATCAACAGATATATAATGCTCTTAAATGGGCTTTTAGAGTGGTCATTTCAATTCGGATACATAGAGAAGGCTGTTCGGATTCCGTATGTTCGGGAGAAGGCGAAGAAGAAGGATGCCGAATATCTTGAAGCGGATGAGCTGAAATCAGTTTTAGATCAGATGCAAGGAACAATGCCGGGATATCTGTGTCAGTTTCTTGCACTCACAGGATGCCGAATCGGAGAAGCATCGGCTCTGACATGGGCTGATATCGATGACAAGTACATCCACATCACGAAGGCATACAAGCCCGAGAATGGTGTTTCCACTCCCAAGACAGAAACATCAGTGAGGGACATCTTCATTCAGCCCGAGCTTCGCACGTTCTTGAGAGAGTTTCGCAAGTGGAGATTAATTCACATGACAGCCTATGGAATAAGAACCGACCTGCTTTTCTTCACTCTGAGAGGGAATCACTACACACCATCGAATCTGTGGCTGTCTCTGAGTCATGTCGATTGTCCGAAACATTTACATCCGCATATCTTCCGGCATACCCACACAGCTCTTCTTGCTGAACAGGGAATGTCATTGGAATCGATAGCACGAAGGCTCGGACACAGCTCATCAGATGTCACGAAACAGATATATTTCCATGTTACCGAGAAGCTGAAGGCAAGGGATGAAGAGGCAATGAGCAGGGTCTCAATATTATGAAATGCCCCACAACTGCACCAAAGAAGCCCGAAGGTCTTATCCCCTCGGGCTTTTGTCATTATGTTTACATTAATTCTGCGTAAATAGTCAATCAGTCTCATATTCTGTCAAATGCCCTAATATCAAGGCTTTTCGGGATTCGGTCTGTTGGGATGTTCCGGTCAGATCAGATATTTCTGCCCCATTTCTGCCCCACAGATGCCCCACAAAAAAAGCCCCGACCTGCACGAAGCAAAGCCGAGGCTAATTGATATAAGGTACGAGGATAACCTTATACTTCCACTATGAATGCATCCTTGAAGCCGAGGTCAACAAGTTTGTCCCTCTGCCTCTCTGCGTTTTCTTTTGCTGCGAAAGCTCCTGTCTGTACCTTGTAGAGCTTTCCCGAAGCACCGCCCATCTTCTCGATGATGTCTCTCTCGATTGAACCGTCTTCGTGCTTTCCGATCAGATAAGCCCCACAGCAATCTGTGTTCTGAAACATCCGGTGAATGGTGAGAGTGCCTGTTTTCTCTCCATTGTAGTGAGGATTGATTCCGTACCTCTGACAGATATCAGCACAGAGAGCTATGCAAGCCTTGTATGCCTTATCTGATACCGTCCAATTAGGAGCACCGCTGTTGTTAGCCACTTCGATTGTTATTGCGGAGTGGTCATTCTCACGACTTCCGCTTGTCCATGCTCTGCGGTCTTCGCTAACACCTGCACAGATAGTCCCATCTGAACCGATGTAGTAATTTGCAGAAGATGTTGCTGTGTTCATGTGCATCTTGGCACATTCTACCGCTCCGAGGTTTCCTGCCATGTGATGTATGGTAATTCGACAGACTTTCTGATTCCTCGGGTTACTGTTTCTCGTTCCGAAGTCAACGACTTCTGTTGCTAGATCAGATTTAACCATGATTACTCCTCCTTATACTCGGGCATACCGACCGCCACGGAAGTGAGGAGAGAGACAAGCCCTCCCATCACTCCTGCGGAAATGGCAAGCAGCCAATTCACATCATGTAAAAATGTGGCTGATGTTCCGATGTAAGAGAGCATAGCCTGTGCAATGGTTCGGATAGCTCTACCGAGAGCCATGCTCCACCACTTCTTATCCTTTATCCACTCCATGTTTAACCTCCTCTCTTAACTCATCAATACGCATGAAAGCTGTCTTGAGGTCGTTCTCAACAACGGACAGTCTCTTGTCCATGTCAATCAAAGCTGTGTTCAGAGCCTTGATGTCGTTGCGTGTTTCGTTGGTGATAGTACATACTTGGTCTAACTTGATGTTGGCTTTCAGAAGGGATTCCTTCAGAGCCTCAAGTTTCATGTCCTGTTCCTGCTTGTCCTTCATGCTGTCTCTCCTGCTGTTCCTCAAGAATGTCAATATACTAACTATCAACGCTATGAAGGTCAGAGACCAAGGAATGATATACGTCCACATAGTCTTGCCCCCCTTAACTGAATCTCAATATATATGTAACCTTCATCATCTTCGATGCATCTTTGACCTTCGGGCTGTCGAGGTTGAAGATTGTTGCGATATACCCATAATCACGGTACAAGGCATTACCTGTAAACATCATAAGAGGATTATCAGCAAGATATCCCTGTGTTCCGAGATATACTCCGTTGGTCGGGCAAGCCTTTTCTGCCACTACGTCATATCTCCAACCATTACCGCTGTGCCATGTGAATATGTCCGTATCCTGCATAAAGATGTATCTGTTGTTGTAGTCCGTTGTTCCTGTCGGAGCATCTGACATTTCAACAGCATTCGCAAGGTTTGCCTTCTCAACCGCTGTGTTTCCGATGATAACCCACTTGTCGGATATACCCCCGAGATAGTTTGCTCCGTCACTATCGGGGAGTGCTGTTATCCCTGTGTTCGTTGGTGTAAGTGCTATTGCTGAGACCGTGCCTGTTGCCATGTCGTAATCCACCGCATACCAAGGATTACTGTCTGAGAAGTATTCTTTCCAATACGCACCAATATAGCTGTTCTCGCTTGCCATAATGAGCATATAAGTGTGCGTGCCCTTCTGAGATATAATCCTCATGGCATCATATCTTCCGTATGTTGTGGCACTTCCGTCTCCTGCTCTGAGGTTCTGAATCGTTGAAGGAATGTTGACTTCGATTTCATCAATCAGCCTTGCGGTCATGGTGTCTCGCACATCAACCTGCGTGTATGGGAAGTCGTAACGCTTAATAGTCCACTTCGTAACACCTGCGACAGCCTGCAAACAATAGAGCTTGTTGTCGTAGTAGCCGAGTGGGATTCCACTATAACCGCTGATGCCTGTTACTGAGTTGTAATTTCCTGCCGAGAATGAATTTCCCTTTGATGTGAGGCTCTTGTTTCCGATTCCTGCCATTCCTGCAAAGATGGAAGTAAGGCATACAGAACCGATTGTTCCGTTGCCCTGTGAGGTTGAGAAGTCCCATACCATCTTGAGAGAGCCATCATTCTGCCAACCGCTCTCCACATCGTTATACGTTCCAAGCTCTGTCGGATTGGTGTTGTTTGAAACGTCCCTTGCTCCGTTGGCTGTCATTCCTATTCCGCTTGGTACTCTGACTATCTCTGCATTTTCCTCAATAGCTGTGTCAAGGCACATCATTCCACCCAAGAGGTAATAGAGCATATTCGAATTGATGTAGCTTGCATTGAAGGCTGAGCGGTTTGTGATTCCACCTTTTTTGAAGAAATACTCAAGAGCCTTTGTTACCATGTTGTCATGCTCAATGGTCTCAACCTTGCCTGTGTTTACATCGGTCAATTCGATTTTACAATGGCCTTTGAAAGCCTTGAGGTCGATGGAATCATCGATCCCAAGAGCCTTGAATTTATCCTGTGCTATCATGGATTATTCCTCCGTTGTTTCCTCTGTCGGTTCGGGTGTCGGCTGTGTGTCCTTTTCGTAGCTGTCATACTTGAGGATTCTTCCGTCCTCGTCCATAAGCTCGCATACAATCTTTCGGATATTGGTGTCGTTAATTGATGCCCTCATTGAGCCATGAAAAGCAACGTGAGCTTTTTCCTTGTCATCGTAATTCTGTATCTGTGAATTGACTACTCCGTCCCATGTGTGCTGAAAGTATAAAAGTCTCATTATTGTGTACCTCCTTAATCTGTGGTCTTTGTATATCTTGCTGTATAGAATATCATACGACCGCTATAATCACTCGAACCAAAGTAGAATGATATTCCGCTCGATGTATGCTCATCGAATACAACTGAAGCCCCCGAATACCAATATGTATAGCTTCTCATTCCTCTCCCACCGAAACTATACTCGTTTGATATTACTTGGTCGAGGTCTGCCATTGCTGTGTTCGGGAAGATATATCCTCCGCTCTGACTTGGAATTGTGAGCCACCATGACTTTTCATACAACGGCTTGATTGTTCCGTTATTCATTTCGACCGTTCCGACAACCTTCTCTGTTGTGGAGTAGTTAATTCCGCTACTACTTCCACCGCCTCCATCTTCAAGCTCAAACACCGTCCCCTCGATGCCGAGCTTCTTGAGTGTCGCTGTCGGTGTTCCTGTCGGGTTTGGCTGTATCGGTGCTGATGCCTTGACGTATACTATGTCAATGTCTCCTGTGTCGGCTGATATGTTATTCTGACCTAATAGGCTGTTGACTTCCTGCGGTGTTAACTGTACGGTCTGAGGTGTGGCAAGCGTGTAGACTATCTGTAATCCTGCATATTCACTTTTGAAATTAGCAAGTGATGCACTCTTTGCATATACTCTCACGGGGTAAATGTTCGGGCTTGCTCCCGTGTTCGTTGAAAAGCACGGAGTTGTCGAACTCCAACCCGACTGATTTTGCTCAAGCATATTTGATATAGCTTCTCCGCTTGTGGCTTGTGGTTCTGTTGATGGTATCTGAAAATAGTTCAAGCCACCACCAGATGCTCCACCTCCCATCACTGTAAAATCATTTTCGGTTACAATTCTCTTTGTAACCGTCAGCTCTCCTGTCAATACGTTAAGTATTCCGCCGTAATAAGTATTTCCAAGCTGAATAATCACATTAAGCCCCTGTGATGGGTCACTTGTTGGGCTTACATTGATTTTTACGGAACTATGCCCGCTTATCGGGCATATATTGGAATATGGCTCAAAAGATGCATCCGCTTCGCTTGATAATCTAAGCATTGGTCGAAAAACTACGTTATCAAATGTATTTCCACTGTTGGTATATATGTAAGCCCCACCAAATGAGCCATTACATGTATAGTTAACTGCCGTTTGTGTTTTTGTGGCAATAACCACGGCGTTAGGATTGTTTATGGAAACCCACAAACCATCTTTATCAACTGTTTCTTGAATACTCCAAATGTATGAACCACTTGGGATCGTTAAATTGCTGGCTGTTAAATAGAAAGCAAATGCGGCATTGGTCGTTCCGTTATATTTAAAACCTGTGATATTACCGTCTGTATCTGTAAGAACCGACACAACCACATTATTAATGGTGTAGTTGTTCCCCGTCCATGTGCCGTTTATGTTTATTGCTTTAATATCTGTAATATTAAAGGGGCATTTATTCTTCCCTGCACCTCCTGCCCACGGCTTATCATATCCGTGTAAATCCTGCTTCGGAACTATCTCTACGATGCACTTTGCAAGCTCTGCCGATGCTCCGTCTGAAAACGAGACAACAGCTCCGTTTCCCTCTCCGAGAATGTCAAGCTCTGCCGAACCACCTCCTCCGCTCTCTGAGGCTGTCGTTCGCTCCCACTTTGAACCGTCCCACGCACCTGTTGTCGGGCTGATGCACTTGTACATTAAAAGCTCATACATTACCACATCACCCTCGGCATAGGTCTGTGTGCTGTCGTAAGCAGGTGCAAGGCTTATCTGAGAGCTGTGCATTACTTCATCAATCTTATTCATATTGGAGTTAACCACTCCGATATCAGCCTGCTCTGCGTATGTCGGCTTCGTAAGCTGATAGTTGTCTGTATATGTTGCCATAAATCCTCCTTCTTAGTGAGTTTTCCGTCCTATTTCCACTAAAAATCACTAACTTAGTGAGTTTATTACCAAACGTGTTCGTCAAGCACATCTCCCCAAAGGTCTGTCTGTATATCTCCCCAAGTAAAGCCTTCGAAATAGAGTGATGTCTTGTCGATATATACGCTGTCCTCAAAAGGTGCTACCTCTATGCTGTCATCAACAGGGATTGCTCCGATGGTATCCTCTGCCTGTATGTCAATCCACTCAACGAGCTCAAGCTCTGCTTCGTCGGTGAATGGTGCAAGGCTGATAGAATCATCAATCGGAATCGCACTGATTCTGTCTTCCGCATCGATGTATCCATCCCATTTATCGGATGCAACAAGCCCCTGTCCCCATATCGTGCCTCGGGCATTCTCTATCGGAACAACCAACGTTCCTCCGACCGAATTGAGATATACCTGCCACCGATACAAGGTATTCGGCTCGACATCTATCACATAGTAAAGGTTGATGATATGCTTTCCGTCCTCTGACCATGTTTCCGTTGGCTGATAGTCAAGAATCTCAGCTCCATCGAGGAAGTATCTGATGTTGGCTTCAACCTCATCGAGAGTCACATCCGCATCGACCAAGATTTCGCCTTGGAATGTGACTTGTCTTGACTCCTGTGTGGTGAATCGGAGATTCATGATGCTCTGCGTTTCTCCGTCTCCGACAGTGATCTGATCTGCATTCTTAAATGTGTAAAATTGAATGGAGCTCTTATCTACTCTTGAGAGAAGCCCTGCAATGTCTTTGTCGGTCTTGTTCTGTGCTGTCGCAAGTGCAGGATTCTGACCGAAGCCTTCCACCTGATAACCGGTACTGTAGTTGTACTCAAACCACATGATGCAGCAATATGAATCCCCGGCTATTCCGGAATTATTCCTGATCACATCTCCCAGATCATACGCAGGCGTGTTCAAGTATCCTGTTTTGAATGGAGTATATGCAATCTTTCTCAGACCGCCCAGGATTCCTCGTGCCATCTGCTTTTTAGTAGTCAGAGTTCCGTACTGCATAAACGGATTAGCTCCGAGATTGTAAGTCAACTTATCGTCTACATCTTCAGAAACATAAATGTATTCCTGAGAGTCTATGTCCGTGAATCCTACTCCCGTGTATTCCGTAACAAAGTCTGAAAACGAACCTCCCTCTATTCTTGCCTGATCTGTGGCTATCATCACGAAATCGTTCTTATCCGGGTAACTTCTTAGATAAAGGCTGCCATCTCTTCCGATCGTAGCAAAAGTACATAGCAGCTGTGCCAACCAGAACACTACATCTCTGTACGTCTGACAGTCATTTTCGGAATACAGAGCAATTGACTGAGTTCCATTCGGTAAAGCCCTGATCTGAGCTTCTGTCATTCCAAGAGTCACACCGCAGTCCTGGCAAAGCATCGCCAGAATTGAATAAGCAGTTCCGATCGTTGATGAAAGGTTGAAATCTTTATCGAATTTCAACATATTGTCATATGCTACAATCTGGACTCCATCCTCAGTGTGGTTAGCTTCTGCAACTGTGAATACTCCGAGTGGAACGAACTCATAACCATTTTCTGTATGCATTCCTTCAGAAGCTGTTATCACAGCCCCTTCCCAGGAACCACGTTCAACAGTTCCGTTCTTGATTGTCATCTTTAACTCTGCACAATACACAGATCCGATCTGAACAGTATCTCCCTCAGAACATTGGTTCGTTATAGTAAAGGAGCCACCTACGACAACATTTGCATCGTAAGTGACTCCGTCTATGCTTATATTAAGTTTATAGTCTTGGACTGGATGCCCAAGAG
>Ga0310691_10003196_pt1 | contig 20099 bp, 15 predicted proteins | sample 176DNAGHGlowgp2_FD_203887 | JGI IMG/M metagenome (GOLD analysis project Ga0310691, IMG submission 203887) | Sheep rumen microbial communities from Palmerston North, Manawatu-Wanganui, New Zealand - 1766 DNA GHGlow gp2 (v2) (version 2) | ecosystem: Host-associated > Mammals > Digestive system >...
GTAGTGATCACTGCCGATGCGGTCGGTGTGTGCAGCCATCTCGATGGTAATGTTGGGGTTGTCCTTCATCACCTGCACCATCTCGTCCAGTGCCTGCTTGCTCTCGTCGCGCAGCACGGCCTTATCATAGTCGTAGTAGATTTGTTCGATGACCTGTGGCTTGAACATGGCGGCTAGGATAAAGTCGACATTATACTCGGCATCGGCTTCCTCTGAGTCGCTCTTGAACTGCTGCTTGCTGTTCAGGTAGCCTGGGGCACCTGCAAGCATCACATAGTTCACGCCGCGCTGCAAGTCGAATCGGAATGAACCATCGGGTTTGCCGGCTGCCTTCTGGTTGCTGCCGTCATCACCCACGATGCGGATGATGGCATTGGGCACGGGTTCGTCATCCTTGTCCAGCACATAGCCGCTGATCCACACCTTCAGGTCTGGCTTCTCGAAACTGAAGATGTGATCGTAGCCACGCCCGTCACCTCGGTTGCTGCTGAAGTAGCCTGCCTCGGTCTGGGTGCGGTCGTAGGTGATGCCAAAGTCATCGTAGGCCGAGTTCATGGGCGAGCCCATGTTCTCGATGAACCACTTGCCCGAGGGTTGCAACTTGGCGCAGAAGATGTCAAGCCCACCCATGCCCGGATGGCCGTTGCTGCTAAAGTAGAATGTGCTGTCGTCGCGGCAGTAGGGGAAGCGGTCGTCGCCCGGGGTGTTGATTTGCTCGCCCAAGTTCTCGAGCGTGCCGTGCTTGTCCTTCAGGTTGATGCGCCACAAGTCCAGTCCACCGAAGCCGCCCGGCATGTCGCTGGTGAAGTATAGCCAGTTGCCATCGGCACTCACTGCAGGGTCGCCGTAACTGCTCAGCGTGTCGGCTGTGATTTCAAACTTTTGCGGTGCGCTCCACTTGGCCTCGCTGCGTGTGCTGGTGTAGATCTCAACATTGCTCGGGGCGTTCTTGCGTATGGCTTTGGCAAAGTACATCATGTTGCCGTCGGGGGTGAACGAGGTGATGCCCTCGTCCCACTCGGTGTTCAACTCGCCACCGGCAGCCTCGGGACGTGTCCACTTGCCTTTCTCATCCTTCTTGCTGTAGAACACATCGCTCTTCTTGGTGCCTGTGATTTCGCTCTTGTTCTCGCCGGTTGCCTTCTCGGTGCTGCTGGTGAAGTAGAGTTGGTCGGCAGCCTTGTCGAGAAATTGCGGGCAGAAGTCGGCCCGCCGCGAGTTGAACAGTTTGGCGCTCTTCACCTGGTAGCGCGAGCCCTCGGCCTTCCACTTCGGTCCCAGTTGGCATCCGCGTATGCCCAGTTGTGACGGCTCGTGCCCAGGCACGAGTTCAAGAAACTCCTCATAGTGCTTGATAGCCTCGCTCCACTTGCCATCGTGATGCAACGCTTCGGCCAGATAGTAGATGGCCATCGAGTCTTCATACTCATAGCGTATGGCGTTCTGGAATGCTGCACTGGCACGCTGCGCTTGGTTCAGGTGGCGGTAGCACTGACCCATCATGAAGGCTATCTCGCCACGACGCCAGCGATCCTCTTTGTTCTTGTACTTGTTGTAGAGTTTACGGTAGATGTTGGCAGCCGCGTCATACTCGCCGCGGTCGTAGGCCTCGTCAGCATCGCGCATCTTGGTGCCTTTGCACGAGGTGATGCCTAGCGCCATCGAGCCGATGACTGCCAGGAGTAATATATGTATGAGTTTACGAACCATAATGAGCCGATTATGCGTCCTATAAAACGCATGCACGCGGTCGTTTATTGTGCCGACGCTGTGCCGATTTGTGGCACGGCACATTTAAAAAGCAAAAAAGTGAGAAATAATCTTACAGAATATTTTGCCGGGTCGAATATTTGCCATAATTTTGCAAATTGAAATGAAATGCGAATGAGTGAAACCTCGCCTCGTCTACCAGGGCGAACATGTCATGAGTTCACACAGCTAGGCAGTCGTGACTGCCGCATGGAAACCCACAAACAAGATCTATTCCGCCTGTCAATGGGAACGCGCCATCTTCCCGACACGGAGCCAAAACACACACGACGATGAAGACCGCACAGCGGTCGAGCACACGCTTCGATATGAAGCCCCTGACACACCTAGAGTTCAACGCCTAAACTGATTGTCAAACCCCTTAACCAATGTGCAAGTCGCACCATTGCCGCATGCAATGCGGTGATGTCCTTGACCCGCCCTGTTGTGCCGGGTGCGCATGTTGCGGCCAATAGCCGTGCGGGCGCACCGGCCCGACATCAGGCGCGGTTGCACAATGAAATTCAACACACTGCAATTAAAATCATTCTAAAACGCACAGTAACCATGACACGACTTTACATCTTGCGCCTGCTCACCCTCTGCTGGGCCATTGCAGGCATGGCCACCACCGATACACCCACCGGCACGCTAGTGCAGGAGGTTGCGTTTGTGCTGATGGGACAGCGCATCGACCGCACTCGCCTTGGCGATACTGCCGAGGCTGCCTTCGAGTTCATTGACCTGCTTGCGGCGTGATCTTTCTTATCGGTCACACGGGTGTGTGGTCACCAAACCTGGTGACTCATCTCATGTGCTAAATGTCTGTCAAAAACCGAAAAGTGATGATTGACAACCGATAACTGAAAACTTTTTTGTAACTTTGCGCCCCGAAAATAAGAGAGTCTCAATTCTCATTTTTCAATTCTCAATTTTCAATTATAATAGATGGGAAGATTAGTAGCAATCGTGGGACGGCCCAATGTGGGCAAGTCAACACTATTCAATAGGCTCACACAGACGCGTGCAGCCATCGTCAACGACACTAGCGGCACCACACGCGACCGCCAGTACGGCCTGATGGAATGGAACGGCATGGAAATGAGCGTGGTCGACACCGGTGGATGGGTGGTGAACTCGGAGGACATCTTTGAGGGCGAGATCAACAAGCAGGTGCATCTGGCCATCGAGGAGGCCGATGTCATCCTCTTTGTTGTTGACATCAAGAACGGTATTACTGACCTGGATGACCATGTTGCCGAGATCTTGCGTCGCAGCAACAAGCCCGTCATCGTTGTGGCCAACAAGGACGACAACAACGAGAGCCTCTATGCCGAGGCCGAGTTCTATGCTCTGGGGCTGGGCAAACCTTACAGCATCAGCGCCATCACGGGCACCGGCACGGGCGACCTGCTCGATGAGGTGGTGGCACGCATGCCGCAGAAGGAGATGGACACGCCCGAGGACGACATTCCCCGCTTTGCCATCGTGGGTAGGCCCAACGCCGGCAAGTCGAGCCTGGTCAACTCGCTGATGGACGAGCAGCGCAACATCGTCACCGACATCGCCGGCACCACGCGCGACAGCATCTACTCGCGCTACAACAAGTTTGGTTTCGACTTCTATCTGGTCGACACTGCCGGCATCCGCAAGAAGAACAAGGTGAACGAGGACATCGAGTACTACTCGGTGTTGCGCTCCATCCGCGCCATCGAGAACAGCGACGTGTGCATCCTGCTCATCGACGCCACCCGTGGCATCGAGGCGCAAGACGTCAACATCTTCTCCATCATCCAGAAGAACCGCAAGGGTCTGGTCGTGCTGGTCAACAAGTGGGACATTGCCGAGTACAAGACGCAGCGGTCGATTGACACGATGGAGAATGCCATACGCGATCGTCTGGCTCCGTTCACCGATTTCCCCATCATCTTCGGTTCGGCGCTGACCAAGCAACGCATCTATCGTGTGCTCGAGACCGCCATCGAGGTCTACAAGAACCAGAAGATTATCATCCCCACCTCGCAACTCAACAACTACATGCAAGAGGTTATCACGGCATCGCCACCACCCGCAGTCAAGGGCAAGTTTGTCAAGATCAAGTATGTGACCATGCTCAAGGGTGCCAAGGTGCCCACGTTCATCTTCTTCTGCAACCTGCCGCAGTGGATTCGTGACCCCTACAAGCGCTATCTCGAGAACAAGATTCGCGAGAAGTGGAATCTGTCAGGCACGATGATCAACCTCTTCTTCCGCGAGAAGTAAACTAGATTGTTCGAATACTCGAACATCGAGAAAGGCTTCTTTGAATATCATGGGAGGGTGCCGATGAGCATCCTCCCATTTTTTTGTGGCGTTTTTCCGGCAATAAAATGGAAAATTCTCAACTTTCAATTTCAATTTTCAATTAAAAGTATTACCTTTGCCCCCAAATGTACCAAAAATCAATGAAGACTATGAAGACAAGATTGACAATTATCGTGTTGCTGCTGGCTGCGCTGACGGCGAGCACGGCTATGGCGAGGGTGCCACGCAAGAAGCCCACCGCGCTCGACAAGGGCATGGTGGCATACGACAAGCAGAACTATCAAGAGGCCATCCAGTGGATGGACGAGGCTCTGGCAGCCAATGCCGACAACGGCATTGCACTGGCCTACAAGGGCGCATCGCTGCTGGGGCTGGAGCGCCTCAACGAAGCCGATGCCGCACTGAGCCGGGCAGCTGAACTCATCGATGATGTCAACACCACGACACGCGCATGGGTGCATAGCAACCGATTCTTTGCACTCATCGGCTTGGGCGATACCATCACGGCGATGCAAGAGATTGACAAGGCGATTGCCGATGACAACCGCCAGGCATCTTACTATCGCAACCGGGGTGCCATCCGCTCGGAGCAGGGCGACCTGGAGGGTGCGATAGCCGACTATGACAAGTCGCTCGAACTGAATCCTGACAATGCCCAGGTGCGTGCCATGCGCGACGAGACAGCCGAGTATCTCAAGAACTACAACCAGGCTGTGGCACAGGCAGGAAAGGTCACGATCACCGAGCGCGAGATTACCGCCGATGATGGGCTGGTCGAGCCGCAGTTCCCGGGTGGCATGGATGCCTTGCGCGAGTACATCTACAAAAAGACGGGCTGGAACAGCAGCAAGGCTCCGGTGAGCGTGATGGTCGATGTCACCATTGACCGTGCGGGCAAAGTGACAAAAGCCGTGGTCAGCAAGGGCTATAACGCCAAACTCGACAAGAAGGCGCTGGACATCTGTCACAAGTTGCCAAAGTTTGAGCCGGCCACCTTCAATGACGAGCCCGTTGAGAGCACAATAACTATTCCTGTAAGATTTCCCAAACCTTGAGCAAACGAACGCAATGACTAGCATGCTTGTGTATTGCCGAGTATAGCCAAGGTTATATAAACCTAAAGAATGATAATAATGAAACGAGTAACACTCACGCTGGCCCTGTTGGCCCTGATGGTCATGGCAGTGACAGCACAGACTACAGCCACCACTCAGGTCAGCACTTTGACCAAACTGGAGAACGACATCAAGTTGCAAGAAGACTTGGTGCTCGACATGCAGGATTCTATCGCCATCCTGGACAGTGACATCGCCTTCTACAAGGGCAAACTTGACAGCGCCAATGCTGTGGTCAAGGCCTTGAAAGAACAAATTAAAGACCTGGAGCGGCTCAAGAAGGAGCAGGAAAAAGGCATTAAACTCGCCAACAAGACGCGTCAGGCCACGGTAGAGGATCGTGATGAACTCATCTACAAGGAGGAGATCGTGCCTGTGCTGGACAATCTGTATGACAAACTTGAAGTCGAGCAGGCTTTGGCCAAGTTTGACGCGATGGAGACTAAGGATGTGATCAAGCGCAAGGACTTGGTGCAGAACTACGGCAAGTACTCTCAGGAAATCCGCGAGATGCTCGAGAAGCAGAAGCGCAACTTCGAGCAACTGCGTTGGGCCACTCAGGGCAGTGACAGCGAGCCCTACAAGGACTTCCAGAAGGCTTTCAAGAAGTTGGGCTACTACAAAACCTACGAGAAAGGGCAGAAGAATGCTACCACACCGACTATTCCCTATCTGGACGAGGTGATGAGCAACATTCAGTTGCTCATGCGGCAAGGCTTCAACAGCCAGTACCAGTACAACAACGTCCTCAACATGCTCTATTAAGTTTATTGAAAATCTAGAATCTCTAGATAATCTAGAAAATCTAGAGACTCTAGAAACTAATTCTATCAAATGATGAAGAAAGCATTATCGTTGCTGATGGTGTGTGTGCTCGCCATGGGACTGAGCACACAAGCCACAGCACAAAAGAAGGCAGCGGCACGCAAGACCGCCCGGACCACAAAGACTACAACCAAGAGCACTGCATCCAAGTCGAAGGGCAATGGCTCGTTCATTGTCATCTCTAAGAAAGACCTCAACCTGCGTGTCTACAGCAAGGACTCGACCTTGCTGGCCGAGTATCCCTGCTGCTTGAGTAAGAACAAGGGCGACAAGCAGCGCAAAGGTGACATGCGCACCCCTGAGTCGCCCCAAGGCAAGCCGTTCAAGATCACTGCCATACAGGACGCAAGCACCTGGCGGCACGACTTCAAGGACGGGCGCGGCAACATCAAGGCCTACGGCCACTGGTTCTTGCGTCTGCTCACCCCAGGGCATAGCGGCATCGGCATCCACGGCAGCACCAACAACGAGAACTCGGTGCCCGGCCGTGCCAGTGAGGGCTGCATACGTCTGCGCGACCAGGACATCATCACCCTCAAGGAGAAATACGCCTACGTGGGCATGCCCGTCATCATCAAGTCCGAGACCCAAGGCCTCTACCCCTGGGAAAAATAGGCATTTTTGATTGCCAGCCGGTTGAGTATGCGCCCTATGGCACCGTCGACTGGAATGAATTGCCCGTCAATGAGGTGCCTGAGAACTATTGGCCTGCGATGGGCTGGTTCACCGTGGATCTTTGGCAAACGTAGCGGGCGAGGGCCTGAACGGGTGGTTCGACCTGCGCTTCCGCCTGCAGGACGCTTCGGGCAACTGGATGGATCAGGTGGTGAGTCCCGCCTTCCGCATCGACGATCAGGCGTACTCGAGTGTGGCGACCGTGGGTAGCGACAATGCCCGCTAAGTGGCACGCTACAACCTGGCTGGTCAGCGCGTAGATGACACCCACCATGGCGTGACCATCGTGCGCATGAGCGACGGCACCGCCCGCAAGGTGATTCAGTAAGCCCCCTAAATTCCCCTAAAAGGGGACTTGGAGACGTAGTCTTGTGCAGATTTTGCCGATTTGACTGATTGTACATCTGCCTCATCAGCAAAATCTGCATGAGTTTTAGATGCTGGCAGAGGCGGGGTTTCAGTACTTGAGTTGGGTGCGAGTGGTGTTGCCTGGACGGTGAGTGTGAGTGAATGTGCACCACTGGCCTGTGACCTCGCTGTCGTAGCGCACATGGTAGCGGCCAGGTTTGAGGAATGCCAGTTCGGCCGAGCCATCCATAACCACATGTGGGCCGCGGCCTTTGGTGGCACGTTTCTCCTCGATGTGCCACTTGTCATCGATGATGGTGCTGACCAGGATGATGGTGTCGCCCTCGAAGATGGGCAATCCGGTGCGGGTAATGGCTACACGGTCAGTATCTTCGCTGACAATAGCCAGGAGACCCGCCTCATCGTCCATCGATGGAATGAGGTTAAAGGTGTCAATGTTTGTGGTGGCTTCGCCATGATGCTTCTGCCCCACGAGCAGTGTAATCAAGGCCATAGCCACCACAAACGCTATGACATAAAATTCAACTGAGTGTACGTCAATCATGGTTCAATTGTCATCGGTTGTCAGTTGTTGGTTTTCAGTTCTCAACAACTGGCAACCTACAACTTTATTTGATGATTTTAACCCTTGCTTGGGGTGTGGCAGGCAACTGCTCAGCGGTGAGGCCGGCATAGATGCTGTAGACGCCAGTGGGCACGCGCTCACCTGTCTCGTCACAGGTGTCCCATGCCACCTGGTTGCTCGTGGCGGTAAATTCGCGCACAATGTTGCCGTCGCGGTCGGTGATGCGCACACACGCACCCACATCCACCTGGCCGATGGTGACAAAGCCTGTATAACTTGGCTCGACAAACATCGGTGCAGCCGTGACGGCTGTGTAGTCGATGGCCTGGGGAATGTCGGTCATGTCGAACTCGACCACACCATTGGCGGTCAGTACAATGGCACGGTCGGGTGATGCGACAACCGAGTAGACCTTGGATGACGGCAATAGACTGTTGTCAACGTCAAAGTGCTTGAGAACCCGTGAACCGTCGGGACTGACAACATACAGTCCATTCTCGAGCGTTGCAATCCACTTGCGGTTCAGGTAGTCAGTAGCGATGTAGCTGACATTAGCGTCGTAAGGTGAGTCATCACCGTCGATGGCAATCGGTCTGGTGACCTTGAACCCATTCTCCATGACATCAACAGGGTCGAAATAAAACACAGGGCTGTTGCTACTTCCCACCCATATGTAACCCGTTGAGTCATTGGTCATCGTGTAGAGGTAGTTGTTATACTTATCAATAGCCTTGCCATTTTGGTCAACAGGATCTGAAACCCTTACCGACTCAACGGTGGAATTGGTAGCATCGGGTGTGCCGCGCCACAATGTGAATGCCAAAGAACCCTGCTTGCCATCATGTGTTACTTTAACATCCCCCTTGCCGATACAAAAGGTTTGGTTCTGGAATGTACCTCCAGGCATATTCATGCCAGGGACTGAAACCACAATCCAGTCATCCTTGGTGATTGTTGGGTTCATCACTTTGTCTTTAGGCAGCATGCAAGCAACATCTTTAGGCTCAGGTGCCGCAGCACGAGTCGAACACATCCACAGATTACCTTGACTGTCAAACGCAATGCGTGGAAGGACTAAACCAGTATAAGGATGATTTACACCTTGAACAAAAGTCAGATCGACTTGCCCATTGACAATACGGAAAATATTGCTGCCTGAACGGATAGTGTAGAAGAGTGCGTCGTTCTGACCAGGCACAAACACAAGTGGACCAGGTCTTATCGCCGACTGAATTGATGGTGGGGTAGCGTCAGTCCAAGTTGTGCCATCGAATGAAAATAGATAGGCTAACGACTTGGTGTCAACATTGCCCGAGTAGGCATAGCGCTGGTCAAGTGTCGTTGCATAGAATTTGTCATTCTGTGGATTGTAGTAGCTATAGAACAGTTGTGGTGTAGCACTAGTGCGCATATATATACCAGCAGGCTTGTAGACCTCGGTCGTGTTGCCCTTGATATGAATGCCGTTGCCGTCAATCTGCCAGATAGTGCCATCACCGTCGGGAGCGCTAGAATAGAGCGATGTGTTATTACCAGTCACCTTTGTAGCTGTGTAGTTGCCATCATTGCTGATTGTGTAGTAGTAGCTGTTGGCACGGAAATTTGCCAACCAGCCACCGCTGGTGCGTTGCAAGTTGTTAGGCGTAGCCAACACAATATCTGTTGCTACAAAGCCGGTATCACCTTTCTCATTGATGCTCATTGTGCAGCGCTTGAGTGCTTTGTCGCCGAGGAGGAAAAATGTGTTGTCGGTGGCAGTACGCAGTCGGGCATTGTCCAGAGTGATGTCCAAAGGATTGAAATCTGAAAGCAATTCGCGTCGGTTGTTGCTTGCAAAAAGTTTTCCATCGTAGGCGATAATTGTATGTTCGCCAACTCGGGCAACTGAGGTCAATGCCTTGTTGTAGTTGCGAAATTCTATCACACTCTCCTTTTGCTCATCAATCACGACTAAACCAAAGTCGGTGGCTACATACACTATTCCATCATCAAATGAGACATCATTGATGATTCGTGAGATGTTCATCACTGCATCGGCAAGTGCACTGATATTGACAATGTGCCCATCGTCATAGAGCAGGTCAATGTTGCTGCTGGTGTAAGCAATGAGCAAGTAATGCTTGTCATAGTTGTAGTAGATGCTTTTAACCTTGGCTTCGCTTAGCCCTGTGGCGGGTGACAGAGCCTGAATCTGACCACTGGCCTTGTCAAGACATACTATTGCTCCGTTGGACAGAGCATAGACGTGGTTCTCGGTGTCAATCAGTTCGCTAGCGGCAGATAACTGATAGGCAGGATGGAACTTCCATGTACCCTCAATGTCCTGCGCCAGGGCTAACATCGGGAACAACAATGCCAGTAAGATGATTAGTTTTTTCATATCCAATTATCTTAGTGTGAGAGGTTTATTCTTGGCTGGTAGCCTGCTGGGCACGCTCGACCCATTGCTTGACCTCATCGGCCGTGGGAGCCTTGTAACCCAACTTGTACTTCTTGTTGATATCGAGCAGGTCTTGGAACAACTTGCCCGGACGTTCGATTTCGGCCAATGCTTGCAAGGTGAGTACACCAGCCTTCTGGATGGGGGCCACCCACTCGGCGGGAATCCCCAATGCTGTGAAGACTTCCTCCTTATCGCGGCGTGCAACCTTCTCGGGACGCATCTGTGGGAACAGAATGACATCCTGAATGGTGGTCTTGCCTGTCATGAACATGGTCAGGCGGTCGATGCCGATGCCGATGCCGCTTGTCGGAGGCATGCCATATTGCAACGCACGCAGGAAGTCGTGGTCGATGATCATCGCCTCGTCGTCACCCTTGTCGGCCAAGCGCATCTGCTCCTTGAAGCGCTCCTCCTGATCGATGGGGTCGTTCAACTCGCTATAGGCATTGGCTACCTCTTTGCCATTGACCATCAACTCAAAACGCTCGGTCAAGCCTGGCTTGCTGCGGTGCATCTTGGTCAGCGGTGACATCTCGACAGGGTAGTCGATGATGAACGTGGGTTGCACATAGTGCCCCTCGCAGAACTCGCCGAAGATTTCGTCAATGAGTTTTCCCTTGCCCATGGTGTCGTCAATCTCCATGTTGAGTTTGTGGCACACTTCACGTATCTGCTCTTCGTCCATGCCATTGAGGTCATAGCCGGTCTGCTCTTTGATGGCATCGAGGATGGGCAGACGGCGGTAGGGAGCCTTGTAACTGATGATGTGCCCGTCGAATTCGGCTTCGGGTTTGCCGTTGACGGCAACGCAAATCTTCTCGAGCAACTGCTCGGTGAACGACATCATCCAGTTGTAATCCTTGTACTGCACATACAACTCCATGCAGGTGAACTCGGGGTTGTGTGTGCGGTCCATGCCCTCGTTGCGGAAGTTCTTGCCAATCTCGTAAACACCCTCAAATCCACCCACGATCAGGCGCTTGAGATAGAGTTCGGTGGCGATGCGCATATACATGTCCACATTCAGGGCATTGAAGTGGGTGATGAACGGGCGGGCACTGGCGCCGCCGGCAATGCTCTGCAGTGTGGGGGTCTCGACCTCGGTGTAGCCGGCATCATCCAGCACTTGTCGCATGGTCTTGACCACTAGCGCGCGCTTGAGGAAGGTGTCCTTAACACCATCGTTGACCACCAGGTCGACATAGCGCTGACGATAGCGCAACTCGGGGTCATCAAACGCATCATAGGTTACGCCATCCTTGACCTTGACCACGGGGAGTGGACGCAGCGACTTGCTCAGCACCTTCAGTGTCAAGGCATGCACGCTGATCTCGCCCGTCTGGGTGCGGAACACGAAGCCCGTGACACCGACAAAGTCGCCCATGTCGAGCAACTTCTTGAACACGACGTTATAGAGGTCCTTGTTCTCGTCGGGGCATAACTCATCGCGATTCACATAGACCTGGATGCGTCCCTTGGAGTCCTGCAACTCCATGAACGATGCCTTGCCCATGATGCGTCGGCTCATGATGCGTCCGGCAATGCTCACCTGGCGGGGTTCGGCATCGTCGCAGAACTGCTCACGGATGTCATCGCTATAGGCATTGACGGGGAACTCGGCTGCAGGATAGGGATCAATGCCCATCTCACGCATCGTGTTCAAACTATTTCTTCTTACTATCTCTTGTTCGCTCAGTTCGAGGATATTCATCTCTAGAATTAATAATTAAGAATTAATAATTAAGAATTCAGCCCATGTCGCTTCCTGTTTAACCAGTGTGTAGGAAGTGGGTTGAATAGTTTTATAATTGTTATTTGTACTTTATCTGGTGCCCTTGCCCAGCAGAACGCCCAGGCTGTCGATAGCAGCCTCGGTGGCCTCGTTCAATGCCGCCTGGAACTCTTCACCACGATTGAGTGACGTGTAATAGTCATTGGTCGCTTTGATGATTTGGTCGGCAAGTTTCTGGTCTTCTTCGGGGTTGACCTCGCCATTCATCATGCGTTGTGACGACTTGATGATCATGTCGGCAATGGCTTGTGCGTCCTTGTGTACATCGCCAGAGGGAGTGAGGGTGTTGCCTGCACTGGTGGTCTGTTCGGTTGTCTGTTGACCGTCTTTATGCTCAGCAGTATTGCACGATGGCATGGCCAACGCGGCAACAACTGCCCCAATCAGCAAGATATTCTTTTTCATATTCGGTAAGTGACTATTTTTCAAACTGCAAAGATAGTATTTTTTTGGCAGTTGTGATGGCGGGTTGCTAGATTTTTAACACTCTAGTCGCTGATTTTTATGATTTTGCCTACTCATACTTGATTTCACATCCTAATGTTCGTGAAATAGGAGTGCGGGACAATAGCCACACGATGATGCCGCAGAGCAGGGCTGTTAGCGTGACGGCTAAAGGGAGTCCGTACCAATAATTCATTCCGCTATGTTGCATCAATGGATTTACAATCAAGCGAATTACCGGCATGTGAGTTAAATAAATACCAAATGTCATTTGCCCTGCAACATAAAGTACTCTGCTCGACTTGACGGGAAAGGGGAAATGCTTGATGAATACGAATAGTACTGCGGATAATGCAATAACGTTAGGCGAAAGTCGATGTGTAAAAAGGTTGGTTGGCAGACTGAAGTGGCGTAGGGCTAATGGGAATGTGAAAAGAATGATGGTAGCAATAGCCCATAGTGCTCGCGGTTTAACAATGCCCCAGCGACGCAGGTAATAGCCCAACAAAGCAACACCAGCATAACCTTGAAAGTAAAATAGATAGCCGTGTTGCCTGTCGATGATTGTGTTTGTTGGGGGGTATAGTTCATTGAACCATGGCACGAAAAGTGTCATGGACCATGCAAGCAGAAGTGCTGAAACTTGTCGTCGGGTCGCCCGCTGTAGCCATGTGCCCAGGATGGGGGTGAGCAGATAAATGCCCATCACCACATAGATGAACCAGAATTGTGGTATCTGAGGTTCAAAAAGAATGCGTAGCAGCCGTTGTGGCAAGTCTGCCCACTCGATAAAACCCAAGCAAGTGTAGAGGGTTAGAATGAGAATCGACCAGATAACCATAGGCAAGGCCACACGACTGAGTCGCCTTCGCATGAACTGTCCAAGGGGGCGAGGTTTCCATAACACTAATGCTCCTGTGATCATGAAGAAAACAATGGATGCACCACACACAGCATAGTAGTCATAGATGGCTATAGCGATAGCGCCACCATCACCTCCAGTATAGGTGACATGGACCATCAGCACACACAAGCATGCCAGACAGCGCGCTGCGTCAAGCCAAATGAGTCGAGATGGTCTTGTGGGCATTGTGCTGTCTGGCATCTTCATGTTGCTTGAGGTTGGTGTGTTGCTTACAGCCGGGCCTGGAGTTCGGCAGTCTGGGGCTCGTAGCCAGGCTTGCCCAGCAGGGCGAACATGTTTTTCTTGTAAGCCTCAACGCCAGGCTGATTGAACGGGTTGACACCGAGCATATAGCCGCTGATGCCGCAAGCCTTCTCAAAGAAGTAGATGAGCTGGCCCAGGGTGCGCTCGTCAATGGTGGGGAGGCTGATGACCAGGTTGGGTACACCACCGTCGACATGGGCCAGACGTGTGCCCAGTTCAGCCTTGTGGTTGACGTCGCCCAGCCGGCGGCCGGCGATGTAGTTCAGACCATCCAAGTCGGCATCGTCGGCAGGAATAATTACCTCGTTGTGCTGTTGCTCGACGGTGAGTACAGTCTCGAAGATGGTGCGCTCGCCATCTTGAATCCACTGACCCATTGAGTGCAGGTCGGTGGTGAAGTCGACGCTGGCGGGGAAAATGCCCTTGCCATCCTTGCCTTCACTCTCGCCGTAGAGTTGTTTCCACCACTCGGCCAGATAGTGCAGACGGGGCTCAAAGTTGACTAGTATCTCAATCTTTTTCCCACTCTGGTAGAGGGCATTGCGTGTCTGGGCATAAGTGAGCATCATGTCATCGCCACTCTGTTCCATGTCCACTGCACCGGCAACCAGGCTGCGGATGTCAAATCCGGCCACAGCGATGGGCAGCAAGCCTACGGGAGTGAGCACCGAGAAACGGCCACCCACATTGTCGGGAATGACAAACGTGTCGTAGCCCTCTTGTGTTGCCAATCCACGCAGAGCACCGCGCGCCGCATCGGTGATGGCAACAATGTGCTGTGCAGCCCATTCGCGGCCCAGTTCGCACTCCAGTTGTCCCTTGAGCAGGCGGAATGCGATAGCGGGCTCGGTGGTGGTACCGCTCTTGCTGATGACGATAATGCCCCACTTGTGGCCTTGCAGCAGTGCCATCAAGTCATGCAGATAATCTTCGCCAATATTGTTGCCGGCGAACAGAATGCGAGCACCTGTCGATGCCTTGTAGGCGGCAAACTGGTCATTGAGAGCCTCGATGACAGCCTTGGCTCCCAGATAACTGCCGCCGATGCCAACAGCCACCACATACTCGCAATCTTGACGCAAGCGTGCAGCGCAGTCCTCAACAGCCTTGAATTGTGCCTCGTCAATCGAACTGGGCAGATGCAACCAACCCAGGAAGTCGTTGCCGGCTCCATCGCCGGCGGCCAATGTGCGTGCTGCAGCCTCGGCAGCGGGTTGCAAGGCCTGAATGTCTCTTTCGGTCACTGCGCCCAGCGCAGCCTTAGTGTCAATCTTGATCATTTTAGTCTATACTTTTTTGAGTTTTGTTCTAGATATTCTAGATTCTCTAGTTATAAAATACAATCCAGTTGGTGCAATAACGGCTTTTGTCGATGCGGGGATGTATCTCGCGCACGGTGCCATCGGCCTCACGCCACCACGAATGGTTCCATCCGCTACCCATGTCGAGGTAAAGGGCTTCGGTCACATCATAATGTTCAAGCATGTCAACAAAGTCGGCATATTCGACTGCCTGGCGCGAATCGACGATGCATAGTTGCCCGCCTTTCTCGCACAGGGCGCGATAGTGGTTCACACCGCTGCGCCACAGTTTCTGGACACGCCTTCCGTTGTGGATGATGCTCGCCTGCCCGAATCCCATGCCGTCGTTGGCAACTGCACGATTCAGCGCATCGTTGTAGTCGCCCTGAACAAATTCCCAGTGGTTGTCCCAACTGATGAAAGCGCCACTGTTGTCCTTGCACTGCGCACCGGCGTAGCGCTGGCCGCCGCTCACATGGTCGCCGTCGATGTTGCTGTGTGCAAAGTCTTCGAGCAATTCGTGAGTGAATGCCGCCTCGGCACAGAAGATGACCTGCTTGTCGTCCTGGCTGGGCATCGTGCCGCACGCCAGGTCGATGTGCGAGAATTGCGGGTAGTAGGCCACCACATCGGCGGTCGAGTCGACCACAACAAGCGGCATCTTTGCCTCAGTTGCCTCGGCGGTAGGGGCGGTTGTCTTGCTGCTCATCAAGTCGTTGTGTATCATATAGGTCAGTGCGCACAAGCAACCCACGAGAATTACCCATGCCGCTATGTGGTTTAGTTGCTTGTTGTCCATTTAATGAAGCTTGAGTTAGATGTCCTTGGTGAAGGCGCGGCGACGCTTATTCTGGCGGTAATCGAAGTACTGCCACTGTTGCTGCACGCGCTCGTTCTCCTCGAGTTCGTGGCCGGTATCAGCCCACTTGTAGCCGAACTTGTTGAAGCACGGGATCAAGTCGTCGAAGATGAGTGCGTTCACACCTTTGCTCTGATACTCGGGCTTGACAGCGATGAGCAACAGGTCGACCACATCGTTGTGGCACTTGAAGGCCTTGAGCAAGTGATACCAGCCGAAGGGGAACAAGCGGCCACGGCTCTTGATTAGCGCTTGAGACAGTGACGGCAAGGTAATACCCACACCGATGAGTTCGCCATCGGGCTTGACTACCAGCGACAGGTCATCGAGCGGCAAGAAGGGCAGATACATCTTGATGTAATGCTTGATCTGCTTGTCGCTCAAGGGTGAGTAACCGAACAGTTGGTCATAGGCCTCATTAATCAGTTTGAAGATGGCGTTGCCATAGTCATTGACCAACTTCTTGCGGCTAGTATACTTGACAGTGTCGATGTTCAGGCGCTGCTTGACGATGCGGGCAATGCGTGCCATCTTCTCGGGGACCTCGGCTGGCACGTTGACACGAAACTCCACCCAGTCCACATCCTTGACAAACCCCATGCGCTCCATGTGCTGGGGGTAGTAAGGATAGTTGTAGATGGTGGCCTGCGTGCTCACCTCATCGAAGCCCTCGACAAGCATGCCCTCCTGATCCATGTCGGTGAATCCCAGCGGGCCTGTGAGACAGGTCATGCCTTTTTGCTTGGCCCAGTCGGTAACCGCCTGGACGAGTGCATCGGCCACCTCGGCATCGTCAATAAAGTCAATGTAACCGAAGCGGCACTCTTGATTGCCGCTGCGCTGGTTGACGAGATGGTTGATGATTCCGGCAATGCGACCCACCACCTTGCCGTCGCGGTAGGCCATGAAGTAAGCACTCTCGCAGAAGTCGAAGGCCGGGTTCTCGCTGGGCATGAGCGTGCCCACCACATCGCTGATGAGGTCGGGAACATAGTAAGGGTTGTCCTTATACAGGATGTCGATGGGAAACTTGGCAAACTCTTCCAGATTGCGCTTGTTCGGTTCTATTTGGCGAATCTCGATCATAATTGCTTTTGTGATTTAGTTTCTGCTTAAAGAATTAAACGCCAAGGCATAGGCGCGAGCTTGCTTGACCATGGCAAGCAAACCGTTGCTTCGCGTCGGGGACAAGTGCTCGCGCAGTCCAATGCGTTCGATGAAGTAGAGGTCGGCATCAAGAATCTCTTGTGGGGTGTGACCGCTGAGCACGCGCACCACCATCGAGACGATGCCCTTGACGATGAGTGCGTCGCTGTCGGCCTGAAAAGTGATAACGCCGTCGGCATAGTCGGCTTGCAGCCACACGCGGCTCTGGCACCCGTCAATCAGGTTGTCGGCTGTCTTGAACTTCTCGTCCAGAGGTGGCATGGCATTGCCTAATTCAATAATGTAGGCATAGCGGTCCATCCAGTCGTCAAAACCCTCAAACTCCTCGATGATTTCGTCTTGCAATTGGTTAATATCTTCTGACATATAGTCTGAATTTAGAAGGAAACCGCGCATTTTGGATAAATTAGGCTTCACCTCCGAAAATCAAAGCAGGCTTTGTTTTCCGCTCGGTTTGCACTAATTTTCACAAAATCCGCGGTTTCCTCTTATTTTATATTAATAAGGTGTTATCAATAGAAATTGATGAGCGACCGCTTGACCTTAGTGGCACGGCTCAGGATGTAAGCCATGGCGTTGGGGTTGCCTACCATGCCTCCACCGCGCTGCTGGGCGTAGCGGTTGTCAAGTTCCTCCTTGCTGGGCTTGCGGCCGTCGGTCTTCACGTCATAGACTTGGAAGACATACACACCGTTCTCACCCTTCCAGGGACCGACGAGTTTGCCCTTCTGCGAACCGGCGATGCGGCCAATCAGGGCGGGCTCGTTCTCCAGTTTGGGAACGAAGTTGCTGGCAAACACGACTTGAGCCGAGTCAATCTGGGCACCCATGAGCTTGGCGTAGCCAGCCAGATCGTTGGCTTTGCCCTTGAACTGAGCCATCAGAGCGTCGGCCTTCTTGCTGTTGCGCACCTTGGTGGTGAGCATCTCCTTCAGTTCGGGAGAGTTGTAAGGCATGTAGTCGCCATCATAGATCTCGTCGAGGCACACAGCCACCAGATAGTCGTTGTTGTCGCTGAAGATGGGCGACACTTGACCCTTCTTGTTGTCGAAGGCCCACTTCACAGCCTTGCGGGTGTCCTTGATACCCTGGCCGGTGTAGGGGTTCTGGCCCAATTGGGCGGTGCTGGGTGTGATGCTGGCGGGCATTGCCTGGAAACCAGCCTTGGCGGCGTTCTCGGCAAAGTCCTTAGCATTCTTGTTCTTGTTCAGGAAATCTTGCAGCTTAGCACGCATGTCATCGTGAGTCTTCTGGCTAGCGTATGCATCATAGGTGATAGTAGCCAGTGTGTAGAAGGTCTTAGGAGCCTTCTTCTCGTTGACCTTGAGCAGGGTTGCGCCCTGATTGCTGCTGTTCATCACAAAGTAGCCCTCGCCAGCGCTTTCAAATTTGCGCTTGAGTGAGTCAGGCACCATGTAGATGCGCTCCCAGCGGTCTTCGGCCATCTGGGCACCCTTGATAGCCTTAGCCACCTCTTCGGGAGTCTTGCCACCCTGCAACATAGCCAGTGCCGAGTCTTGTGTGCTCTTGGCACCTGGGACAATCACCATGCTATAGTTGACTGAGTCAATCGACACCATCTTGTTGATGAGTTTATACATGGTGTGGTGATTGTTGATCACTGTGTCGCGTTTGGTCGAACCGATGTTTGCACCAGCCACAAAGTCCTTGACTGCCTTGTTGGTGTACTTGTCGAGGGTCTGCATGACGGTGTCGATCTGCACGGTGCCCAAGATGCGCACCGAGTCGATGCCGGTACCCTTCTGAAGGGCAACCCATGCGTTGTTGGCAACCTTGTTAGCAGCCTGGATGTCGGTCGGCGACGGCACGACGTTCAGGGCGATATAGTGGATGTCGCGAGTTTCTTCCTCGAGGCGATACATCTCTTTGTTCTTCTCCCACTCGGCCTTGAGTTCCTGGTCGCTGACTGTAAACTTGGCATCATCCATGCCGGCAAAGTCTTTCTTGACAAAGGTGATGTAGCAAGTCGTGGCCTCGTCCTCGGCCATCTGGGCGCGATCCAGGTCGTTGGCCTGCAAGCCACCGGCAACCAGCATCTGCAATTTGGTCATCTGCAACTGGTCGACAATGCTCTCCTGCAGTTTGTTCCACTCGTTGCGCATCTCGACCAACTGGTCGCTTGTAGCGCCAAACTTGGCGGGGTTGGTCAGGATTTCTTGCACCTGGGCAGGGCTCTCGGCACCCACTTGCTGTGCAAACTGCATGGCGGCGGGAGCGGGGTTCTTGCCCACCATGAGCTCGGTGATCTCGTGGTCGCTGACCTCGATGCCCACCTTCTCATACTCCTGCTTGAGCAGGGTCTCGTTGATCATGGTGTTGAGCACCTGCTGCTGACGCACAGCCTGGTCTTGCTGGTTGGCACGCTGGTTGTTCTGGTCGGCTGCAGCCTCCTTCTCCATGCGTTGCTGGAATTGCATGATGTCAATCTTCTCACTGCCCACCTTTGCGGCGGTGCTGTTGCTGGCCTGACGGCCCAAGGCCTCGATACCCACCTCGATGATGAACGCCAAGAGTGCGGCACCGATGACAATGGCAAGAATTTTCTTTCTTGCTCTGATTTTCTCTAATACTGCCATTTTTCAGTTTTTATTATTTTTTTGTTTTTTTCTTTATTGTGGGGCTGTCGGGAACATTCAGATGGCTCAGGATATTTCCGACTTTGGGTTCCCGTTTTGCCATAGACAAGGGGCGGGCATTCCAAATAACCCGCAAAAGTACCATTTTTTTGTGACAGACCAAAATAGTTTGGCGTTTTTGTGAGTTTTTTGGGCAAAAAACATGAAAAATCACGTTTTTTTGAAAAAAGTTCGGGAAAAATTTGGTCGGTTCGGCAGAAAAGCAGTAACTTTGCACCGCATTAGCAAAATGGTGCGTTAGTTCAGTTGGTTAGAATGCCTGCCTGTCACGCAGGAGGTCGCTGGTTCGAGTCCTGTACGCACCGCAAGAGGGCACCGCTCATCCGAGCGATGCCCTCTCTGTTTTTTCAGGATTGGTGTAAAATCTTGTTCAGTTTCGGCTGGCACGGCTGCGGCCGATGATCCATGGGGCGTGGCGCTGTATCCACACGGCCACGGGATAGATGGCAACCATCACCACCAGGGCAATGACTAGCCGCATCCAAGTCTGGTCGTCCAGCCAGCCCGTGCCCGCCACGCGCTCGATGCCGATGCGGATGATGCCGATGGCATAGTTCTGCAGACCCAGATAGATGGTGCCCCCTAGTACAATGAGTTCGATGAATCGATGCCGCCCGCACAGTCGTGCCACCCATTTGCCCACGCACATATAGGCAGGGATGACCA
>Ga0310691_10003199_pt1 | contig 20087 bp, 16 predicted proteins | sample 176DNAGHGlowgp2_FD_203887 | JGI IMG/M metagenome (GOLD analysis project Ga0310691, IMG submission 203887) | Sheep rumen microbial communities from Palmerston North, Manawatu-Wanganui, New Zealand - 1766 DNA GHGlow gp2 (v2) (version 2) | ecosystem: Host-associated > Mammals > Digestive system >...
TTGCCCTTAACTGCGGAGAGTGCCGCAATGCACTCATCTGCGAGATCTGCAGCAGTCAGCTTGTATTCTTCAAAGAGTGCATCGGGAGTTCCTGACCTGCCGAACACATCGTTTACGCCAAACCTCTTTACGACGCAAGGATAGTTCTCACAGACGACTTCCGTAACCGCTGAACCAAGACCGCCGTTTATGGTATGCTCCTCTGCAGTGATGATAAGACCTGTCTCAACGGAAGCCTTGATGACGGCCTCCTTGTCGATGGGCTTGATCGTATGCATATCGAGGATCCTTGCATTGATCCCCCTCTCCTTGAGGATATCATATGCCTTAAGCGCAGTATCGACCATCAGGCCTGTCGCGATGATAGTAAGAGCAGTACCTTCCTTAAGGGTATTGGCCTTGCCCAGCGTGAACGGGACATCATCGCCATACTCTCCGTAAACGGAAGGAACCTTGGATCGGCCAAGCCTGATGTAGAACGGACCGGGAGTCTCGATCGCAGTCTTGATGGCCATTCTCGTTGAAGCAGCGTCAGAGGGACATACAACTCTCATATTCGGGATCGTACGCATTACCGCAAGATCTTCAAGACACTGGTGGGATGCACCGTCCTCACCTACGGACAGACCTGCGTGAGAAGCACATACCTTAACGTCAAGATTAGGGTAGCAGACCGAATTCCTGATCTGCTCACAGTTACGAAGCGAAGCAAAAGTCGCAAAAGATGAGACGAAAGCGATCTTGCCTGTAGAAGCAAGTCCTGCAGCAACTGCGGTCATGTTCGCTTCAGCGATACCCATATCGAAGAATCTCTCCGGATGAACTGCCTTGAACTTCCCTGTGTTCGTGGATCCTGACAGATCCGCATCAAGAACGACGATCCTCTCATCATCACCAAATTCCACAAGGGCCTTACCATAGGCCTCTCTTGTTGCCATCATGCTCATCAGTTCACCTCCCCTGCTGCCTTCTCTATAGCGGCATCAAGCTCGGATACTGCTATCTTGTATTCTTCATCGTTCGGAGCCTTGCCGTGGAATCCCGGATTATCGTACATGAACGATACTCCCATTCCTTTATGCGTCTTGCAGATAACAAAGAAGGGCTTTCCTTCTCCTTTGTGAGCCTTAAAGCTCTCGACTGCCGCTTCGATCTGGTTAAGATCATGACCGTCGATGACCATCGTATTCCATCCGAAAGCCTTTGTCTTCGCTTCGATATCACCGAGGCTCATGACGTCATCGACCTTACCGTCGATCTGAAGTCCGTTATTATCAAGAAAAGCACAGAGATTATCAAGCTTGTAGTGCGCAGCGCTCATGAGGGCTTCCCAGACTTCGCCCTCCTGCATCTCACCATCGCCAAGAACGGAGAACACGTTGTAATCACGCTTGTCGATCTTGCCTGCGAGAGCCATGCCTACTGCGGCAGAGATCCCCTGTCCCAGAGAACCTGTTGACATATCGATACCGGGTGTCATCGCAATGCAGGGATGACCCTGGAGAAATGAATCTATCTTACGCAGGTTCTTCATCTCATTTACATCGAAGAAACCGCGGAGTCCCAAAGCCGCATAAAGCGCAGGGGCACAGTGACCTTTGGATAATACGAACCTGTCCCTGTCCGGATCCTTCTCGTTTGCAGGATCCACGCGCATTTCCGCACCATACAGATATGTGATGATGTCAGCACAAGAAAGCGATCCGCCGGGATGTCCGCTGTTTGCCCTGTAAACGCCTTCGATAACCCATCTGCGGACCTTGGCTGCCATCAGCTTCAGTTCTTTTTCCTGTTCCTGTCTCATGTCATACACCTTTCATCTTTCTTTAAAGATCCTCGGCACACGCTTGCCAATGATACATGTGATCTCATAGTTGATCGTTCCGAGATAACCGGCCAGTTCGTCAACGCTCCTGTTCTTGCCGAACACGACGACGAGCGACCTCACACCCACATATTCGTCAATATCCGTAGCATCGAGCATGCACATATCCATACAGACATTGCCTATGATCGGCGCACGTTTGCCAGCCACAACAAGTTCAAATCCGTTGGAATATCTCCTGGACAGACCATCAGCATAACCGATCGATACCGTAAGGACCTTTGTGGGACGCTGTGCCGTGAAATGCCTGCCGTAGCTTACGGAAGTTCCGACAGGGACCGTCTTCACATGGATGACTTTTGCATACCATGACATGACGGGTATGAGATCTATCTCCTTCTTCGGGGCAGGACATCCGGGCGGCATAAGACCGTACAGTATGATGCCCGCGCGCACCATGTCAAGGTGCATGCCCGGAAAGCGCATGATACCTGCACTGTTGCAGATATGACGCTTTGCAAATGTTATGCCTGCCTTCGCAAGTTCATCGAGCTCGCTCATGAAGCTCACAAACTGCTTCATCGTGTACTGGTCATCGTCCGTGTCTGCCACTGCGAAATGAGAGAATACGCCGTAATGATCAAGCCCGGGGAGCTCGCATATCCTCTTGATCTCCTCGGTGGAACTGCCGTCTGATATAAAACCCAGTCTTCCCATTCCCGTATCGAGCTTGATATGGATCCTGCATGTCTTCTTCTGCTTTACGGCTTCGCGGGACAGCACCTTCGCAGCCTCGTAGTCGTAGACAGCCTGATCGATGTCGTACTTAACGACATCATCGAAATTGATCGGGTCAGTATATCCAAGGATAAGGATCCTGTGGCTGATGCCTGCCTTACGGAGTTCAACCGCCTCCCCGATCGTCGCTACGCAGAGATAGGATGCACCGCAGTCAATAAGCGTCTTGGCGCATCTTACTGCTCCATGGCCATAAGCGTCTGCCTTGACCACTGCCATTATCTCCGTGTCAGGTGAAGTTATCCTTCTTATCTCGTTATAGTTGTGGCGAAGCGCCGCAAGATCGATCTCAACACAAGATCTGTCAAACTTATCAGATGTAATCTCAGTACTCATCTCTCTCCCAACCGCAGGCTTTAAAAGCTCTGCCCATTACAGCCGGCATATCCTGCGGAAGCATCGCTCTCTTCCCGCATTCATCTGCCAGGATCAGTCCGCACTCCGCGTGGATCCTGACAGCTGCAATGCTTGCCGATAAAGCATCGATCCCCTGAGACATGAGCCCTGTGATAAGGCCTGACAATACATCTCCGGAACCGCCTTTCGCAAGGCCGCTGTTACCTATATTATTAATATAGCATTTACCGTCGGTTGATGACACTATTGTATTATTACTTTTTAGTACCGTAACACATCCCGTATCTCGTGCAAACTGTACTAAACAGGACTGGTCCTGACCTCCGGTAAGCCTCCTGAACTCCCCTATGTGAGGCGTTAAGACGGCGGGTTCAAATCCCTCCTTGTCACATCTCGCCTTAAGCAGCGGGAAAAGCCTAATCCTGTCCCCGGCAAGGATGTTAAGAGCCCCCGCATCGATAACGAGTCTGGGAGATTCGTCTATAAGTGTCTCGAGAAGAGCTTTGGAGCGTCTGTCAGACTCATCTAATCCGGGACCTATGCCGCAGCATGATGCCTTGGCAAGATATCTTCTCAGTTCCCTGATGGCTGAGGCTTCAGTATCACCCCAGGCAGAAGTCAGAGCACACGGACAGTTGACCCTGGTGGATGCGAGACTTCCGTCAGGTGCATATACACGCACCATTCCGGCACCGCTCCTTAATGCCGAGGAAGTCATGAGCACCTGTGCTCCGGTCATATATTCAGATCCTGCAATGACAAGAGCCGTTCCAAACGTGCCCTTATGCCCGTCATCACTCCTTACGGGTGCCAGTCCGGCTACAAGTTCCGAAGTTATGGTCTCCATCATTCCTCACCATGCTTCATGTGTTCTATCGCAGTTATCTCGAAAGGAGTCTCCTGATATACATAGTAGTTAAGCCAGTTCGTGAACAGGAGCGTTGCCGATGAACGCCATCTGAGGATCGCAGGTTTCTTGGGATCGTTATCCTGGTAGTAATTGACCGGGATATCGATCGGAAGTCCTTCGCCTAAGTCCCTCTTATACTCGCTGTCGAGAGTATTGACATCGTATTCCGAATGCCCCGTGATGAAGATCTGCCTCCCCCTGAGATCAGATACGCAGTACACACCTGATTCATCCGATTCGGACAGGATCCTCAATGTCTTGATCTTCTCGATGTCCTCCCTGTGGAGCTCCGTGTGCCTCGAATGAGGAACATAGAATACATCGTCAAACCCCCTGAAGAGCTTGACCGGGTTGGAATAGGTCATCTTATGTTCGAAGATGCCAAAACACTTCTTGGGAAGCTTGTACTTGGGCACTCCGTAGTGATAATAAAGACCTGCCATCGCGCCCCAGCAGATATGAAGAGTGGAATATACATGCGTCTTGGACCATTCCATGATGGTACAGAGTTCCGGCCAGTAATCGACTTCTTCAAAATCGAGGAGCTCGACGGGAGCGCCGGTTATTATCATTCCGTCATAAAAATTATCTTTGATCTCATCGAAAGTCTCATAGAACTTTGTAAGGTGTTCTTCAGCAGTATGCTGGGATCTGTGCGTAGCCGTACGGATGAGATCGATATCGATCTGAATGGGCGTATTGGACAAAGCCCTCAGTATCTGTGTCTCAGTAACGACCTTATTCGGCATCAGATTGAGAATCACTATCTTAATGGGCCTTATATCCTGCGTAAGAGCCCTGGTTTCCTCCATTACGAAGATCCTTTCCTGCTCGAGGATCGCTCTCGCAGGAAGATTATTTGCTATTCTGATGGGCATTACAATGCCTCCTTCTACATATTATGAATTAATGAATTCGTTCAGGATGGACGCTTCAGGGACCCATGACTGGTTGATGACCGGGATAAGTTCCAGGTGTGCAAGAAGCTTCCTTGCCGTGGTAACCGCATCCGCGAGATTCGCGAAAGGCTTGTTGGTATCAGACCTCTCCATGAACACATTCGGTTCGATGGATCCGTCCGCAACGCTGGCAAGTGCCTCATTGATGTCATGAAGCGCCATCGGAGCTATGATAAGAGGCTCATAAGCAAGAAATGAATTGACATGATGCGTAGCTTCTCTCAGATAATCATCAAATACATCAGTCTCCGACCTTGCGATCATCGGCCAGTAGTCGATCGTTGACAGGGCATGTGCACTTCTGTGACGGTAATCCCTGACGATCCTCCTAAGCATCCTTATCTCGCGGCTTCCCATGAGCTTGGAATCATGGAAGATATTGCCGTAAGGCATTATGAATACCTTTGTACTTATATCGGAACTGAACTTGCCTGCGATCCTCGGTGACAGTCCGTGAAGTCCCTCTACAACGAGAACGCCGTCATCCGGAAGCTGGATCGCCCTGCTGTCATCTCCCTCAAAGGATTTGCGCACCATAAAATCAAAGTACGGAGGGATCACCTTCTCCCCTGCCAGGATCCTGGTGATATCCTTATAGATCCTGGGAACATCAAGCGCATCTATAGTCTCAAAATCCGGTCTTCCTTCGTCATCGAACGTCAGGTCAGCCAGCTTGTAATAATCATCGAGTGACAGGAATGCAGCTGTCTTCCCGTTCTTGATAAAGCCCTGGGACAGTCTCATCGTGAATGTCGTCTTGCCGGATGAAGTGGGACCTGATACGAAGATGACCTTCTTTGAACTGTTGTTCAATATCTCATCTACGATCTCGTCGATCTGATGAAGGAACAGCTTCTCCGAATTCGTAATGAGTTCAGTAAGCTTCCTGGAACCCAGACTCTCTTCCAATTCTTCTATTGTGATATCTACACGATTTCTAAGTACTGCCATTGTTGCCGGTCTCCTGCCTTTTGCTTAATGAGTTGGGAAAACCCTCTTGATAACGAATCTGCTTATAAGCCAGTCATATCCACGCTGTAAGAATACGAAGAGCAGATAGATCACTCCCGGTATAACGATCGCTGCAATGATGACGAGAGCAAATACGAGGACCACGTGGATGCCGCCCGCAAGCACAGCAAGTACCGTGGCAAATGAGCCTGCGCTCGCTGCGAACTGTTCGGTATAGCTCTCCAAAGTGCTGTTGAGATAATTGATTATGTAATCCTGGAGACCCGTCTTCGGGATCCTGATGTATCTCATCATCTGCCCAACCGTAAAACTCATCACGAGATATGACTTGAATAATTTCTCGATAAGTATAATGATCTTGCCCGCCATGGGCATTCGGTAATATCTGAAACAGATAAAAGGGCATGCAAGGAAGAGCAGCGCAAAGAGTACGATCTGCAGGACGCCAAAAGAACCTATCCCCAGGAGCATCCTTCCAAAGAAGAAGTTGAACACGACAACGCTGACAACAAGAAGGCCATAAAGAACAAACAAGCCCATATGACGCCTGTTCTCAAAATCCGTGTCACTCCACAACTTCCCAAGGAATAAACCTTCCAGATAATCCAAAGCCGCTTCTCCTATATATGATTAATTGAATTCTACCACAAAGCTGTTACTTTAGTGCAGACGGAAAGAACATTCTGTCGTGCTCTCCACTATGCTGCGCAGCTCTATCCACTCTGCCGGGAACTTCTCCTCATCCGAGTACTTTACCGTCTCATCCTCAAATTCGATCGTGACAGTCCATTTACCCGGACGCTTCAGGATATTCTTCTCCTTGTACTTCCCCTGACGGAAATCGTCGACCCACTCGAGGATCTTGCTGCCCGGAAGACATTTCGTGAGGATCTCCATCTTGGCATCCGTGATGGACTTCATGAAATTATTGTTCCACATATAGTAATCGCGCCATGAGATCAGCCTTCTGTCAAAATCATAGCGGACCTTATAACCTTCGTCCGCGTAGGAACGGAGTTCTATCTCAAGTATCTTGATCTGTCCATAAGCATGTCTTAGATCCATATCATCACCCCAAATCAATACCAAAAACAGATCCGCCGGTGGTTCCGATGATCATACGGTTTCCATAGACAACGGGAGACGCCTCGAAATTAAGTCCTGATGTAGTTGCATTCTTTGTTCCGATGTTGCGTGAACACTGGAGATATGTAAGCCTCTTGCAGGCAGAAGAATCTGCGCTTACAAGGTGGATCTGTCCGATCGAGTCACCTATCACGATATAAGCCTGGCCGGACTTATCGTAACAGTCAACGGGAGAACTGTATGAATAGATGTTCATGTCATACTCCCATACCTTTGTTCCGCGGTCCTTGTCATAAGCTACGAGCTTGTTGCCGCTCATAAGGCCCTTGGTCATGCTGAACGGGAATATGACGAGGTTTGAGATCGAATTCTTGCCGATGATGGGGTTGCCGAAGCATCCGCCGTTCTGATCAGTCTCAGATGTCTCACCATTATATGTGTAGCACGGTTCGGATGTCTGCCATATGACCTCGCCCGTCAATCCGTTGACCTTATAGACATAGGCAGCACCGCAGTATTGGCCGGTACCGCTCTGGTTGTCGACCTCCGTGCCGACATAGACATAGGGAATGCCATTCTCTTCCGAGATGGCGGGAGTAACATCAGAATCATCTCCCAATACGACACACCATACCATCTTCATCGTGTTAAGATCAAGACAAACGAGATTGCTCGTATTATCAACATAGTAACCATAGTTGCCGTATACGGAGATGGAACTCTCAACACCCATATGGGAACCTGAATTATCATCGAAGATGTACTTATAACCGACGCGCTCAGGTTCAAGGGTTATATCATTGATACCCGGTGCATAGTTTGTATGCAGTTCAAATGTATAGATGATGCCGTTCTCACATGGCCAGATGAGAGTATCAGACTCCGCATCGATGATGGGTGAAGAGTCAAAAGCGCGCCAGTTCGCCCTGTATGCGGAATCATCACCACCGTCATAGTGATAGAGCTGCTTACCGTCGATAAGCGAATATATATACATTCCGAATATGGCGCTTCCGCCGTTGTTGTCGCACTGTCCCACATAGAGGATGGGATATCCCCTGGGGTCTAATGCCGGCGTACCCTTGATGGATACGCCTACCTTGATCGGATCTCTTGTCTGTTCGCCCGTATCCATGTCAAGGAAATAGATCTTGCCGTCGCATGCAGCGATTATGACCTCGACCAGATCCTGTTTTGCCTTGGCATTGTCATAGAGGTTCATCGTATTCTTGATGGCCTGAGGCCACTTTATGACGATCGGCTGACCTGTCCAGCGCACGCCTGACCACTCGAAATTAAGCGTTGACGCCAAAAGCGTTCCTATGCCCTTGAATTCCCATACCTGCTTGATGGTTCCGTCGGATATCGTCGTATATCCGAATGAAGCGCAGTTACGGAAGTTATTACCGCGGAAGGTGTATATTCCGGCATACATGCCGTAATTGATGGGGTCATCAAAATAAATGGGCGCAGCTCTCTTATAATCTGTCTGGAGACTCCTGTCCTCGCCTGCAAATACTGACTCGGTCAGATGTCTTGCTTCAGGCTTGGCCTTCGGATCGATCCCTTCATCTGTCTCCATGTTGATGGTAGCAGTTCCCGGATAAAGGACCGCATTCTGATCCTCCGTAAGAGGGGGAACGGGTGTCGGGGTGGGGCTTGCAACGGAAATGACGGCACTCGGCTGGGAGACCTTCGCCTCATCGGGAGCCTTGCCGTCCTTGTGCTTCTTGAAGTAAACGACTGCCAGCACCGTTGTGAGTACAACAAACAGAACAGTCATTATCACGACTAACGCAACCGTACCTTCACCCGGATCGCGCGAAGGCTTGTAATAACTGTTATCGGGCTCAATATACTGTTCCCTGTCGTTCATTCATACACCCTATATTAAAATAATTAGGGAATATTTTAACACATATGCACCAATTCCTCAATAAAACGCCAAAATGCCGCTTATCCAAGGCCTTCAGCTATCGCAATGAGCTTGTTGATACGGTGGTTCATGCCGGATTTATGTATGGGCGGATCCATCATGGCCGCAAGTTCCGCGATCGATGCCTCGGGATTGCTGTAATGGGCATCCAAAGTGTCCGCCAACTCCTTGGGAAGCGTCCCCTTGATCCCTGCCTTCGTTATCTTATCGAAAGCGATGCTCCGCTTAGCGCTTGCACCCGCTGTTCTCTTGAGATTGCCTGAATCGCAGTTGACCGCCCTTACGACCGACCCGTTCAGTTCACGTGAAGCCCTGTAATTCTCGAATTCCATGACTGCTCCGGTCGCACCTATCACGCCGAGGAAATCAGATACCATGTCACCGTTCTTAAAGTAGATGAGCTCATATGAGTCCCTCTGTGCAACGATCGGGCTTATGTCGACGGATCTGAGCATTGCAACGATAAGCGAAGCGATCTGGCTGTTGCTGATCCTAAATTCTATCCTGTATGATTTCGAAGGGTTTGCACAGTATCCTTCTGACAGGAATGCACCCCTTAGAAAGCACCTTGTAAATGTCCTGTTCATCGTCAGCTGTTCCACTGCATTCTCCAGGAAACATGCGCTCAGAAGGTTAGTAAATGCGACGAAGGACTGTTCCAGCACCATGAGCTTATTGCCGCGGACGAGATGGACAAAACCGTCCTGAGCAAGAAGACCTGCAAGGCTTAAGCACGCCTGCGGTGTCGTTCTTATCGACGTTGCAGGAAGTGACAGCATCTCCGGAGATGCCGCGCAAAAAGCGCCTGCGATGACCGCCTGGCGCTCTGAGATCGTCCTCCACCTTACCTGGGACGATTCATTCTTAACTTTCTCCGAGAAAGTCCTGCCTTGATCATCACTGCTCATCAGATGTATCCTTCAGTATGTCCCTGTGGACTACCTCGGTCCGATACCCCATGTCAGCAAGGATCGACGCCAGCCTGACAGCACAGTAAACAGATCTGTGATGACCTCCCGTACAGCCTACGGCGATGTTGAACCCGCTGTCATTCCTCTGTCTGAGCGCGTGAACAGACGCTTCCCTGAATCCGCATATCAGGCTCTCAGTCTCTTCAAAACTCTCTATGTAATCGATTATCGGCTGATCCAGTCCGGATAACGGACGGAGTTCCTCCACCCAGTACGGATTCTTAAGGCTCCTTGCGTCAAGGATCAGATCCGCATCCTCCGGAACGCCATACTTAAACCCGAAAGACATTACCCTGATCTTCCTTGCGAAGAATCCGACTATCCTTACCTCAGGCTCGAGCCTTACTCCAAACTTATCAAAGACCTTGTCCGACACATCGCATATTAGGTCATATACATCCTGGGCTGACGCCTCACCGCCGTTATTGACGACAAATCCGCAATGCTTCGGAGATACCTGTGCGGCCGAGCCGTCGATCGAATAGCCCCGAAGGCCCGCGTCATCGATAAGCTTCCCCGCGAAATATCCTTCAGGACGCTTAAACGTCGAGCCTGCAGACGGAACGTCAAGGGGCTGTGATGAAGTCCTCTTGCTGCTAAATTCTTCGATCTTCCCGCTGATCTGCGCCGGATCGCCTTTATGTACTTCAAGAGTAACGGAGGTGATCACGAAGGTCTTCCCGTTCTTAGCCATCTGAGAGAAGATGCTCGTCCTGTATCCCAGCTTCAGGGCATCACCTGTCACCTCGCACGGTTCGCCCTTATCATTGATATACCTGACACTCTTTACGATGTCCTTCATCTCTCCGCCGTAAGCCCCGGCATTCATGAATACGCTGCCGCCGACAGTTCCGGGTATCCCGCATGCGAATTCCGTCCCTTCATAGCCCTGTGATGCCAGAGTTGTGGCCAGACCGCGCAGGAGCATGCCTGCACCTGCCGTGACAGTTGCGGTATCACCGTTTGTCTTTATGCCGATGTCTGACAGACCCTTGCCGATCCTGATGACTAGTCCATCAAATCCCCTGTCGGAGATCAGGCAGTTAGCACCGCCTCCCAGTATAAATACGGGGATCTTCCTCTCATTTGCAAATCTCAGATCTGATATTATGTCTTCTTCACTTTGAGGTTCGTCGAAGAATCTTGCCGGGCCTCCACACTTAAATGTAGTGTAATTCTTCAGGAGTACGGATTCTCTCATGCCTGTCCTCCGGGGAAAACACGTGATACAAGATCCTTTGCAGCATTGTAACCCATCTTCTTGACCCTGAAGTTGATAGCTGCAACTTCAACGATGATCGCCAGGTTCCTTCCGGGCGCTACAGGGATAGTGATGGAAGGGACTTTGATCCCCAGGATCTCCGTTGTCTCATCAGACAGACCAAGTCTGTCGTATGTCTTGTTGTCATCCCACCTCTCGAGATTGATGACAAAATCGATATTTTCTGAAGACTTGACTGATGATACGCCGTAGAGTTCCTTAACATCAAGGATGCCGATACCCCTTATCTCGATAAGGTGCCTTATGACATCAGGTGCGCTTCCGACGAGAGTTGTATCAGATACTTTCCTGATATCCACCTGATCGTCTGCTATCAGTCTGTGACCACGCTTTACTATCTCGAGGGCCGTCTCGGATTTACCGACACCACTTTCCCCGAGGATGAGGATACCTTCACCGTTGACCTCGACCAAAACGCCGTGCATCGATATCCTTGGCGCAAGTTCCGACCTGAGATATGCGACGATCTCCGTGATGATGTCCGAAGTGGCATCACTCGTTCTCAGCACGGGTGTGTTATACTCTTTGGCTGATTCCAGGAGTTCCCTGTGGATCTCGTGGTTACGCGTGATGAGGATCGCCGGAATGTTCTTCTCAAAAAGCGCATCCATGGATCTGCGTCTCTCTTCAGAAGTAAGATTATCGAGATAACCGTGTTCCATGTTGCCGATGACCTGGATCCTGTCCGGTCCGAAATGATCATAATATCCTGCGAGCGGAAGTCCCGGTCTCGTACAGTCAGCAACACATATCCTGCGTGATTCAATATCACCGGGATCGTATACGACTTCCATATCGAAATCTTCGATTATCTTAGACAGTAATACACTTGAGTACGGCATATCGGACTTCCTCCTCCGATTGATTTTACCATACTTAAGGCCATAAAGAGTAATCCTCTATGATTTCCTCCAGTGATCTGCCGCTTCTTACCGCCTCCAGCATATCGATCGCAGGATTTCTCCTCCTGTCGATGCGCTCGAAGAGAGGATCAAGATATATCTCTTCACCAAAGCCGCGGTCTCTTAATCCTTCACGGGCCAGTTTCAGGATGTCTTCCGCAAGTCCGGCCAGTTTCTCAAGTTCCAGGTAAGCAGGATACTTCCTCCTGACAAACAGGTGCCTTAATTCATTTGGCGTATACCCGTGATGATAGAGTATGTTGTCATTCTCCAGCAGTTCATCAAGTTCGTCCAGCTTTTGCTGAAGTCCCAGGTGAAATGCCCCGACGGTCATGGTATCCCTCAGGGGCTGGGCACAGCAGCTCCTGAATTCGATCGTCCCCCTGAACGTAAGGTCCTCGAACTTAAATGTCCTCAGGTAATTTATGTCGCCCGGCTCCGGTGTTACTTCTATGCGCTTATATGCGCCTTCTTCATTGTCATAATACTCCCCTGTTACCTCTTCCCTGTTAAAGTATTCCAGTATCTGGACCGGTTCGAAATTAATATATCTGTTTCCGCGTTCAACACAGTAGATACTCGTTGATGCAATATAATCTATCAGTTCGCTCTCACTATACAGATCACATTCGAACATGCCGACATTGTGCGGATTGATCCCGTGCGTACTGTTCTCCCAGAACATATCACGCGCGCAGATCATATCCTCCATTTCGCCGAGGAGAACGGAATTGGAGAACAGCAGCGCCTTGACCGGTTCTGTCCTTGTGAACGCCCTGATTGTCTTAAGGATCTCGTCGCGCGACACATCGAGCTGCACCTGGGATGCACTTGAGAATGTTCCGAATGCCGGATAGTGATGGAAATGCATGGGGACTTTCTGATACAGGGGATAGGAATGGAGATGGTGATAGAGCATCCTGTATCTCCCTGTCGGTATCGGCACGTTATTGTTGTAGTCCCTGTACGGATTTACGCCCATGCCTGTAAGCATGTGGTCCCCGCGCATGAGCGATCCTGTCAGCTGGGTATAATACAGACCGAACCTGTCCCTGATCTCATGCAGGTCTCTCCCGCATCCCATCGACAGCTCGATATTGTTATAAGAGCAGTCAAACGACAATGAGTCTCCCGTACTTTTCTCCTCGTACAGATACACATCACCGTTATCGTCTCTTCTGACCGCTGTAAAGCCGAACTTACCTACAAACTCCTCCGCTGCCCTGTGCACAAATGCAGTGTCAACAGGTGCCCTCTTAAGGTTCAGGATGGGCAGTTCCAGCTCGATGCCGACCATCTTTGTCTTCTTGCCGTCAGTTGGGCTTATGTATCTCTCACTTATCAACTTATAGATCTCTTTTGTATCCATAACTCCTCCGATCTGGTCACAGGCAAGAATACTCGCCGTACAGATACTTCATGTCTTCACTGTTCACCTTGTATTCGTTCTTATGCTTTGGTCCTTCAGCAACCATCCTGCCGTTCCTGAACGCTATGAGCCTGTTGAGCGGCATCTTCTTCCACCGTTCATCTGTCAGCGGCTGAGTTGCGATCATGGTGGTGCCTTCTTCCTCCCGGTAGTACAGGGAATCCCTGTAGTTTGAGTGCGCATACATTGCATCCCCGTCGTAGAAGATGAGATTCAGCTTGTTACCCGGTGTGATCTCACCGATGATCCTCCCGTATAGATCAAACCTCTCATCGAAAGTGAGTTCTCTCCTCACATCCCTCTCACCGTTATTTACTTCCTCTGCGAAATAAAGAAGCACCCTCTCACTGTCCGTATCTCCCTTCTGCTTGTTGATGTACTTATTCATCTGATCCGAATGAAAGATCGTTCCGTTGTGTATAAGCGTAAACCTCCTGCCGTTTCTTGTAGAGGCAAAGAAGGGATGGCAGTTAACGTATTCCACATGTCCGATAGTCGCATAACGGATGTGTGCCAGATAAGTGCACGTTATTACGGGTTCTTCGAGCAGCATCCTGACTAATTCGCTCTTTGCGGCATTTTCAGGCTCCTTGATTATCTTCACATGGGAATTATCGATATCGGCGACACCCCACCCGTGAGGATGGTTTATCCCCCTCGCAAAAAAGGTCCTGAGGAACGGGTTGATCTCTACACGGTGATCCGAACAGAGTCCGAATAATTCGCACATGTTGCCCCCTCCTTCGAAGATGTGACTCCGAAGCAGTATCTGCCGCCATATCTGAGCAGTTTGCTTCTCTGATAACCGATGATGCTGCTGATATCATGACCATCTATCCCGTCAAATGCGTATTCCATCATGGCCAGCTCCATTAGGGCCGCCTCGCGGATCGGGATCCTGATGTTACCTGATTCAATAAAAACTGAAGTGTCATCGAGCAAAGCAGCCTGCTTCATATTCCTGACGGCGCCTTCCTGAACATCCTTATCTGCCTTGACCGGATCAGTCATAAGGAAGTAGATAAGAAGGAGCTGTGCAAACTTAAGATCCTCAATACGTATACCTGCTTCATCCGCAGGATTAATGTCAAACATGCGCAGTTCGATATGGCTTATGCCATTCTTAAGGTTATCAAGTGTATTCTTCCCGTACGGCTTTAACCTGACGGGTATGTAGAGTTCCCACGGATTATAGATCTGCCCGGTCTTCTCATAATGCCTTATCGAATCAACATAACCATCCAGCGATGAATAGTCGAGTATAGGGGTAAAATCATTCCAATACCCGTCGCTGCTGCACCTTACCGATGCCTTATCCCCCTTGGGACTGGCAGCCGTAAGATATGTGATTAACCAGCTGTACTTAAGTGCTTTTAAAGCGACATCAAGATATATCCCGTCCCTGTCCTGGCCCTTCAATTCACTTAACTCAAACACAGCTTCATCAAAGGACATATTGAAATGGATCCCGGACAGTAGCATCCTGTGTTTGCCGTATTTACCGCAAAGGTATCTGCGGTACTCCGTCTTGATACTGTCTTCACCTTCAAAGACGGCGATCCGTGCCTCATCAGGATCAACAGACGGCGGAGGATTGGAAGAATCATTAAGTATCTCCCCCCGCCTGCTCAGGATCACGTTTGCTTCCCTCCTGAGAGTCTTTATGTCACTGTAGAGCTCCTCTATGCCCGTGTGCGGGTCAGTAATGATCTCGAGCTGGCTCTCGCAAAAATCCTTGGACATATGTACGGCATCTTCGAAAGGATGGTCGCTTGAAGCGAGGTGTCCTGACAGAGTCAGCCTCAAAGACTCCTCCTCGAGTCCGAACTTGCCGGAGAATAAGATATCTGCGATGTCACGCCTTGGTTCGATACGCATCTCCGGCACCTCCCTGCTTATTGTTAATAAAGTCTATATGTTTGATAGGTTTTGTATATTTTACTTGGTTTGCGCTGCGAAGTCAATATGAAGGAGTCATGTGATCCTACCGGGCCAGATATCTATAGAACAATGAGTCTTCCGGATCGTATGTGAAATAGTTATACACCAGATCAATCTTCTCATCTGATGTCCTGTCGGTAAACCTTTCGAAGGTCTTAAAATTGTCCTCGATACCGCCGCCTATCGATGTGAGATAAAACGATTCCCTGAATTCCTGTACCGGATACCATGCGCCTATGAGAAGGAATAATACGATCAGCGCGCACCTTGCCTTTGCACCCTTCCTTTTACCGTCAGCATTCAGCGTCTCCATAACGAACACCATTACAAAGAACAATGCAGGGACAGACATTCCAATGACAAGGTCATTGTAATCACCCATCTTGAAGAAAGGTAGAAATGCAAGGAAGATGAAAGTGCAGTAGAACAGGACATCCCTCTTGTGCTCAGCGAAAGTAAGCATCACATATATTCCGAACATAAACACGTCAAACACGAGGATTATAACGATATTCGATGCACTGATACTGATCAGGGAGAATCCCAGGCTCTGCGGCTTCGGAGTCAGGAGAAAACCAAGCAGATAGAATACCAGTATGATACCAAGGCTTAGGGTCATCCCGATATTGCTAAGTGAGAATATCTCCTTAACGGTCTGCTTCCGGGAGTTAGACCTGATAAGTTCAGCCACTGCCAAAACGATTGCTGATCCGGCAAGAAAGACTGTTGAAAACGCTCCGAACAGAAGGGATGGGATAAGGAGAATGACGTAGTATCTGATATCTCTCCTGTGCTCATAGAACATGAGACATATGAGCCATATGGTTATTATCTGCGGATATACCCACCTGAGCATCACGGCATTGCTCCTGTATTGAAGGCTCAGTTCACCTGCCATCAGCCATTTCTGGGAGAAAGGGACCAGACGGTCGCTGAAGATCAGTGCTGCCGTGCCCTGGGCTAGTATGAGGGCACCGCTGAACATAATGAGTATTATGAGGCAGCATATCTGTTTGAGAGTCGTGTCCGCCTTAACTATACGGACCAGATTGAGGTAGACGAGGATAAGGCCTGCAATGCCCCATAATGCCATGACAAGGCTGCCTGCCCCAAAGCCTGCGATCTTGCCAGCGACCGCCGGAACAAGATACTGCCCGACGTAATATGTGAGCATCGCACTTTCCTTCGATGTGTACATTACAGGCCAGTCTTTTTCGATGAGATCGTGAAGAAGAGCATTATGTTTGTTCCAGTCGTCTGCCTGTCCCATGAGTCCGCCGAATCCGAGCATGACAGCAACTACGGTTATCAGCAGTATAAGCAGGATCAGGACAGGACGCGATATGACCGCCGCCCCGCTTTGACGGGGGGCGGGATCAAGATCCTTCATCATTTTGTAAAAAGAGAGTCCTGTTATCACCAGAGCAACGGAACTCACATACCAGGCCGTCATTCCAGCGACAAATATCACGACGGGAACATAGATATACAGCAGTGTAACAAGCCTTAAGGCATTACCGTCAGTCCGCATCTTACAACTGTTCTATCATCTTCTCCGGATCTTCTGCAGCCTTAACCTTATCGTTTGCACGGAGTATCACTCCGTCCTCGCCGATCAGGTATGTCGTCCTTACAACTCCCATTGAGACCTTGCCGTAGTTCTTCTTCTCCTTCCAGACATCATAGAGCATATGTACGCTCTTATCAGGATCTGAAAGCAGAGTGAACGGGAGATTGTATTTCTCTTCGAACTTCTTAAGAGATGCGGGCAGATCCCTGCTGACGCCGAGTACTACCGCTCCTTTCTCGATAAAAGAGGGATAGTGTTCACCGTAACCGCAGGCCTGCTTTGTACAGCCTGAAGTCATCGCCTTGGGATAGAAGTACAGAATGACTCTCTTCCCAAGGTAATCTTCAAGCTTGTGCATCACTCCGTTCTGATCAGGGAGTTCAAAAGGCGGAGCTTTTGTGCCAACTTCCAGCATCAGAATCTGACCTCGACTTTGTGTACGCCGCCGTCAGTAAATACGGGAACTGAAGTTCCTGTAATCTCCTTGCCGTCGCAGATAACGGTGACGCCTTCTTTCGTTCTCTTGAAGCCTTCAGGCTTGCTGATCTCGATCTCATATACAGCGCCTACAGCCTGCAGTCTAACCTTCATCGTCGTCTCGTTCTCACGGAGGAGAGGTTCAACAACAAGAGCATCAGCAGTGGGCTGGATGCCGAAGCAGGAGAACAGGCAGAGCAGGAGCCATGTGGAAGTACCTGACAATGTAGGTCCGATGTTCTCGCCTGAATCGCTGTTGTTATACTGTGTGCACCACCTGGGGTTGCCGCAGGTCGTGAAAGGTGACTTCAATGTGCGGAACGGGAGGATAACGTCAATGATCCAGTATGCCGTATCAGCAAGACGCTTTGCAAGAGCAATATCATCCACGCTCTTGGCTGCCTTGAGCATAGCTGCTGCAGCCATCATATTGGCATGCTTGAATACACCGCCGTTCTCACGGTCTCCGGGATAGTAGAGAGCTACGTCGATCTTAGGCGCGATCTTGGGATAATCAACTGTGGAACAAAGTCTGTATCCATAAGGTGACTTAAGGTAATTATCCATGGAATCGAGCATCGAAGTGATCTGTGACTCGCTTGCACATTCTGCAAGAAGTGACCATGAGAATGTGTTGAGGAAGTATGATCCCGGAGCATCCTCAACCTGGAGATTATCGCCTGCAGCACCGAGATACTCGAGCTCAGGCTTATCCTTCCTGTTGAAGAGGACTCTTGCAAAGAAGTCATTCTTCCATGCATAGTCATTGAGTTCCTTCTTGAGCTTTGCTGACAGTTCTGTCAGCTCTGTCACATAAGCATCATCACCGAAATGCCTGAACATGCCGATCGCTGCATCCACTGCAACCTTCAGCAGGAATCCGTTCATGACGGATTCTGAATATTCAGATTCAAAAGGAACCTCGCCATAGGCCTTGCCGGACTTGGCAAGCTGCTCCTTGTATGCGGCGATCTTATCTGCACCTCCGATACAATCGGGATCCACACGGAGACAGTCATTCCAGTCTGCCCTGTCGATCAGCGGTATGCCGTGCTTACCTACGGATATCTTTGCAGAATATGTAATGATGGCCTTGATCGTCTCAAGGAGCGTTCTTGTCCTGGAACCGTCATTCTCGCCGGGAGCTCTTCCTTCCCTGATCTCGACCGTACCTGTACCGGCGATCTTAAACTGCTCTGTCAGGAAGTCATAATCACCTGTAAGGCCAACATATCTGTCGAGTGCCTGAAGCAGCCAGAGTGCATCATCTGACCACCAGCCGGGCTCCTTGCCTACCCAGTAGAAGTTATGATTGGCATAACCATCCTCAAAGACATTCTCACTCCACTCTCTCAGGAGTTTCTTGACAAAATCCGTCTGGTTCATGCCGGCCATATAATACATGGATGCAAAGATATCCTGGATCTCACGGAATCCGATCTCCCTGTAGCCCTTCTGTGTCCAGTCAAGAGACCTGGAAACGAATGTCTGGTAGAAGACCTGGAAAGGCAGGTTGTTGTTAACATATGCCTCAAAATTCTTGTCCTCATGTTCGATCTGCATATAACCGGAATAATTCCTTGCAAACTCGATCACCTTTGCAAGATCTTCTTCGATGGCGTTGATATCAGAGTATCTGTCGATGACTCTTGCAAGTTCTTCCTGCATTGTGACATCCACTTCATAATCATCATTAACAGCATCAGAAGACAGACATGTAAGATCGTCTGCTCTTACCTTGCCGCCTGCCTTTACCGTAAACTCAGTAGCGAGGGCAAAGAATCCGGGGCCCTTGCGCGAAGGCTTGTTTGCAAGGTGGCTGATGTATTCGGGGTTATCCAGCGTTCCGGATCCTACGAAATCACTGTATCTTGCACAGTACTCCTGCGGCATGATGACCTTGCCGTCTTCATGAACGAGGAGAACGTTATATCTGATATTACCCTTCTGCCACTTGGGGTTAGGATTGAATCCGATGGCAAGAAGTCCGTCATTCTCATCAAAGAACACTTCACTCTGTGTGATAACCGTCGTGAAGATAACGTCTTCCCTGAGAGCATGAGGAGCGGATGTTCCGAACATGCCTGTATATACGATCCTCAGCTTCCTGTCAGCAGAACCGGTATTCTCGATGTCGATCTTCTGTGCCTCCATTGCCAGAGGGAGACCTTCATGCTGGGGAACGATAAAGATGGTCCTCCTGATCTTAAGACCGTCTTCCATCTCGTATTCGATGATGGTCCTGTTCTGCGAATGAGTCGTCTGTATCTTCTTCAGACCTGCTGCCTTGGCTTCACCGGAATAGAAGATCTTCTTGCCGTTCTCAGTAAGATAGAACTGCCTGTTAGCGGGGAAACCGTTCTCCTCAGGCAGATAATCCCATCTTGTACCAAGCACCTGAGTATCGGCGTGAGCTCTGAAGCATCCGCCGCCCAATGCGTTAACGGCACTCTTAGGCGTACTCTGCAAAGGCTTCCTATATCCCATTCTGTTACCTATGAGCATATTCGTATAGTAATGGGGACCCGGAACAGGTGATGCAGGGTCTGCGATAAGTTCACCCTTCTCATTGAGGATACCGCCCCAATACTTAGCCTTAGCTATCTCGTCACTGATGACAGCCTTATAGCTGTCAGCTCCGGTGATCTCGGAAGACTTGCCATCCTTATCAG
>Ga0310691_10003201_pt1 | contig 20080 bp, 18 predicted proteins | sample 176DNAGHGlowgp2_FD_203887 | JGI IMG/M metagenome (GOLD analysis project Ga0310691, IMG submission 203887) | Sheep rumen microbial communities from Palmerston North, Manawatu-Wanganui, New Zealand - 1766 DNA GHGlow gp2 (v2) (version 2) | ecosystem: Host-associated > Mammals > Digestive system >...
AAGACTTGCTATTTTTGATGATCATGATATAATATTAATACATGGAGGACAATAATATGCCTAATATTAGAATTGATAACATAGAGATTAATAATTTCAAAAATGTTAAACATGGAGTTTTAGATTTAACCTCAAAAAAACAAACCGCTAGTGTTTTGGCATTATATGGTCAAAATGGTAGTGGTAAAACCGCATTAATTGAATCTATTGAAATATTAAAAAATGCAATTTCAGGTAGAAAGCTTCCTGAATACGCTTCAGCATTAGTAAATTTAGATTCTGATCATTCAACTTTTACTTTCAAATTTTCAATAACTGATAATTTAGATGTAACATATTTGATTTATAAATTCTCTATTAAAAGAGAAACAGTTGAAACAATTGAATTAACTGATAAAATTGCATATACTGCAATATTTGATGAAGTTGTATCTATTTCCAAATATAGTAATGGTAAGAGCGTAAGTCCGCTTAAACCATTGATTGATACAACAGATGGAGAGCCATTTGGACCTCAAACAAAATATCGTGCCCTAATAGGTAAAGATTTAGACACGGATGTTATTGTTGCCAAGAAATTGGCTTATAAATCTGGTACTTCATTTATTTTTTCTAATGAATTATTATCGCTAATAAAAAATAATGCAGATGAAGATATTGTGAAACCTCTTTTTGATATTAATGCGTATGGAATTAAAAATCTATTTGTATTATCAATTAGAGATTCTGCATTAATTAGTTTTGATGCCCTACCTTTGGCGTTTAGAATTGAAAGCGAAAACCAAGGTGCTAGCGGTAAAATAAGTATTCCAATTAATGGTAATGGTATAATCCCAGAAGTGTTTTATGACTTATTAATAAAAATAATAAAGAGTATGAATGTTGTTTTAGAACAAATCATTCCAGGTCTTAATGTCGGTGTAAAATCTTTAGGAGAAGAATTGCTAAAAGATAATACTAAAGGTATAAGAGTGCAGCTTACTTCAATTAGAGATAATAAATCAATTGCTTTAAAGTACGAATCAGAGGGAATTAAAAAAATAGTTGCGATTTTACAACTATTAATAGTTATTTATAATAACCCATCTGTTACTGTTGCGATTGATGAACTTGATTCAGGTATCTTTGAATATCTTCTTGGTGAAATAATGAGAATTATTTCAGAACACGGAAAGGGTCAATTGATATTCACATCACATAACCTAAGACCACTTGAAACAATTGATAAATCATTTGTTGCATTTACTACTGTAAATCCTGATAATAGATATATTAGATTTACAAATGTTAAAACATCAAATAATTTGCGTGATTTCTATTATCGTGATATTATTCTTGGTGAACAATCAGAACCAGTATATGAACCAACTAATAATAGAAAGATAGCTTATGCATTCTTAAAGGCTGGTGATGTTGATGGCGCGTAAAAAGGTAGTATTCATTATTGTTGAAGGCCCATCAGACGAATTAGCTTTAGGTAGCTTATATGATGAATTATTTGATGAACAAACTGTATTCGTCGAAGTAATGCATTGTGATATACTAACTGACTATTTAAATAATTATAAATCATTTCATGAACAAAGAAGTGCTAACATAAAAAATGAATTAACAAAAATAGTAAAATCATATGCAGATAATAACTTCTTGAAAAAGGAACACTTCTTGCAAGTAATACATATATGTGATACAGATGGATGCTTTATTTCAGATGATAATATCATAGAAGATAATACTTTGTCAGATGTTGTATATTCAACAAATGAAATAAAATGTCATAATAAAGAAAGCCTTCTTAAATATCGTGAATTGAAACGTGAAAACATAGAAAAACTAATTGGCACAGAGACAATATGGTCAACAGTACCATATAAATTGTATTTTATGTCATCATCACTAGACCATGTACTTTATGATAAACTAAATACAAATGATGACGAAAAGAAAGCAAATGCTAAAGTGTTTATGGAAAAATATGATAATAATTGGGATGAATGTGTAAAATTCTTATCAGAATCTAGTTTCGTCGTGAAAGGTAACTATAACGAAACTTGGGAATATATTAGAAAAGATAAGCATTCCTTAGAAAGAAATACCAATATTAATTTATCTTTTCCGAAAAATAATAAAGATGATGAATGATCATTCTAATAAGTATATCATGATGAAATGGTATACTTTTTTAGGTTCTTTAAATAATGAGGAGTAGTTGCAGTTTTACAACTATAAAAAATAAGGAGTATACAACTATAAACAAATGGGAGTAGGTGTCAAATAAAGTGAACCCCTAAAGTTATATTAGATTGAATTTAACTTTAGGGTATTTTTTAATGTTGCACTTTTGTTGCGCTTTAGAATGTATAATATAAATAAGAGAAATGAGTAGACTAAGGAGGGATTGTCTATGAAAAGATATTTTAAGAGGACTTTAATTAAAGCGATGACTGGTGCACTAGTATTAACTAGCTTTGCATTAATTACGAACAATCGTAATGTAAAAGCTGCGTCAGGTAGTGTGCTTATAGGTGATATTGAATTAACTTCTGGTAATAGCACTAGTTCAGGTGGAGGTACTGCTACATATACTGAAACAAGTACTTTAGCAAAGCTTGTATTTAATAATTATAGCTATGTTGGAACACCAAATAGTGCAGATAGTAATAAAGCTAGTATGCTTCAATATAATGGTACATTACCACTTGAAATAGAAGTTAATGGTACAAATAAAATTCAAGATGACAAAACAGATACTGATAATTATCATTGTTATGGTCTTCGTATTGAGGCAAGTGGTATCGATGTTACATTTACTGGTTCTGGATCTCTTAATCTAAGAGCAGGTAATGCGATGCTTAGTAGTTATGGATTTATTAATGGTGAATCTAAAGCTACTAGCATAAACTTCAATGGACCTAATCTTACATTTGAAGCAGGAACTACATCGGTTTCTTGGAGTGGACGTATTTCAAATGCAGGATTGTATATTGAAAAAGCCACAGTTAATTTTAACAAGGGACAGGTTGTAGCTAATGGTGGAACTAATAACGGAACTACTGCAGATGGTGGAGAGTCATATGGATTTGTTGATGCCTTTGGAGCCAAAGTTAATGTAAATGGTGGTGCCTTAGAAGCTAATGGTGGAGTTTCTGCAGCATCATCAAGCTACGGTTTATACAATTATGGAACATTTAAGATTAATTCAGGTGCTAGTAGTGTAAAACTTACAGGAAATACTAAGGCATTAGCTTGTTATGCTATTACTAATCAAATTGCAGGACGTGGATATAGCACAATTAGCGCTACATCATATGATACTATTCCTGCTGGAACAACATCTGAAAGTGACTATAAGAAGATTATATTCCAAAATGAGATTAAGGCTACTGTTACTGGATATGAAGGATTATATGATGGTAATAGCCATACATTAACAGCAACTGTATCTCAGCCTACTGAGTATACTATAAAGTATGGTACAACAGAAGGTACATATAATTTAACAACAGCCCCTTCATATACTGAAGGTACGCATACAGTTTATTATCAAATTACATCTCCAGGATTAGATGCAGTATCTGGTTCAGTTGTAATTAGGATTTATAGAGAAAACCCAAATTATACAGCTCCAACTGCAAAGACTGGATTAAAGTATAAAGGTAAAGCACAAGAATTAGTAAATGCTGGAGCTTTAGGAACTGGAGCCACATCAATTGAATATAAGCTAGGAGAAGATGGAACATATTCTACATCAATTCCTAAGGCTACAACCCCTGGAACTTATACAGTATATTATAAGGTTGTAGGAGATTCTACACATGAAACACTTACAGATTTAGGACCTATTAGTGTTACTATTAGTAAGGCAGATATTCAAAATGTTAAGGTAACTGTAAGTGGAACATATAATTATAATGGAGAATTACAAACACCAGCTATAAGTAGAATGAGTTCAACATTTGGCGATCAAAATATGACATGGACATATTCTACATCACAAAATGGTACATATACATCTACATTACCTTCATTTAAAAATCCAGGTGAGCATGTAATTTATTTCAAGATTACAGCAGATTATCATAATGATTATAATGGTTCATTTGTATTTGTAATAAATGCACTTGATATGCCAGATAGTGTAAATACTACACCTATAACAAGTGAGTTTACATATAACAAGGGAAATATCATCTATGGAGTTACAGAGAATGGTGAATTACCAACTAGTGATACATTAACATTTAGTTATTCATTAGAAGAGAATGGTGAATATAATACTTTATTACCTACATTATGTGATGCAGGTAAGTATGTAATTTATTGGAAGGCAGAGGCTAATGGATATAACACAAAGACTGGATCATTTACAATAATTATTCATAAATTAGATTCTGTTTATACACAAGAGCCACAAGCAATTACTGGTTTAGTATATACAAGAGAGAATTATGAATTAATTACTGCAGGATCAAGTGAATGTGGTGATGTAGCTTATGCATTATCACTTGATGATAATTTTACTACAACAATTCCTATGGGAATGAATGTAGGTGAATATACTATCTACTACAGGATTTTAGGTAGTAAGAATTATAATGAATCTGAGATTTTAAATGTTAAGGTAGTAATTGCTGAAAATGATAAGACAAATTTAAAGGCAACTCTAGCAGAGGCTATAAGCTTCTATAATACAATAAAGACAGGATATCCTAATGTCGCCGCTACATTAAATGCAGTAATTGAAGAGGCACAAGGTATTAACGATAATAAGAATGTATTAGTATCTGAAATCACTTCAATGAATGAAGAACTACAAAGAGCACTTCTTCAAGCTAGAGATGATTCAAGAGATATCGTTAATGATGAGAATACAGGTGTAACTATTATTACAGGTGATGGAACAGGAATCCCTACAAATATTGATTTAGTTGTAGAAAAGTCAGTTGAAGTTAGTGCTGAAAAGGGAAGCGTAGAGTATAAGAATATTAAGAAGAATATTTCTAAGAAATATGATATTAATAATGTTTATACAATTAAGCTTGTAAAGACTGTTGATGGACAAGAGGTAGAACTTCAACCATCTGATATTAAGGATGGAATGACTGTAATTGTTCGTATTGCAGTACCTGAAGATTTAAAGACTAAGGGATTAAAGATTCTTCAAGTAAACGATGAGAATAATATGGAATATATTAAAGATTTTGAGGTAGAGAATGGAGAAATCGTATTTGAAACTTCAACATTATCTGAGATATTATTACTAGAAAAGGATGATGCAATGCCAGTATGGGCAATCGCATTAATTACAACATTATTATCTATTCTATTAGTATTTGGAATTGCATATCTATTACTATTCTTTGTATTCAATAAGTGGATTAATAAGGATGGTAAGGCAAGAAGAGTAATTAAATTAGGTAAGAAAGATAATAATCAAAGAGTAATGCTTATGAGCTTTAGAATGGATAATAAGCCAATTGATGAGGTTTACAACACTAAGGAAGAAGCATTAAAGTAATTAAATATGTAAGGCACAGGAGCTTCCTGTGCCTTATTTTGTAATTATCTTATTTTAATTGATATAGCATTAAGCATAATATATAAAAAAAGTGTAGATTATGGTATAATATAATTACTAATAAATATGTTTTTACATATGTCGTGGGAGTGATGCATATGCAAAATGAGATATTAATTAATCATTATATGAAATATAATAGTATTATTTTAGCTACTTTAAACATCAATAATAAAACTATTGATGTTTTTGATGGTGAAAATAATCAAATATTTGATTATAAGGCTTTCTTTGAGTATGTGGCTATATTTTATAATTTAATTGATGATTTTATAGATAAGGCCAAGATAATATTTGAACAGCTTGATTATAATAGGGATATTATTGAGATAAAGGCTGAATACAAAAAAAAGAATGGTAAGCCAGTTAATTTTGTTTATAATTTAAAAAATGAAGGCAATGGATTATATTTATTATCTTTAAAGGAAGAAAAGAATAGTATTTTAGGTAATTTAGATCAAATGACTAAGGCTAATCCTAAGGCATATATTGATAATAGAGCTAAAAATAACATTCTTACAAAGACACCTTTCATTTTGATTAATATAGATATAGATAATTTTAAGCATTTTAATGATTTATATGGTCAAACTATTGGTGATATGATTTTGATTGAAATGGTATCTATTGTTAAAAATACTCTTGGTGACAGGGGAGCAATTTCTAGAATTGGTGGAGATAGATTCCTTGTTTTGTTTGAAATGTCAGATGACTATGATTTGGTACATGAATATTTATTCGAGCTTAAGCAGGCTATGCAAAAGCTATCATCAAAGGTTGATGATAGCATGGTTATTACAGTTACAATAGGATGCTCTAGATATCCATTTGATGGTTCTGATTATGAACTTCTTTTAAAGAAGAGCCAAAAGGCTCTTGTTAGAGGAAAAAATAAAGGAAGAGATTGTTTTATTATTTATCTTTTAGATAAGTGTGGAGAGGTTTCAATTGATGATAAGATAGATGATATTAAGAAGATAGAAAATATTTCTGCTAAGAATAATTTGTATTCTATGATTACAGATGTTAATAAAACATTATCAGATGATAAAGATTTTGATGAGTCTATTAATAAGGCTATAAGTCTTGTTGGAAGTTATTTATATGTTGATAGAATATCTATAGCACGTGTTAATATTAAAACTCATAAAATAATGAAGCATCATGCATGGTTTAGTCCTAAAATCACCGTAAGGTATGATGCGTATTGTGTTGATGAAATTGTGCCTATTTGGGCAGAAGCGCTTGGAAGCAAGAATTTTATTAAGGTTGATGATATTAAAGCATACCCTGATTCATATAAGCTTAAGAGCCTTTTTGCAGTAGATCATACAACAGCATCTCTAGCATTTGAGCTTGTTGTAAATGGAAGATCTTATGGTATTATTAGATTTGATATGACTACAGGTGTTAGACACTGGCAATCTGAGGATTTCCAAATATTAATGCTTATATCAGAACTATTAGCATCACATCTACAAAAGAATTATTTAAAAGAAACAAATTATAATACATTGTATTTAGATCCTAAATATGGATGCAATAATTTTAGTAAGCTATTCCTTGATGCTGGAGAATATTTATTAAAGTCAGAAGCTTCATTATTCTCAGTTATGGAATTTGATATTAAAAATATTATTAGCTATCGTTCTATAATTGGAGAGAAGAGAATGATAGAGTTTGTTAATGGAATAGTTAGTAAGATTTTGCTATATAAGGACATATTGTATGGTAAGAAGAGCGATGGTGCTTTTATAATTTTCTTTAAGGGAAATGATAAAAAGATTATATCTAATCTATATAATGATGTATCAAGATATGTGGAGGAGTTTTCTTTAAAATATCATTTTAATAGGCTTATTGTTACTGCAGGTGCATACCTTGCTAATAATGATGATAGACTTGTTGATGCTATGAACAACGCAAATTTTGCAAGAATCTACAATAAGGATGATAAATTATTATTTTATTCAGATGAAATAATTCATGAGATTGAATCTAAAAATGAAATGATTTTAAGAATTGATGAAGCTATTGCGAATGATGAATTCCTATTATATCTTCAGCCTAAGATTTCAACTAAGACTGGAAAGCTTATTGGAGCAGAGGCTTTAACAAGATGGAATTATAAAAATGAGAAGATTTTATATCCAGATGAGTTTATTAATCTTTTTGAGGAGCAGGGTATTATTGAAAAACTTGATTTTAGGGTTTTTGAAAATACATGTAGATATCAAAGAAGATTACTTGATATGGGAAAAGATATAGTTCCTATTTCTGTAAATGTATCAAGATATGTCTCTGATTTTGAAGAATATATTAAGAAGCTTGAAGAGATTAGAAGTAGGTATAATGTAGATTGTAAGTATATTGAGCTTGAAATTACAGAGGGTATGTGCTATGAAAATACTATGTATATTTCAGCATTTATTGATGTCTTGCATAATCTTGGATATAGTGTATCCCTAGATGATTTTGGTTCAGGATATTCTAATTTAGTATCAATGACTAAAATTCATTTTGATACAATTAAGTTCGATAAATCATTCTGTATGGACTTATCAAACTCTAATGTAAGAATTATGCTTTTAAAGCTAATTGAATTAATTAAAACAATGAATATTTCTACAATTTGTGAAGGTGTTGAAACTAAGGAAAATGTAGAATATTTAGCAAGTATTGGCTGCGATTATATTCAAGGATATTATTACTCAAAGCCAATATCATCAGATGATTTTGAAAAAAAGTATTTTAATTAATAAGGGAGGCCTTTATGGAAGATTTAGATTTAAGTGAAATAAAATATTTTGAAGGTATTGATACAAGATATGTAATTGATTCTTTAACACATGTAATATCAAGAGAATATATAGAGATGCTAGCTAAGAAAATGCTAGATGAGAAAATCCCATTTACATTAATGATTTTAGACCTTGATAATTTTAAACAGATAAATGATTCATTTGGTCATTCATCTGGAGACTTTATATTAAAAAATATAGGTGAAGGATTAAAAGATGTATGTAAGAAAGAAGCATATGTTGGAAGATATGGTGGGGATGAGTTCTTACTTTTAATTCCAAATAAGACTTCTTATAATGATGTTCATCATTTCCTTGAGAGCTTATATTTTAGAAATTCTGTATTTAGAAGATATTATAATGATGGATTAAGAGATATTTATGTAACTGCGACACTTGGTTGTGCATCTTTCCCTGATAATGCGTCTGATTTTAAATCATTATTCGATATGGCAGATAAGGCCTTATATAGAGGTAAGGTTAAGGGAAGAAATTGTTATATCATTTATGTCGAGTCAAAGCATAAGGATATTGTTATTCATGAGAAGGTTGAAAGATCTTTAATTGAAAGATTTAATTCAGCTAAAAGAGTTTACGAAATATATAAGAATTATGATAAGAAGATTAAGTATACGATGGATTTCTTATATTCAGAGCTTCATTGTGCAGGTGCATATTTCTTAACTCCAAATCATGAGCTTATTTCTAATGCTAAGGATGATCCTGAATATACTGGTATTGTATTTGAACCGCATTTAGAGCTTTTACTTGATGGAGATAGATTTTTCTATGATTCTCCATTAACTAAGTATAAGGCAAAGGATAAGGCATTAGCTGATTTTTGTAATGAAAAGCTTATACATGCTTTAATGATAGCTAAGGTTGGATCTAGAGATAAAAACTATGGATACATTATGGTTTATGAGAAGGCTATTACAAGAATTTGGCAGGAAAGTGAAGTAGCCTTATTAATGTATGTTTCTTCATTACTTGAAAATGAACTTAAGGATTTAGAGACAAAATAATATAATTAATGATAGGAGTAGGTGGTACTACCATCTACTCCTTTATTAGTATCTATAGGAATGATTGATAGTTAAAATTTGTATTTATAATTAATATAAAGTATAATAGAAGAAATCGGAGGTGATTTGCTTGGATTTCTTAAATATGTCAGCTAATGAGCTTCTTTCAATTTTTTATATATGGGGAAATGTAGTTTCCTTGATTTTGTGCTGTATGCTTTTTTTTAAGAATCAAAAGAACAAGCAAACACAGGCCCTATATTTTAATTTAATTGTATTATCTCTAGGTATTTATTTTATAGGAGACGGATTTTGGGCATTATCATATTTTGATATTATTCCTAATGCTTCAGTTTGGATTAAGGTCGCAAGAATTATTTATTACGGGGCAGCAGGATTTTTAGGATATTTTTGGTTTATTTATGTAGAGATTGTTTTAGGGTCTTCATTTGTATACAAAAGAAAAAGAAGAGTCCTTTTTTATGCACCTGTTATTATTTCTTTTTTAAATACATTATTTTTGTGCTTGTGCTTTGACCCATCTAAAAAAAATATAAATGGATATTCTACAGGCTTTTGCTTAGTAATTATTCCTATTATCTTTGTTATTGTTGCAGGTATTCATGTCCTTATTAAAAGAACTACAATTACTGATAGAGGATTAAAGCTTAGATATAGGAATCTTGGAGTTTGGCCTATAGTTATAATATTTGTATCAATTCTTCAATTATTTATTGCAGAGCTTCCTATATTTTGCTTTGGTTCAATTATTATTGTAGTAGCATTATATGTCTATAATCAGGATTCAATGATTTTTACAGATCCTCTTACTGGAATTAATAATCGTAATATGCTTAATAGATATGTACAAGATGGATTAAGCAAGGATGATACATATTATGTAATGATGATTGATATTGATAAGTTTAAGTCAATTAATGATACATATGGACATCTTGAAGGAGATAGAGCTTTAAAATGTATGGCCTCTCTTTTAAAAAGAGAATCAGCTAAAAATGGAGATTTCCTTGCAAGATATGGTGGAGATGAGTTTGTAATTATAGTTAAAGCAGAATCAGATATGGATGTTATTAAGCTTTCAAACTCAATTAAGGATGCGGCTAAATCAATTAAGGATGAGCTGGGATATGAGTTTACAGCTTCTGTTGGATATGCAAAGCTTTTATCAAATGATAATATTGAGGATGCAATACATAGAGCAGATCAAAGCCTATATGAGGCAAAAGAGGTAGCTCATGCTAAGGGATTAAGGTGCTATTTTGAAGAAATATATTTGTTATCAAATATTCCTTACTATTGCCTATATCGCTCTTATATTTTTGTTTTGCTATATGTGCTTACAATCAGGAGGAGATTCTTCAAATACCTCTAAGGTAATAGCTGAAGGGATTGCTGATGCACAGGAAACTATAACAGGTAAAGAGGTTGTAGTCGATGATGAGTATATAATGATTACAAGAAAGATTCTTGGACATTTTGGTTATTTCATGGTGCTAGGTATAGTTTCAGCATTACTTTACCTATCTCTTTATACATTAAAGCCTTTTTATAGGATATCAATACATTATGTATCTGGTATTTTCTTTGCTTTAGTTTCAGAGTTCATGCTAGAGGCTAGTGCTGATGGAAGAGCGCCTTCATTTAAAGATGTATTAATTGATTCCCTAGGATTTATAAGTTTGTCTACATTTATAGTTATTATATGGGCTACAAGAAGGCAAAACAATAATCAAATGTAAAAAATTACACTTAAGTTGTCAAGTGTAATTTTTTTGTTATATTATTGAACTATTTGAGTATTAAATCTTCTGATTGATAATGTAACATTTAGGTTTCCATTACGTTCTCTTATTTTATCAATGAACTCATGTTGATTAATACCATTTTTAAGAGTTATAACATAGTTTAACTCAAACATTGTACCAAACTCTGTAGATTTAATTGATTTTAGGTTATATACCTTGCAAGAATCAGTTAAGATATCATCAAATAGATTATCAAAGTTTAATTGCTCAGGAACGATAATTTTTAATGTCATTTCTTTTATTGATGGAGCATTAAACTTTGTAATTGTTACTACTATTATGGCGATAGCCATTATAATAAGTATTAATGCTGCATAAAGTATATATCCTAGTCCATTTATGAATCCAAGGATTATTGTCATTGATAGGAATGCAAGATCTGATATATCATGCTGTGTTGAACGGAAGCGAGTTAATGCTAAAACTCCTGCAAATCCAAATGCCATAGTTGTTCTTGTTGAAGATTCATTTAATCCTATAACCCTTGATAGCATTACAATTCCTGCTATAGCTACTGGATATATTATAAGGCTTAGTGGAATATCTGTAGAGTATCCTGAGCTTCTTTTAAAATATTTATAAATTATTGCAAGGATTAGTCCATATACTAGTGATAATCCTAAGCAAATTATTGAGGCTCCTATTTCTAAATCTGTGTCTAATATTGTGTCAAATGCTTGAAGTAACATGCTTATACATCCTTTCGTGTCGTGTTTTTAAAATCTGTACCATATTTTGAAAATGATCCTGGCTTAGCTCCTATTTCTGACAAGGCATTCGCAAACCATAGTGGCATTCCATAGCCTACCTTTACCTCCATTACATAATAACCGTCTGGAAGAAGAGGTGTTTCATGATAGTCATTATCAAATGAAAAATCATCACGTCTTGAATAAAGGTCATTATCAAATGTTAATCTAAACTCAGAATCATCCTTATCAAAGTAAGCTGTTCTTTGGTAGGATATAAAGCTTTTTGGTATTGGCTCATAGAGCTTAAATAGATATTTCATCTCATGAAGTATTTGAGTTTCAAGTGCTGTCTTGTTTTCTGGAATAATACCTTTTATTGTGAAATCATGGAGCTCATTTTTTGTCATACCGACTCTTCTTTTATAAACAACTCCATTATATTTTCTTTTAATTTCAAGATAATATTTATCTTTTCCATCCCAATATTCACCATATTTTCTTATTCTAAGCTTTTCCTTATATATTGGTTTATCAGTTGATATTCTAGCTAAATCATTATTTATAGTATCTAGGTAAATATTTCTAATAAGGTATGGCTTTTCTTTGCAGTATTCATCCTTTTTCATATGCGATGATATTAGAGCTACAAGTCTATCATGCTGCTGTTGGGATAGAATGTATTTTTTTTCGTGTCTTCTAAATGTTTCTGCCATATCTCTCACCACCTTACAGCTTTAGTATACAAATAAAGTTTCAATAAAATTTCGATTAAATGTGTGAAATTTTGTAAAGAAATGGTAAAATAGGTAGGTGTTATATAGGATGGGATTATATGAATGATTTTATTTATGGATTAAGAAAGGGTCTTCCAATAGGATTAGGATATTTTGCTGTATCTTTTTCATTTGGTGTAAGTGCTGTATCATATGGTATTACACCACTTGCTTCAATTATAATTAGTGCGACAAATCTTTCTAGCGCAGGACAGCTTGCTGGTGTAAGGCTTATATTTGAGCATGCGTCATATATTGAACTCTTTTTAACAGTCCTTTTAATTAATATAAGGTATGCGTTAATGTCTATATCATTATCACAAAAGATACAGCCAGATATGCCACTATATCAAAGAGCAGTAGTAGGCTTTGGTATAACTGATGAGATTTACGCCTTATCTATTACTGAGGTTAGAAAGGTTACCTTTAGGTATATGATCGGATTAATCCTCCTTCCTTTTTTAGGCTGGACTCTTGGTACAGTTGCAGGAGTATATCTTACAGATATTATGCCTATAAAACTTATTAATGCGATGGGTATTGCATTATATGCTATGTTTATTGCAATTATTGTTCCAGATGCAAAAAAGAATTACAAGATTGCTCTTGTAATCCTTATTGCAATTATAATATCATGTATCTTTTATTATGTTCCTTATATTAAAAATATTGGACTTGGATTTAAGATTATTATATCTACATCTATTGCATCTCTTATTGGTGCCTTCCTTTTTCCAATTGAGGATAATAAAAAGGAAGAGGATAAGGAGGATGATTTGGAATGTATACAATAATTTGCATTTTAATTATGATTCTTGTAACCTACATTCCAAGAGCCTTACCTATTTGCTTTATACATAAGAAAATTGAGAATGTATATGTTAAATCATTTCTATTTTATGTCCCATATGCAGTGCTTGCATCTTTGACATTTCCATTTATTTTCTATTTTATAGATAATATATGGATAGCTTTAATAGGAACTATAACTGCAATCCTATTATCGCTTTTTAATCAAAAACTTATAGTAGTAGCACTTGTATCAGTGCTCGTTGTTTATGGACTACAATTTATATTATAATTTTGTTATAATAGTTTTGTATTAGGAGATTATATTATGCGATTAGCACATTTTTTTGGAAAAAGAACAATTAAAACAGCTTTAGCTATTGGTCTTGGTATGCTTTTATATATAGCATTAAAGTCACTTGATGTTATTATTAAGATTGATGGAACATCTCTTTATAAAAGAGATAGTGGATTTAGGTTTAGTGATTTTTATTCTCCATTCTTTGCAGGAATTGCGGCCGCATATTCACTATATCCTTCAAAGAAGGAAAGTATAGCTCAAGCTAAAAATAGAGTAGTGGCTTCATTTCTTGGTGGTGTTATAGGTATAATACTTACTATTTCATATGGCCTTATAGGAGTTATTTTTGATAGTGATTTCTTTGAGTGGCCTAACCTAGGAGACACATATAGTTTAAGTCAGTATATAATTCCATATATTTTAATTTTCATTTTTATAATGGTAGTTATTGCGGTTGGTAATTTGATTAATAAGAAGAGTGCGATATTTGTTGGAGTTTTAACATTTATATCTGTTACAATTAATCCAATGGGAATGATAGTTTCAAGATATGATGATACTGCAATGTTTTTAGGAGAGGCAGTATTTGGAATTAATAGAATTCTTTCAACTATTGTTGGAGTGTTTATTGCGCTTGCGGTTAATTCATTTAGACTTCCACATAAGGTTAAAAATAAGGATATTTTATTTGTTGTTGGTATGGAAGAGGCAATTAAGGATGGTACAATGGAATTTGAGGGATTCTTTAAATATAAGTTAAAGGATTTCACTTATAGAAATATTCCACTATCTTTATATACAACATATACACCTATGACATTTATGACTATGCTTACGGATGTAGATCTTACAAGTCCTGTAATATGTATGTCAGGAGCAGCATTATATGATAGTGTTAAGGATGATTATGTTTATACTTGTCCTTTAAGAGATGAGGATTCAAGAGCTCTTGCTGTTGAACTAGCTTCAATGGGCATTGTACCATTTAAGAATACAATAGTTGATGATACATTATTTATAACAACCTATGACCTAAATTATAAATATAATAAATTATATTATGAAGCAAGGCTTGATATGCCATTCTGCAATGTTTATCATAAGGATTTATTTGATGAAAATATTTTGTATTATCTTATAATTGATGAGTTGGATGAGCTTTTAAAGATAAAAGAAAAGTTTGATAGTAGATATTATTGTGTAATTACAGAAATACTTGATAGCTTTAATAAAGACCATAAGCTATTTTATCTAAAGATTTATAATAAGAATGTAGAAATGATGTATGGTATTGCAGAATATGCCGCAAGATGTGGATATAGAATAGCATCGCTTACATCAGATAAGGTCGCAAATCATCTACTTGATGTTTCAGATATTAAGGCTACATTTGAAATGAATGTTGATAAATACGATGGTAAAATAGATCTTGCGATAAAGAACAATTCATATAGCACATTATTTAAGTCTATTGATAAGATATATTATAGTAAGGAGTATAAGAAGTAATGAAAAAGGCTGAGTTTATAGTTTCACTTACACTTTTAATAATTAATGCGATAGCTTTAATAGCACTTGCTATTGCAATACATTATAACCATAATATAGCTTTGTCTATTATTGCAGGTGTTATAGCTTTTATTGAGGTAGGATTAATACTTACAATATTTAATTTCTATGAAAATTATAAGAATAGTAAATAGATAATACGGGTTACCTAGGTAACCCTTTTTTTAAATGTATTGATATTTGATTTGAATGTGGTATAATATAGTTGATAACTAAAAAGTTATCACGAAAGGAAGGGGCACAAGATGTTTATTATATAAAAATATAAAACAGCAAACGGAAAGTGCCCACTAGATGATTTTTTAAATGAATTAAAAAAATCAGGAAATAATAATGATTTATATAAGATACAAGATTATGTAATAAAATTAGAAGAGCTTGGTAATCAAATATTAACAAATAGTAATTGGGCTAAAGTTTTAGATGATGGTATATGTGAATTGCGACCAAATAAAAATCGTATAATTTATTTTTATTGTTCTAATAATGGTCACTATATCTTGTTACATGGATTTAAGAAAAAGACTAATAAGACTCCACAAAATGAGATTGAAAAAGCTAAAAAAGAAGCAGCCGATTATGAGAGGAGATATAAAAATGAAAAATAACAGCTTTGATTTATTTGAAGATTTAAATCTAACAGAAGACGAGAGAAAGGTATTTGATTCAAGAAGAGAAACATCTACTATAATTGCAAAAATCATAAAACGAAGAATGGATTTGAAAATGTCACAAAGAGATTTAGCTATTAAAACCGGTATTAAGCAACCTATGATTGCAAGAATTGAAAATGGGGATTCTGTGCCAAGAATTGATACATTAATAAGAATAGCAAATGAGCTAAATCTTAAAATTGGGTTTGAAAAAAATGATGTTATTTTGTGGAATGTTTGTCCTAATAATCAAAAAATTGAGAAAATTGATTATTCTATCAAACCTACTACGAATGCTGAGACTTATTCAATTAACAGTGGTTCTATGATTATCAGCTAGGAGGATTGTATGAATTATAGATTATTAAATATAACAACAAAGAGGCTTGAGTTCATAAATAGAGCAAAAGAAGGAATTAATTATGAACTAAAGCCAAAAGTAACTAAAAAAATAATTGTTAGTGATAATTCAATTTACGAGTTACATATGTTTTTTAGGGTAACTAGTGATATAGTAGATAATACTGCTCCTTTTGAAATGAACTTAGAAATTGCAGGATTATTTGAATTAGTGGATGGTGAAACAAAAGATATTGATAGCTTTATGAATAATAATGCTGTAAGCATAATTTTTCCTTATTTACGAAGCATAATATCTAATGTAATGTCTTCTATGATGTTGCCACCTATTATACTGCCAATAGTAGATGCTAGGAGTATCGAGCAGGAAAATGATTAAAATTATAGGGTTACCTAGTGGCAACCCGTTTTTAATGGTATATAAAAAGGATTAACCTATTGGCTAATCCATATTCTTTAGTATTTCAACTATTCCAGTTTGAGTATGATATAAGGCAGGAATAATTTTGGCTTTATCCTTATCTTTCTGTAATAGTGGTGAGGCTTTTATTTTTTCTACTGAATTGTATGTGTTTTTAATAGTAGCCTTTAATGGATTTTTAACCCTACCAATGGCTTTTTGAATTTCTTTAGTAATTTCTCCTATATAATGGTCATGAGATCCTTCAAGTGCCGCATGTACTGCACCGCATGATGTATGTCCCATTACAAGGACAAGCTCTATACCTAGGTGTTCAATTGCATATTCAATTGAACCTAGTGCGAAATCACCTATTACATTTCCAGCGAGCCTTATAACAAATAAGTCACCTAGCCCCTTCATAAATATGTTTTCAGGTATAACTCTAGAGTCACTACAGCAGATTATTACAGCAAATGGATTTTGTCCATGATGGTGTAGGTGAACTCTTTTTTCATGTGATATATCTCCATGATGGTTTGTTTTGGCATTAATATAATCATTATTACCTTCTATTAACCATTCTAAAGCCTTTGATGCAGGTATTTTTTTATTCATTAAATCCACTCCTTTAATAAGATTATATCTTATTTTTTCTTTTTTATATATACCCTAAAAGCAAAGTGTGGTAAAATGATTGTGCGAATGGAGGTGCTGTAAATGGAAGAAAGAGATTTTGTCCAAGAAATAAAGGATATATTAGATTCCAAAACATTAACTGAAGAAGAAAAAAGGGAAAAGCTTTTACAGTACCATGAAAGTGATATAGCGGATCTTATCGATGATATGGATGAGACTGAGCGTCATGAGATTTTTAAAATTCTTGGTAATGAGGCTGCCGGAGATGTATTACTACACACTGAAGATATTGGTGATGTCTTAGATGATTTAGCTCCAAGTGAGGCTGCAGATATCATCGAGCAAATGGATGCTGATGATGCCATTGACGTCTTAGATGAGCTAGATGAGGATACTAAGGAAGAAATTGTATCCCTAATGGATAAGGAAGCTGTTGAGGATATCAAGGATATCATCAAGTATGATGATGATATGATTGGATCTGAGATGACTAATAACTATATTACTATTAGTGAGGATGATTCAATTAAGGGTGCAATGAAGAAGGTTGTTTCTCAGGCTGATGAGAATGACAATGTTACAAATATTTATGTTGTAGATGAAAAGGATCATTTGTTAGGAATGGTAGAGCTTCGTGATTTAATTATCGCAAGAGCAGGAGATTCCATTTCATCTATTATGAAAACAAATTATCCATCATTTAAGGCTACAACACTAATAAGTGATTGTATTAATGATTTGAAGGAATATAAGCTTGATACATACCCAATTGTTGATGACAATAATGTCTTACTTGGTGTAATTACACAGGATGACGTTACAGAGATTGCGGATGCAGAGATGTCTGAGGATTATGCTAAACTAGCCGGATTAACATCAGATGAGGAACAGGATGAGAGTGTATTTATTTCTGTTAAGAAAAGAATTCCTTGGCTTTTAATTCTTTTAGTATTAGGTCTTGTTCAAGCATTTACTATGTCAGGGTTTGAGCATGTAGTAGCTACACTACCTATTATTGTATTTTTCCAAACATTAGTACTTGATATGGCAGGTAATAGTGGTACACAAAGCCTTGCCGTAACAATTAGACTTGTAAGTACTAATGAGCTTACGAAGAAGCATGTAATAGTGGCTATATTAAAGGAAATTAGAGTAGGTTTTATTAATGGATTTATTCTTGGAGTATTATCATTTACATTTGTCCTATTATATTTATGGCTTACAAAAAATGGAGTTCAAACAGGTGCTGAATCATTCACATGGTCCGCAGCTATTAAGGGAGCTTCAATTGTAGGCGCATCACTTATTGTTGCGATGACTATTTCATCACTTATTGGAACGATTATGCCATTATTCTTTTATAAGATTAATATTGACCCAGCGGTTGCTTCAGGTCCATTTATTACAACAATAAATGATATTACAGCCCTACTTATTTATTATGGTCTTGCGGCTGCGTTATTTGAAATAGTATTTTAAAATAAGCCCCTTTGTAAGGGGTTTATAATATTCAATTATAAGAGGTGTACTTATGGAAGCAAATGAATTAGAAAGATTATCATATAATGCATCTATTCTAGAGGAGGAAGGAATACCTAATCCTTACGGACTATTTGCCGAGTTTGAATATTATAAAAGGGATGAAGGAGATATATTAGCTAGATTAACTGTAACAGCTATTATAAATGTTAGTAATCCTAAAGAAGCCTATAGGTTTAATGCGCCATATAGAGTACAGTATATCGTAGATAATGAAGAGACAAATGTTAATGATTATTTAATGATAAATGAGACTAATATTCAAAATAATTTATTAGAGCTTTTTTCATTTGAATATGACGAGGATGAGAAATATAATTTAGAGGTTAAGCTTTTTAAGGAAAGAATAAAATCAATTAATTAAATGATTTGACAAATAGCTTGTATATGGAGATTTTAGGAGGATATTATATGAGTGAGCTTTTAGCACCAGCAGGATCAATGGAAGCGTTGATTACAGCTATTCATAATGGAGCAGATGCTATCTATTTAGGTATGAATAGATTTGGAGCACGTGCATATGCTAATAATTTTACAATTGAACAATTAAAAGATGCTGTTAAATATGCTCATCTTAGAGGTGTTAAAATCTATGTTACTATGAATATAATAGTCTTTGATTATGAGCTTATGGATGCGTATAAGCAGGTTGATGAGCTATATTTAGCAGGTGTTGATGGACTTATTATTCAAGATCTTGCTATCTTCACATATGTAGTTGAGCATTATCCATCATTTGAGGCTCATTGCTCAACACAAATGGGTCTTGATGACTTAGATGGGGTTATGCTATTTAAGGAAATGGGGGCTGCACGTGTAGTATTATCACGTGAGGTACCTCAAACTGAGCTTCTTGAAATTAGAAAGAAATCTAAGATTCCAATGGAAATTTTTGTTCATGGTGCCCTTTGTGTATCATATAGTGGAAATTGTCTTTTATCAGGGCTTATTGGATATAGAAGTGGTAATAGAGGTAGATGTGTTGGAGCGTGTCGTAAGCAGTATCAGCTAGTTAATCTTACTAAGGATGAGATAATAGATAAATCATATATTCTATCTATGAAGGATTTAAGAACAGCTGATCATATAGATGAGCTAAGATTTGCGGATTCCTTAAAGATTGAGGGTCGTATGA
>Ga0310691_10003204_pt1 | contig 20061 bp, 14 predicted proteins | sample 176DNAGHGlowgp2_FD_203887 | JGI IMG/M metagenome (GOLD analysis project Ga0310691, IMG submission 203887) | Sheep rumen microbial communities from Palmerston North, Manawatu-Wanganui, New Zealand - 1766 DNA GHGlow gp2 (v2) (version 2) | ecosystem: Host-associated > Mammals > Digestive system >...
CGTTTCTCCTGCTCAAGAAAGGAGATACAGTGGTCAAGGATGAAAAGCCTGTTGTGGCGAAGCAGAAAGATACGCCAAAAGAATCGCAGAAAGATTCTCGGACGGAGCAGCAGGAGCCTGTGATTGTTCATTTGCCAGTGCATCGTACCACTGTCATTGCCCCTGACACCCTGCAATCGGTCATCGCTCAGGCTTTAGATTCTGTCACGTCTGACACCTTATCTAATATAATAGTCCAGGACCAGACGATTCCTGACACCATTACGACCGACACGACAAGAACTATACGCAAGGTGGAGATACCGCATTACGACATCACCGACCTGCGACACGACAAGTCAAAAAACAGGAATGACTGGCATCTTGCGTTGGCATACACAGGGAACCCGCAGGGCGACATGAGCCGTACCGACAACTACATGACCATGCCGTCGCTCTCTGGCAGCATGACGCGCTCCACAAAACTATACAACTGGGGCGACTACATGGACTACGTCATGGCGAATGCGCCAATGATGGACTCTGTCAGTGCGTCGAACATGAGGCACGTGGCCATCATCAACTCGAGCCATCCGCAAGACCCGCTCACGGAGACCAAGCACCACGAGCGGCCGCTGATCCTGCAACTCTCGCTGAGCCGACAATTCAACAGCCATTGGTCGCTCGCCACGGGACTGAGCTACACCCGCATGAAGTCCACCTTCGAGAGCGGCAATGAGAACACGATTATCCACCGCACTCAGCGACTGCACTACCTCAGCATCCCGCTGAGACTCGGTTACCGCGTTGTCGGCGGCAATCGCTGGAACCTCTACACCACGGGCGGCGTCCTGTTCGACATTCCCGTCAGCGCACGACTCACCACGCAGTACATCTACGGCGGGTCATACGCCCCCATCGGCAATTCGCCAGACATTGACGCCACCATCAGCGCCCCGTGGCAGTGGTCTGTCGGCGTAGGCATTGGCGCACAGTACCAGATTGTGCCACACCTGAACGTCTATTTAGAACCGAGCCTGAACTACTTCATCCCGACTTCCACAGAAGTCGAAAGTTACCGCACGGAGCATCCGTTCGACCTTTCTTTGCCATTCGGCATCAGATTTACGTGGTAGCCGTGCAGTCTTTTCGCAGTCCGGTGGACTATATAAGTAAAGAGACGTTTATTTTAACTCTGTAGAATATGAAGTATTACAAGCCCCTCGCTTGGATGATGGCGATAGCCATTGCCAGCACGACGATGACTGCTTGCAGCAGTGACGACAATGAAACGGAGAAGCCTTTCACGACTAATCCTGTAGAATCCTCCATGCTCTATGCCTGTGGTGTAGGCCAGTCCGAAACGCGCTCTGTTGCTGATGCGCAGAATGTGCTCTTCACTGAGCATGACATCGAATGGTTCAATGTGACCACTCGCGAAATCAAGTTTAAGGACATGGACGAACCGCTCTGCAAGCGTATGCAGCCCTTCCACGAAATCGAGTTCCATCTGGGCGACGATGCCCTGTTTGTGGTCAGCAGTTTCGTCGGTGACTGGGATAGTAGGATATTCACCAACCTTGTCTTGCATTATGATGTGATTACTGATCCGAACCAAGGCCACTACTATCTGCAGGACTGCTATCCTCTTCAGTTCGCCGACACTGACGAGGTGAAAGCCAACCGTGAGAAGAATGCAGCACAGTGGGAGACATTCACGAAATATCTTGAAAGCAAGGGAAAGTTGAAGTAATCGGCTCGCCGCTTGGCTTGTCCAAGAAATAATCACGCTCTCTGTGCAGTCATTCGTTGCAGTTTCAGACTTTATAAGTAGAAACTGCAACGAATTTTTATGTACACGATTTACGATGATGCCTACAATGGTTACCTCTATTTCAACTTACAATCGCTGATGTTACTGTGGCAAAAAACTATTTTTTTTCGGGGGTACGGAGGTACGGTGGTACGGAGGTACGAGAATAGTCTTTCCGCTGCAAAACTATATACTCCCCTCTCCTTGGGAGAGGGGTTGGGGGTGAGGCTCTTGGGAGAGGGGTTGGGGGAGAGGCCTCTTATCCGAGCTCTGCCTGATGACGAGCTGCTGTGGCACTATTTCGCGGTAGACGTGGCTGTCGCCGCCGATGTGCCGCAGCAACAGCTGGCATGCGCGCTGCCCCATCAGTGCCGACTGGTCGACGATGGCCGACAGCTGCGGGGTGACATAGCAGGCGTGCAGGTCGTCGGTGAAGCCGATGAGTGCCACGTCGTGTGGTATGCTGAGGCCGAGCTGCTTGATGGCCGTGAAGGCAGCGAAGGTGATGATGTCATTGAAGGCCAGGATGGCATCGGGACGGTCGGAACGCTGCAACAGACGCAAGGTGTTCTGCAGGGCGATGTCGTAGTCGATGCGGTCGCAGACCACCAGGGAGCGGTCGATGGGCAGCCGGTTCTCATGCAGGGCCTCGATATAGCCGTGCTTGCGGCGCTTCACCATGTCGAGATGTTGCGGACCGCCGATGAACGCAATGCGGCGCGACCCCGTGTCGATGAGGTGCTGGGTGGCCTGCTGTGCTGCCTCGTCGCCGTTGGCCGTGACGGTGCTGAACGTGTCGGTCAGGCAGGTGCGTCCGAAGAACACCAGGGGGATGCCCATGCGCCGTATCTCTTCAAAATGGTCGTATGTGGTGGTGTCCTGAGCCAGACAGGCGATGATGCCCTCCACGTGCAGCGAGTTGAAGTTGTCCACGATGCGTGCCTCGGCCTCGTGGCTCTCGTGGCTGTTGGCGCTGATGACGCTGTAGCCGGCCTTGGTGGCCTCGTCCTCGATGCCGTCAAGGACGGAGGCATAGTAGTGGGTCACCAGGTTGGGCACCACCACGCCAATCATCTTCGGCGCCTCCTTGCGCAGGCTCTGGGCAAAGGGGTTGGGCCTGTAGTTCAGTTCCTTGGCCAGCGTCTGCACCTTTAGCTGCATCTCCTGGCCTATTTCCGGACTGCCATGCAAAGCGCGGCTGACGGTGGCAATGCTCACCCCCAGCCGCTGTGCGATGTCTTTTAGTGATGTACGCTTCTGGCCCACTGTTAGGTGTTTTTAAAACGATGCAAAGGTAACAATATTTTTTTCCCCCACAAATATATTGACCAAAAACTTGAAGCCTTCTTGACTACAGTTGTTTGGCAAACTCCTTGATGGCGATGACATTTACCTTCGGCCAGTCAATGTGCATGAGGATGTCGAAATGAGTGTCGTTGGTCACGATGTATTCTACATCGGCTGCTATGGCACAATCAACAAACTTATTGTCGTCGGGATCAGCCTCTATCAGCCCGAAGTGGTAATAGACTTTTAGAAACTCCGTTGTGTGAAGCCTGGCGATGGCCTCGACCACATTGCGGGCAATTCCGGCATTGGTTTTCTGACCAATGATTTCCTCATACTCGCTAAGGATGTCGGTGTTCACACACAGTCTGATGTTCCCTGCAAGAATCTCAGTCCATATCTTGTGATACGGACTGCGACTGGGCAGCGCCTGCAACAAGCAGTTGGTGTCAAGAACGATGCGTCTCATAGGCATAAGGTGTGCGCATGTGTTCTGCGCCCCATTGCTCAATGGTCTGTTCGTCAATGTCACCTTTGTCCCAAAGTGCGTCGATGGCCTTTTGTGCCTTTTGTGCAAAATAGTGGGCCAGGAGGTTCTTGAATTCGTTCAGTTCCACCTCGGAGTTGATTTGCCTCACTGCGTTGAGCAGTTCCAGTTGTGCTATTTGTGAATAACTCATAATCGTATCGTTTTACTTTTTCGCGTGCAAGAACAGTGCAAGCCGATAGCAATGGACCTTGTTCCAATTGCTGAGGCGCAGTCAGTCCTCGTTGCCTTTCGGCTGCAAAGATAGTGCAAATCGAGTGGAATACAAAATAAATTGCAAATTATTTTATTCCCGAGCATCGAGGCGAAGCCGTAGAGCTTTGCAATTTCCACGAGGCTGGCTGCCTCTGCGAGAAAAAACAGTCAAGTACTTGTAACCACTGTTTTGTCGCATACGCGCGCGCACGTATCACAGTAAACGCGTCAGGTGCTTGCACCTGCTTGCACCTGACGTGCTCCCCATGCGTTAGGTGCTTGCACCTGATGCAACAAATAGAAAAGTGGGAAACGCCCGATGCAACAAATACAAAAGTCGCAAACGACCGATGCAACATAAACGAATAGGTGCTTGCACCTGAGGCAACAAAATGATGTTTTGTAACAACTTGCAAGTCAGTTAGTTGTAAATCAGGTGCAAGTAGGTGCAAGCACCTGAGCGTTTTTCGCTTATATACGTGCGCGCGCGAGGTAAAAACATGCGTTTTTCTGCTCAGGCATGGAGCTCATCTCATAAAGTGCCGCTTTATGACAGCCAGGCATGGAGATAATTCAGCCAGGCATGGAGATAATCTCGTAAAGTGCCGCTTTATGACAGCCAGGCATGGAGATAATTCCGTAAAGTGCCCACTTATTATCGCCTGGTGCCAGGTTCGTGGTGATTAGAACGTGGTGCGTATCATGAAGCGTACACCCTGCTTGTTAGTCGATGGCAGGTCGTTGTAATTCAGTCGACGCACGTATTCCACGTGGAGCAGCTTGAAGATGTTGTGGATGCCGAAGCTGACCTCGACGTATGGCGCCTTCGGGTCCATGATATGCGAGCCTTCGGGGAACTCCATGAGGATGCTGTTGGTGGCGTTCTCGGCCAGCGTGGGGTTGTTCTTGTCGGTGAGCTGACCCCAGAGGCACTTCACGGAGAGCCACTCGCGCCACTTCAGCTTGCGCAGCAGGGGGATGCGGTTGAAAATCTTACCGTTGAGGTCCCAGTCGACCATGAGCGATGCGTAGCGGTCGTTGAGGAACTCCATGTTGTTGATGAGGTTGAACGTCTGGTCCTCGAGGATGTAGCCCAGGTTAGCCACGGGCATGATGAGCAGCGGGTAGGGCACACGGTTCCACTGTGCGCCGAACTTCAGGCGGGTGTCAATCTTTCCCCAGTTCATGGGCAGCCACACGCGCTTGTAGATTTCGCCCTCGGTGAAGTTGTATTTGTACTGTCCGCCCAGCAGGCCGTCGAAGCCCATGGTGTGCTGCAGGCGGAAGACGGGAGCATCGAGGTTGAGCGGCCAGCGGTGTTGCTTGGTGTTGATGAAGGTCTCGCCAGGTGCATAGCGCATGCCTACGGTGGCCTCGGTATAACGGATGTGGTTCAGCGGGACGTCCGTGTCGAGAGGCTTCAGCTCGATGTTGCCCACCGGGCTGACGCGCTCGGTCTTCGCCTCGGCAAACAGCTTGAAGCCCCATTCCTGCTCGAAGTCGAAGCTGAGGGCTTGCCGGTTGTAGAGGAACATCTTGTCAATCTCGGTCACCTTGAACGACGTGAACATGTTGTCCTTGTCGGTCTGGATGAACTTGTCGCTGGGCAGGGCCACGTCGCGCATGCTCTGGAAGGTGATGGCCTGTCGGGGGAACTCGCGGGGCAGGTAGCCCGGACGGTTGAAGGTGTAGGTCACCTCGCCCGAGTAGTAGTTCTGCTTGGAGGCGAAGCCGTGGGCCACATAGCCCTTCAGGAAGAGGTGTGGGAAGAGGTTGGCAGTGGTCTGCGCGCTGGCCCTGACGCGCACGTCGTCATAGAAGTTCTGCGACACGATGGTGTTGACAGGTCCGATGTCAATCTTGCTGGGGTGCTCCTTCGAGCCGGTCTCGACGAAGTTCTCGATGAGTGCCTTCAGACCGAAGATGATGTACTTGAAGCCCTTTATCTCCTCCATGTGCTTGATGAGCTGGTCGATGCTGCTCTCACTCTGTGTCAGCTCCACCTGTCGGTACTGGTTCCAGAAGTCGTCGCCCTGCATCTCGGCGTAGGCATCCTTCAGCACGGCACGCTTGCCACGCAGCAGCGAGTTGGGAATCTCCTCGAAGGAGAAGTCGGTGCGGCGCGTCGTTCTGACGACGATGAACTTGGACACGAACTTGAGGGCCATGAGCTCGACGAACATGTCGTCGACGCTGAGCACCCACTCGCCGTTGTCCAGCTGTGTGAACTCCTGCAGGCACTTCATGTTCTCCACCCAGTTCACGTCGCTGTTCTTCGGGATGGTCAGCTCGCAGCGCTTCACCTGATAGCTGCTGTCGGCCAGGATGTAAATCTGGCCGCGGAATCCGAAGTCCTGTGTGTTGTTGGGAATGAAGTCGAGCATGATGCACTTGTCCGAGCCTACATAGAGCGTGTCGCTGATGTAGAAACGATAGAACTGTATGGCGTCCTTGCCGATGGGGCTGGTGAAGGGGTGCTGGAACAGGCGCACGTTGTCCTGGTAGATGTCAATGTCGGTGAAGACATCCTTGAGCACGCTGTTCAGGATGTCGCCGGTCTGGAACAGGTCGTTGATGCCCGTCGAGTTCTGACCCTTGATGATGCTTTTCTCAGCATGCGGGTCGCGGCGGTAAATCTTCTGTGCCACCGTCTCGTCGACGCTGAGGGGCAGTATCAGCTTCTGGTTATACTGGCACACCTCAATCTGGTTCAACAGCCACTGGTGGCGCTTGAACATGCTGGAGTTGAGGTCTGGCTCGGTCAGGTCGTTCAGGCCGAGCATGATTTTCTGGTAGTTGTTGTACTGGTAGTAGTCGTGGTTCTTCAGGTCCGTCTTCTTCTTCGCTGCAATGACCTTCTTCATCAGCTCCACGGCGGGGTTGTCCTTGCGGCTGTACTTGGACTTCCGCTTCGACCTGACCTGCACCTCGCTGATTTGCTCAGTGTTAGCCTTCAGGCGCACCACGATGTGGTCTGGCGTGTGGCGCGTGATGTTGATGACCTGCGGTACATAGCCTACTGAGCTGATGGTCAGACGCCAGCCCTGGTGACGCTCAATGGTGAACTGGCCGTTAGCGTCGCTGGCTACGGCTACTCTGTTTCCACGGTAGATGGCACTGGCGTAGGGTACCGGCATCCCCGTCTTGTCGTCTATGATTTCGCCCGTTATCTGCGCCATGGCGATGTGCATGGCCATGAAAAGGAACAGAAGTACAAATAAATAGCGCTTCACTTAAGTGTTCTTTAATAATTGGCTGCAAAGGTAGTGAATAGTCTGAAATTAAAGGTTGTGGAAAGAGAACTTTTTCCCCCTTTTATGTTTTTTTATAACAAAAGTCAAGGAGAATTGAAAAAAAAAAGCTACTTTTGCAAACTATTATGGAGCATCCACCTAAATGGCCCGTCATCATCTGTACGGGCTTCGGAGCTGGGTTTTGGCCATGGGGGCCGGGCACGGCGGGGGCTGTAGTGGCCACCGCACTGTGGTTCGGGCTGCATGAATGGCTGACAGGATGGGTTCTGACGGTTGTCGTCGGTGCGCTCATAGTGCTCTTCACCCTGCTGGGCACGTGGGGCACGGCACGCTTGCGCCCCTACTGGGGCAAGGACCCGCATCGTGTCGTGGTCGACGAGATGGTGGGGGGCTGGATACCGTTGCTGCTGGCCACTGGCTGGCAGTCGGCGTTGTCTGCGTTATTGCTCTTCCGGTTCTTCGACATCGTCAAACCGTTGGGCATCAGGGCACTCGACCGCAGGGACGGCGCCTTCTGGGTCATGGCCGATGACATCCTGGCAGGGGTCTATTCGGCGCTTGTGTTAGGCGTTATTATTCTGGCAACGGGATGGGAAGGCTGAAACACGAGACGTGGACGTTCTGCAAGGCGCAGCTGTCGGCACAGGTGGCTACGCTGGTTGATTTCAGCATGTCGTTCCTGCTGGCCGCCGTTGGCGGGCTGTGGTATGTCACCGCTTCCTTCCTCGGTGCCCTGAGTGGCGGCATCGTCAACTGCGCCGTCAACTACAGATGGGTGTTCCACGCTGCCATGCTGAAGAAACGCTACGTGGTGTTGAAGTACCTCGTGGTGTGGACGGGCAGCATCCTGCTGAACACGGCGGGCACGCACTTGTTGACGGTGTGGACGGGTCAGTACTTCATCTTCCCGAAGGTGGTGGTGGCTGTCATCATTGCGCTGTTGTGGAACTATCCTTTGCAGCGCACCTTCGTCTACCGCGACAACCACATGGGCGAGCGCATGGGTCGTCTGAAGAAAAGTAACAAACAGATAGAAAAAGAATGAACTATAGGGATTTCCTGCAAAAAGTCATCTATCGTATCATCAACCCCATCATCACGTTGATGATTCGTATGCATATCACACCCAATCTTGTGACGGCCCTCGGCTTCGTGGGCAACATCGCAGCCACGGTACTCTTCATCATGGCGGCACGGACCATGGCCGCCACGCCTGCCGATGCCTTCTGCCTCATAGGGTGGGGCGGCGGCGTCATCCTCTTTGCCGGCCTCTTTGACATGATGGACGGGCGCCTGGCCCGCCTGGGCGGCATGTCGTCCACCTTCGGCGCGCTGTGGGACTCCACCCTTGACCGCTACAGCGAGCTGGTGTCGCTCTTCGGCATCTGCCTGGTGTTCCTGCTGGCTGGCGATGCTTGGTTCTGGATGGGTGTCGTCACCTTTGTGGCCATGGTGGGCTCGGTCATGGTAAGCTATGTACGTGCGCGTGCCGAGGGACTGGGCATCGAGTGCAAGGTGGGCCTGATGCAGCGGCCCGAGCGGGTCGTCGTCACGGCGGTGGCCGCCATCGTCAGCGGCCTGGTAGCCAACCTGTGGTGGCTGGCCGGTGGCATGCTGCTCATTGCCGTCCTTTCCAACTTGACGGCGTTCTGGCGCATCGCTCATTGTTATAAGGTATTAAGCGCGCGCGATGGGAAATAGGAAGAGGCTTTTTGACATGTCGGAGCTCTCGCGTAGAGAAATCATCGTCGTGTTGGTGGCGGCGTCGCTCTTCCTGCTGTTCCAGGTGACGGTGGTGGGTGCGTTGCCCACGCATTTCCTGATGGTTGCCCTCTTCCTCCTCTTCTACTTTGCCCATCCGCTCAGTCGCAAACTGGCCATCGCCCTGTTGCCGTTCATTGCCTTCGAGGTGTGCTACGACTGGATGCGTCTCTGCCCGAACTACAGGGTGAACGACGTCGACATCGAACCGCTCTACCGGGCTGAACTCAGCCTGTTCGGCATCAGCAGCGAGGGGACGACGATGATTCCCGGGCAGTATTTCATGCTTCACCACAACGCCGTGGCCGATTTCCTGGCCGGCTGTTTCTATCTCTGCTGGGTGCCCGTGCCCATCCTCTTCGGCATCTGGCTTTACTTCAAGGGCGAGTACCGTCGCTATGTCCACTTCTCGCTCTGCTTCCTTTTCGTCAATCTGCTGGGCTTCGCCTTCTATTATGTCCACCCTGCCGCGCCACCATGGTATGTGCTGACTCATGGCTTCGAGGCCGACTTCTCAACGCCGGGCAACGTGGCGGGACTCATCCGTTTCGACGAGATGCTGGGCATCCCCGTCTTCCAGAGCATCTACGTGGGCAACTCAAATATCTTCGCGGCCGTGCCCTCGCTCCATGCCGCCTACATGCTCATCACCACCATCTATGCCGCACCCTACCGTAAGATGCGGGTGGTCTTTGCCGTCATCACCGTGGGCATCTGGTGGACGGCCGTCTATTCCTGCCACCATTATATTATAGACGTCTTGCTGGGCATCATCACCGCTGTCGTCGGCGTGTTGCTCTTTGAGAAAGTCTTGGCCAGGCAGAAACGGGTGGGCAGACAGTTGGAGCGCTATGCTGCCTACATCGCTTGTCTGCTGGCGCTCATGGTCTTCGTGTTGCCCACGAAAGCCCAGACAGAACTGAACATGGAGCTGCAGTCGACGACCTCGTCGGGCACCAACACGCCGCTATGGCTTAACGCCAACCGCTATGGCCTCAGCTCGCTTGAAAAGAGCAACGGCTATGTGCGCGCTGCGCTCATCCATCAGCCCGACACGCTGAAGAAATGGACCCTGGGCTATGGCGTCGACGTGGCCGTGGCCCACCACTTCACCAGCAAGCTCGTCGTCCAGCAGGCCTATGCTGACATAGGCTGGCGGAGCTGGCGCCTCACCGTGGGCAGCAAGGAACAGCCAGTGGAGCTGCGTAACCAGCAACTGAGCAGTGGTGCGCAGACGCTGGGTGTCAATGCCCGTCCTGTGCCAGCGGTGCGCCTGTCATTGCCTGACTATGCCCCGGTGCCTGGCACCCATGGCAACTTGGCCTTCAAAGGCCATCTCGCCTATGGTTGCCTGACCGATGACAACTGGCAGGAGAGCTTCGTCTTCGGCGACAATAAATATGCGCATGGCACACTCTACCACAGCAAGGCGGGCTATCTGCGCATTGGCAATCCGCAGCGCACCGTCAATGTAGAGCTGGGGCTGGAGATGGCCTGTCTCTTTGGCGGCGTCGTGTACATCACTGAGGGCGGACGGACCATAGAGGTGAAGAACAAGACAGGCTTCACGTCCTACCTCAATGCCTTCGTCCCTGGTGGCGTTGATGTGGGCGAAAATGTCTATAAGAACCGTGAAGGAAACCACCTGGGCAGCTATCTGCTGCGCGTGAACATCCAACGCCCGTCGTTCACCCTCGGGCTCTATGCCGACCATTTCTTCGAGGACCACTCGCAGATGTTCTTCCTGGACTACGATGGCTATGGCAGTGGTGAGGAATATCAGGAGTGGAAGCACAACCGCTGGTTCGTCTACGAGCTGCACGACATGATGCTTGGCGTTGACTTGCGGCTGAAGCGTTTCCGGTGGATGGACGCCTTCACCTGCGAATATCTTTACACCAAGCATCAGAGCGGACCCGTCAACCATGACCGCACCCGCGAGATTTCAGACCACGTGGCTGGCGAGGACAACTACTACAACCACTACATCAACTCTGGATGGCAACACTGGGGACAGGTCATGGGCAACCCGCTCTACCGCTCGCCGCTGTATAACACCGATGGCAGCATTCGCGTAGCCAACAACCGTTTCTGGGCGTGGCATGTAGGGCTTGGCGGTCATCCGCTGCCTGGGCTGAGCTATAGGCTCCTGGCCACTTGGCAGCGGGGGTGGGGCACCTACTTTGACCCACTTCCAGACCCAGAGCGCAATTCCAGCTTCATGGCCGAGGCAGCGTATGACGCTCCGGCCTCAACCGTCTTCAACGGATGGAACGTCAAGGCGGCAGTGGGCATCGACCACGGCCATCTGACGGGCAACAACACAGGTGTGCAGCTGACGCTTTCAAAACGCCTGTTGTTGAAGTAGAACAAAAAGAAAGTAGCTGACGGATGATGAAAAAACTGTTTTATCTAATGGCCCTTTGCCTGGTGGCTGCCGTGACGGCCTGTGAGTTCGAGAGGTCGGACAACGGCGCACTCGACGGGTTCTGGCAGATGCATAGCATTGACACCCTGGAGACAGGAAACACCGCCGACATGCGTCAGGTGGGCATCTACTGGAGCGTGCAGATGAACATGCTGACCATTGCCCACCATGAGGAGGATGAGCTCTACCAGTTCCGCTTCAGCCACGATGATGACGTACTGCGTCTCTATGACCCGCGTCAGTGCTTCCGGCCGGGGGATGGCCAGCGCATTGACTCAGCCATCACCGATGTCACCGTCTTGAAGCCATTGGGCCTGAACAGCCTGGACGAGCGGTTCAAGGTGTTGGAACTCAACCATTCGCGCATGGTGCTGGTGAACAGCCTGTACCGTATGCACTTCAGGAAGTATTGAACGGTTCGAATCCTTTTATTTAAGAAAAAAAAAGAATTTTCTTTTGCTTTTCACTCGCTTATTCGTACCTTTGATTGTCATCGAAAGTACTTTCGCTCGGAAAAGCAAAAGAAAAAAAGAATTTTCTTTTGCTTTTCACTCGCTTATTCGTACCTTTGCACCAAAATTTGATAACACTAATGGAACAACAATTTGAGCTCATTGCCAAAACGTTCATGGGACTGGAGCCGGTCCTGGCAAAAGAGCTGACACAACTCGGGGCCAATGATGTACAGATAGGTAGACGCATGGTGGCGTTCACTGGTGACAAAGAGATGATGTACCGGGCCAATTTCCAGTTGCACACGGCTATCAAAATCCTGAAACCCATTCGCCGATTCAAGGCCAGCAGTGCCGACGATGTCTACGAGGAGATAAAGAAGACCGATTGGACAGACTATCTTGCCGACGACAAGACGTTTGCCGTCGACAGCGTGGTGTTCAGCGACGACTTCCGCCATTCAAAGTTCGTGAGCTATAAGGTGAAGGATGCCATCGTTGACCAGCTGCGCGAGCGCACCGGCAAGCGTCCCAACATCTCGGTGACCAACCCTGACCTGCGGATACATATCCACATTGCTGACAACCTGTGCACACTCTGCCTGGACAGCAGCGGCGAGAGCCTGCACCGCAGGGGCTATCGGCAGGAGAATGTCGAGGCTCCCATCAACGAGGTGCTGGCCGCAGGCATCATTATGATGACTGGCTGGCAGGGTGAAACCGACTTCATCGACCCGATGTGTGGCAGCGGCACCTTCCTCGTGGAGGCGGCGCTCATAGCCCGGAACATGGCGCCGGGACTGTTCCGCAAGGAGTATGCCTTTGAGAAGTGGCCCGACTTCGACGCCGACCTCTTCGACCGCATCTATAACGACGACTCGCAGGAGCGTGAGTTCGCCCACCACATCTACGGCTACGACATCGACTTCAAGGCCGTGAACACCGCACGGATGAACGTGAAGGCAGCAGGACTGAGTGACTGCATCACCGTCGAGCAGCAGGACTTCAAGGACTTTGTGCAGCCACAGGAGAAGGCTGTCATCGTCACCAACCCGCCCTACGGAGAGCGCATCTCGACGCCCAACCTCTTGGAGACCTACCACATGATTGGCGACCGCCTGAAGCATCAGTTCATTGGCAACGATGCATGGATTATCTCCTACCGTGAGGAGTGTTTTGAGCAGATTGGACTGAAGCCCAGCATCAAGATTCCCCTTTACAACGGCTCCTTAGAGTGCGAACTGCGCCGCTACCAGATGTTCGATGGCAAGATGAAGCAGTTCCGTAGCGAGGGTGGCACCGTGAAGACTGAGGAGGAGAAGCGCCAGATGGCACAGACACACCGCTTCAAGAAGGAGCGTGAGTTCAAGCAGCGGCTTTCCGAGAAGGTAGAAAACGAGGAGGGCGACATCAGGTCGTTCACCTTCCACCGCCATGACTGGAAAGAAGAGGAAAGCGGCAAGCGGAGAGACTTCGGTGGCAAGCGGAGAGACTTCGGCGGAAAACGCAGTGACGACGGTGGAAAGCGGAGAGACTTCGGCGGAAAACGCAGTGACAGCGCTAACCGTGGCGGCCATGAGCGCTTTGACCGCAGCGGGGGCAAACGTAACTTCAAAAAACCGAATCGCGATGAAGAATAGACTGTCTATACTGTTGCTGCTGCTTTCTTTACCCTTGATGACCATGAGTGCACAAAAGAAGCTCTTCACCCTTGAGGACCTGAACTTCGGCGGGCGCAACTACCACAGCCTGAGGCCACAGAACATGTTCCTCACCTGGTGGGGCGAGCAGCTGGTACAGACCGACGTGGAGGAGTGCTACACTGTCGATGCCAGGACGGGTAAGAAAAAGCTGCTCTTCACGCTCGACGACATCAACCGCTGGGCGGGCTGCGACGGCACCACCACACAGGTGCGTACCCTGGCGTCGGCCCGATTCCCCTATGCTGACCAGCCAGTGGTGGCCGTGGGAAACCGACGGGCCTATGTGCTGGTCGACTTCAAGAAGAAACAGATGGTCTGGCAGGACAGCCTCTCCGGACAGCAGGCCAACGACTGGAACGCCCGGTCGCGTGCCACAGCTTATATAGAGAAGGACCAGCTCTTCGTCGTCAAGGCTGATGGCACCGTACATCAGCTGACCAGCGACGGCTCGCGCGACATCGTCTACGGACAAAGCGTACACCGCGATGAGTTTGGCATCAGCAAGGGCATCTTCTGGAGTCCAGACGGCCAGCGCATGGCCTTCTATCGCATGGACCAAAGCATGGTGGACGACTATCCACAGGTGGACATCGACCCGCGCGTGGCAGAACACCAGCCCGACAAGTACCCCATGGCGGGCACCAACACCCACGTGGTGACCATCGGCATCTATGACCTGGCCACTGACAAGACCCTCTACCTGCAGACCCCGTCTGTCGACTATGCGGCAACGGCATTGCAGCAGCCCTGCTATTTCACCAACCTGGCTTGGAGCCCCGACGGGCGGCACCTCTTCGTCCAGGAGCTGAACCGTGACCAGAACGACTGCCGGCTCGTCAGCTACGATGCCGCCACGGGGCAGCGCGAGCGTGAGCTGTGCCGTGAGACGAGCACAAAGTATGTGGAGCCGCTGCACCCCATACAGTTCCTGCCTTGGGACGACAGCCTGTTCATCCTGCAAAGTGAGCGCGACGGATACAACCACCTGTACCTATATAATATAAAGGGCGAGTGCGTCAGGCAGCTCACCAGCGGACCGTGGGTGGTGATGCAGGTGCTGGGCTTCAACGAGAAGCAGCAAAGCGTCATCATCGCCAGCAATGAGAAGCACCCCCTGCAGCGCAACCTCTATGCCGTCGACATACAGACGGGACGGCGCCTGCCGCTTGACAATGGCGAGGGCGTGCATCGTGGTGTCCTCTCGGCCAAGGGAACCATGCTCTACGACAAGTATAGCACGCCCACCACGCCGAACACCATCGATGTGGTCAATACCAAGGATGCCAAGCGCTGTCGCCTGCTCACCGCCGAGGACCCCTGGAAAGACTATCAGCAGCCAGCCTTCCTCAGTGGTAGCATCAAGGCGGCCGACGGTGTCACCGACCTGTACTACCGCATGGTCGTACCAAGCGAGCTGAGAGATGAGTCAGCTCTTCACTCTTCACTAAAGAAGTATCCCACCGTGGTCTACGTCTACGGAGGACCACACGCACATAACGTCGATGCCTCATGGCACTGGGCCAGCCGCTCCTGGGAGACCTACATGGCACAGAAGGGCTACATCGTGTTCATCCTTGACAACCGGGGCAGCGAGAACCGCGGGCGCGACTTCGAACAAGCTACCTTCCGGCAGCTGGGACAGGTGGAGATGCAGGACCAGATGAAGGGCGTTGAGTTCCTGAAGTCTCTGCCATGCGTCGATACCAGCCGCCTCGGTGTCCATGGCTGGAGCTATGGCGGATTCATGACCATATCGCTCATGCTGAACTATCCTGACGTGTTCAAGGTGGGCGTGGCTGGTGGCCCCGTCATCGACTGGCAGTGGTACGAGGTGATGTACGGCGAGCGATACATGGACACGCCGCAGCAGAACCCTGACGGCTATGCCCGGACCTCGCTGCTCAGCAAGGCAAAGGACCTGAAGGGCAAACTGCAGATTATCATCGGCTACAACGATCCCACCGTCGTGCCCCAGCATGCACTCTCCTTTATCAAGGCGTGCGTCGAGGCTGGCACGCAGCCTGACTTCTTCGTCTATCCCGGCGAGGGACACAACATGATGGGACATGCCAGCGTGCATCTGCATGAGCGCATCACTCAGTATTTTGAAGACTATCTGAAATGACCCTGAAAGAATTTTTCAAGCGCGACCGCTATGCTGTCATGACAGGCTGCGAACTGCTTGACATCCGTGAAGGCTATGCCCGGGCGCGCATGACGGTGGAGGAGCACCACCTCAATGGAGCTGACTTCTGCCAGGGGGGAGCCTTGTTCACCTTGGCCGACCTGGCTTTCGCTGCCGCCGTAAACAGCCATCTGGTGCTCACCGTCAGTACCAGTAGTAACATGACCTTCTTGCGCTCCGTTCCTCTCGGTGCCACCGTCTATGCAGAGGCCACTGAGCTCGTTGATCACCGTCGATTGCCCTACGCCGAGGTGCGCATCACCGATGAGCAGGGACGCCTTGTTGCCATCTTTACTTCCAGTGGCTATCGCAAACAGGGGGCCACACTCGATGTGGAGCCCGTTCACTCCAAGGCAGACGAGGACACACAGATGCACGACGATAGCCAGGAGCGCTTCCCGCTCGTCGACGAGCAGGGACAGGTCGTCGGGGCTGCCACGCGTGGCGAGTGCCACAACGGTTCGCGGCTGCTGCATCCCGTTGTCCACCTCCATGTGTTCAACAGCCGCGGCGAGGTGTTTCTCCAGAAACGACCGCAGTGGAAAGACATCCAGCCAGGAAAGTGGGACACCTCGGTGGGTGGCCACATGGACTATGGCGAATCGCCCGACGATGCCCTGCGCCGAGAGGCTGGCGAAGAGCTGGGGCTGAGCGACTTTGAGACCGAGCGGGTGGGGATGTATGTGTACGACAGTCGACGCGAGCGCGAGCTGGTCTATGTCAACCGTACCATCTATGACGGTCCTGTCAACCCCTCAGCCACCGAGCTTGACGGCGGACGCTTCTGGACGCTCGAAGAGATACGGCAGGCCATGGGAAAAGACGTGCTGACGCCCAACTTCGAGAGTGAGTTCCAGCGATTCTTCCTCTAAGATAACGACCATTTGCCTTACAACCATGAATACGAGACTGCTAACCCTGCTACTGACCACCCTCGGCCTGCTCACGGCGCAGGCACGTGAACGTATCAACTTCGACCGCGACTGGCGCTTCATCCTGGCCGACTCGGTACAGATGGCGCAGCCCGGCTATGACGATGCTCACTGGCGGCAACTTGACGTGCCACACGACTGGGCCATCGAGGGCGACTTCTCAGCCGGCAACCCCAGCGGTGCTGGTGGAGGCGCGTTGCCCGGTGGGGTAGGGTGGTACAGAAAGCATCTCACGCTGGACAAGGCACCTCAGGACGAGGTGGTCTGTATCGAGTTTGACGGCGTCTACATGAACAGCACCGTCTACGTCAACGGCCAAAAGGTGGGCTACCGTCCCTACGGCTACAGCTCGTTTGAATATGACATCACTTCCTTTCTCCATCAGGGTGACAATGTCGTGGCCGTGCGTGTGGACAACAGCGACCAGCCTAACTCACGATGGTATTCGGGCTGTGGCATCTATCGGCATGTGTGGCTCACAAGGATGAACCCCGTACATGTGAAGCACTGGGGGACGCACGTCGTCACAGACATGATGAAGTACATTGGCTATGTGGACATAGCCGTCGAGATAGAGGCGCCACAGGGCGTGAAGGCGCGGGTGGAGAACGTCCTCCTCGACCGTGACGGGCGGGTGGTGGCCCGTTCCAAGGGACTGAGGTCAAGGATGACCGTCAGACGCCCCTACAGCTGGGCCCTCGACGACCCCTATGTATATAATGTACGCACGGACGTGAAGGTTGGCGGCAAGGTGGTGGACAGCTACGTCACGCCTACAGCCTTCCGCCGTTTCCACTTCGATGCCGAGAGCGGCTTCTGGTTCAACGGCAGCAACATCAAGCTCAATGGTGTCTGTGAGCACCATGACTTTGGGTGCTTAGGTGCTGCCCTCAGCGAGGATGCCCTCCATCGTAAGCTGGTGAAGCTCAAGGCTATGGGCGTCAATGCCATACGTACCAGCCATAACCCGCCCGCTCCCGAGCTGCTGGCCATGTGTGACACCATGGGGCTCATCGTCATGGACGAGAGCTTCGACATGTGGCGCCGCCGTAAGACGCAGAATGACTATGCCCGCTTCTTCGACGAGTGGCATGAGCGTGACCTTACCGACCTCGTCCTGCGCGACCGCAACCACCCCTGCATCCTGATGTGGAGCATCGGCAACGAGGTGCTCGAACAGTGGTCTTCGGCTGAGGCCGACACCCTCACGCTGGAGCAGGCCAACCTCATTCTCAACGCAGGGCATGACGCATCGACACTGGCCAAGCAGGGTGAGATGAGCGTGCAGGCGTTGCTGACACAGCACCTGGCCGACATCGTCAGACGCTATGACAGCAGTCGACCCATCACTGCGGGGTGCAATGAGCCGTCGCCGCGGAATCATCTCTTCAGCAGCAACGCACTCGACATCATCGGCTTCAACTATCACCATGAGTGGATTAAGGATGTGCCGAAGAACTTCCCAGGCAAGCCCTTCATCATGACTGAGAGCGTCAGCGCCTTGCAGACACGTGGCTACTACATGATGCCCTCCGACTCTATTTATAAGGCACCCGTGGAGTGGTGGCTGCCCTACACTGACCCGTCGTTCAAGTGCTCAGCATACGACAACATGCACGCCTCGTGGTCAACGACACACGAGACCAACTGGAGTGTAGTGAAGCACACACCCTATTGCGGCGGACAGTTCATCTGGACGGGTTTTGACTACATTGGCGAGCCGACACCCTACGGCTTCCCCGCCAGAAGCAGCTATTTCGGACTGATTGACTTGGCTGGGTTCCCCAAAGACAGCTACTTTATGTATCAGAGCGAGTGGACATCAAAGCCCATGCTGCATCTCTTCCCCCACTGGAACTGGCTGCCCGGACAGACCATCGACCTGTGGGCATACTTCAACAGGGCCGACGAGGTGGAGCTGTTCGTCAATGGCAAGAGCATGGGCGTGAAGAGAAAGACCACCACGGGCTCTGATTCCCTCTGTACGGAATTTCATGTGGGATGGCGCGTGCAGTTTGAACCAGGCGAGCTCAAGGCCGTGAGTCGGAAAAACGGACAGACGGTCTGTGAGCAGACCATCCGCACTGCTGGCGCACCTCATCACATCCGGCTCACTGTTGACTACGCCGGACGTGACCTCACCTTCATCAATGCTGAGGTGGTGGATAAGGATGGCAACCGCTGTCCCTGGGCTGACGACCAGCTGTTCTTCACTGCTGAGGGTGGGGCGGAGGTCGTTGCTACGGACAACGGCAGTCAGACGTCCATGGAGCGCTTCACGGCTTCTGAGCGCCATGCGTTTTTCGGTAGGTGCATGGCCGTGGTGCGAGGCAAGGGGCGCCTGAAGGCACATTCATACACCCTCCAGCCTGCAGAAATCGCTTTTTAGGTGTCTTGAAAGGGAAAATAAAGGAAAAATGCAGCCACTTGGAAAAAAAATCCGGAAAAATTTTGCTGAATGAAAATTTCTTCGTACCTTTGCACCCGCAAACGAAAGGATTGCATCAAACCATGGTGCCTTAGCTCAGTTGGTAGAGCATCGGACTGAAAATCCGTGTGTCCCCGGTTCGATTCCTGGAGGTACCACTCCTCCTTTCATTATGAATCCCGCGAAAGTCGCAAGACCGTAGCGGGGTTTTCTTTTGTGCAATATGCCTGGTATGTAATCCACCAGCAGTCCCCACAATATGGAGTTTGCTGGTGGGTTACATTTGAATTTGTCTAATCCCGTCTAAATTCTCGTCTAAGCTCGTCTAAATCTCACGTAAATCTCGCTTAACGCCACGTAAATTTTCTTATTGAGAAATGCCCTAAATAAAGGGGATTCAGAAGATTATCACTTACAATCTCGCGTAAAAGTCACGTAAATCTCGCTTTAATTTCCCGTCTAAACTCGTCTAAATTTTCGTCTAAGCCCGTCTAAACTCGTTTAAGATTCTTTTCGATGCCACATTCTGTCTTCGTCAAGCCAGATTTCATTGTTCTTATGCATCTTGTAAAGCAGGTTCTTTATCTTGGCCATCTTTTGCTCTTCGGTGAAATCTACAGGCAGCTTGTTCCAAAGCAATTCGTTAATCTGTTTCCTGCTTAAAACCTTGTGGTCGTTCAAGGCTTTCATAATCCATTCCTGACATTCTGCGTCGTTGAACCCCTTTTTCAGAGTATATTCCACCTGTGTATTAGTCGCCTTAGCAATCTGCTTTGAAACATACAGATGAGGTTTCCTGCCTTCTATCAATCCCTCCTTCCTCAGTTTCTTTATAGCGCTGTCATTTATAGGTTTACCTTTCTGCACCTGATCCAGCAACACGGCATCAGTCAGCGACATATCCTGATTGGCAAGCAACATTAGGCTGTAGTTCTCATCGATGATGGTGCCAGGAAGATTGAGAACGACTTCATCCGCTGTTGACAGGTCGTAGTCTGGCATTGGCAGATAGCGGTCTTTCTGACTCTGGTACATCTTATGGATACCATACCCCTGTGTATCTATCATCCTGATGTTCACCATAGCCTTTACGAGTG
>Ga0310691_10003206_pt1 | contig 20052 bp, 11 predicted proteins | sample 176DNAGHGlowgp2_FD_203887 | JGI IMG/M metagenome (GOLD analysis project Ga0310691, IMG submission 203887) | Sheep rumen microbial communities from Palmerston North, Manawatu-Wanganui, New Zealand - 1766 DNA GHGlow gp2 (v2) (version 2) | ecosystem: Host-associated > Mammals > Digestive system >...
AGGGAAACGGATTCTTCTGAAGCCCCGGAAAAAATACGGCATCCGCGATTTTCAAATCCTCCGCAAGCTTCCTGAGACCTGAAAAATCCCCGGTTCCGATTATAACAAGTCGGGCTTTCTGTATCTTATTATGTACAATCGAAAAGGCTTTAACAAGATGCCAGAATCCCTTGATATAATCCTGCCTTCCGGAGGATATGATGGTAAGGGTATTTTCGTCATTAGCTAAAACGGAGCCATTTCCGAATAAATCCTTTGCATCTGTGAGTGGCTTTTTATCCTTTGCACTCTCCCTGATCATAGCAACGTCCAAAGGGTTATAGATAAAGCTGCTTCTGTCATAGCCATATTCCCTGAAAAGCTGCCTCATTATCTCCTTTGAGCATGAGAGTACCTGATCTGCACCCTTGCAGAACATAGATACTTCCTGTCTGTTCTCCATATCTGTAGAGCAGCGTATTCCTGTCAGAACCTTCGCTCTATTTCCAATTTTTGACAGCGTATTAACATAGTTTGCGCTTGAGCCAAAACTATAAGATATATCTATGGAGAGTTTCTTTTTGTAGTAAGCCGTTTTACAGACTCTTCGTATAACATTGAATATCTTCCCCGCTTTCCCGAATTTCTTGGTTGCGGGGACATTGATATTTATGACATTAATCCCTGTTATATCGTAATTTATATCTTTATCTGAAAAAATCAGAACCGTAACTTCATAATACTTCTGCATGAGTCTTGCTGTTGTTACGCAGACTCTCTCAAAACCGCCCTGATGAAGCATAGGGACGATAAGCATCAATTTTTTCATATTCAAAATTTCCCTGTTGTATAAAACAACTGCATTCTCTGTGCCTGGGTCTTAACATCGAATCCCGCCTTCTTTATCATCTCGATAACAGGCTCTGATGACGCCTGCCTATCGCCGACGGGAAGGACTTCATCTGTTTCAAATTCTTCCTCCTGCCCGATTCCCGAAAGCATCAGATCATTTAGCATCTTCCTTGCCCATACTGAAGGATCTTCATCTAAACTAAGTCTGCTAACTAAAGGAGTGATATCAACCTCTGTAGTTATCGAATCTGACACAAGACACTGTAGTCCTGCTGCCTGAGCCTCAACCACAGTTCCCGGAAGTCCCTCGTATCTTGAAGGGAACAGGAAATAATCCATAGCCTGATAGTACTCATTTGCGTTGCTTCTATTTCCGCAGAATATGCAGTAATCACCTATATGAAGATCATGCGCAAGCTTTTTCATATCATCCATAAGTGAACCTTCGCCCAGCATCATGAGTTTGATCCTCATACCATGAAGCATACTGAAGGAATTGGCATCATCATGATTAAGGATATTCATAAATGCCGCAAATATCCTGAGTAAAAACTCATGGTTCTTGGCAAAATGGAATCTCCCGACATGACCTATTACAATAGCATTGGATAATCCCAGCTCATGCCTTATTTTTTTCCTTACCTCTTCATTGTAGACAAAACGCCTTAGATCGATCGCATTCGGAATTATCTCAACAAGCCCCTTGTCAGTAAGATTATCTCCAAACACAGCCCTTGCCGCATTTTCAGTACATGCAAATCTAAAGTCACAGGTATCCTGACTGGACAGAGGCCTTCTGATCATCTTGGTAACCATACCCTTTATCCCGGGATCTACTCCTGCGCTTCTTGCATGCGCTATAGTCACAGGAATCGCACAGCTCTTTGCTATAGGAAGATATATAGCAGCAGTACTCGTCATATGCCCCTGAATCATCTTCCACTCGCCTCTGTGCTGCATGAAAAACATCCTCAGCGCATTCTTGTAATCCCTTGCATTTGTACCGTGAAATCTGGGAACGCAGTAGATATTTCCCCCAAGCTTTTTTACCGCAGCATCAAAATAGTCGGGCTCTCTTACAAGCATCAGCTCATCTGAAGTAGGACACTTTTTCCCTGTTGCTTCAGCTTCACAATGTACCAGGAAATCGAACTGCACCCTGCTTCTGTCTATATGTCTGTACAGGTCCATTATCCTGCTCTCAGCGCCGCCAAGTCCCAATTTTCCAAAAACGTGTAATATCCTTATTGGTTCTTGCATGAATATGCTCCTCCAAATCCCTCATGATCAAAACTTTTTATGTACCAGAATATATTTTACCCTTGCCATTATATATTCTTTTATTCCCTGAAAATCAGAAGCCTCGACAGGCTCTACCGATAGCCATTCATTGAAGCTCACAACATTTTTTTCGCTAAATAGCTTTTCATAATAAGCAAAGTCATCACCTGTCATAGTCCCTGTGTGAACAACAAACGTTGTAAATCCTTCGCTATTATTTTTCACCGCGCTCTTCTTATTATATGATATCGGATAAAAAGTGATATCAAATCTTCTGTAAGCCTTAGTCCCAAATCCATCGGTGATGCGTCTAAAGCCCGTTTCAAGAAGGGCTCTTATTGTATTTTTATCGTACGAATGGCTCGGCGCCATGAAAAAGTCAGTCGCTATGCCGTGGCTTTCAAGTATCTTCTTCCCCTGCCTAAGCATTTTTATCTGTTCCTCAAGGTCAATACCTGCAAACTCCGACTGTTTATTAAGCGGCAAAAGACCGCCTTTTTTAGTTGTGTATTTATGATGCAGTCCGTGCATGGCTATGATCCACCCCTCAGTTTGAAGGGACCTTACCATTCTCCAGAATTCCGCATCTTTTTCTGATCCGAAGCCTTCATCCTTGTTATCTTCTATGTCGAATGGTCCCTCTTCCCTGTCGGATACTTTAACTCCAGATTCAGTATCCTGCGCAATTCTTACATCATCATCGTCTCCGGCCATGAGTTTTGGATCCTCATTATCAGGAACCACACCAATAAGCGGCTTTATTCCGTGTTCATCAAGTATTCTCTTGAATCTCCGGAATTTCCCCATATCCATTCCCGGAGCAATATCATCCATACGAATAACTATCTTCATACAAACCCCTGCATATATGTTTTAAACGCACGCTTCCAGGCGCACATACAGAATATGCCGCGAGTTTTATCCCGCTCGCGGCATAGTTTCACCATCTGTTGATTACAGTCTCCAGTATGCAAATTCATCTGTGTCGTAATCTGCCTTGTTGAAGATTCCCTTGATATCAAGGAATACTCTTGTCTTGTGAGCAGGATTAAACCACTTCTTCACATCTTCAGGCTTTATTGACAAAAAGTCCTCATGAGCTACAGCAACAAGAACTGCATCCATATCGTGAAGTTCATCCATAGAATCAAAAGTGATGCCATATAATCTCTTAGCTTCATCACTATCTGCCTGAGGATCGATCACAATAGGATCAATTCCGTATTCCTTAAGCTCGTTGTAGATATCAATAACCTTAGTATTACGTGTATCAGGGCAGTTCTCCTTGAATGTAAATCCAAGGATTCCGACTCTTGCGCCCTTAACGCCTATATCCTGAGCGATAAGATTCTTTACACAGCACTCAGCGATATATTTACCCATGTCGTCGTTTATTCTACGACCTGACAGAATGATCTGGCTGTGATAGCCAAGTGACTCAGCCTTGTATGTAAGGTAGTAAGGGTCAACACCTATGCAGTGTCCGCCTACAAGACCGGGTGTAAATTTAAGGAAGTTCCACTTAGTACCTGCTGCCTCAAGAACGCTCTTTGTATCGATTCCCATTCTGTGGAAGATCATTGAAAGTTCGTTCATGAATGCAATGTTGATATCTCTCTGGCTGTTCTCAATAACCTTTGCAGCCTCGGCAACCTTGATGCTCTCTGCCTTGTGAACGCCTGCAAGAGCAACAAGCTTATATACATTGGCAACTTCTTCAAGTGTCTCTTCGTCCATACCTGAAACAATCTTGGTTATAGTCTCAAGTCTGTGAACCTTATCACCGGGGTTAATTCTCTCGGGTGAATAACCAACCTTGAAATCAACGCCGCACTTAAGTCCTGACTCTTTTTCAAGGATCGGCACACATATATCCTCAGTAACTCCCGGATATACTGTTGACTCATATACTACAATCGAACCCTTTGTAAGGTATTTACCAAGAGTTCTTGTAGCACTCTCAACAGGTGTAAGATCCGGTGTATGGTCATCATTAACCGGTGTAGGAACTGCAACTACGTGAAATCTGCACTCCTTAAGCTTCTCGGGATCAGCTGTGAACTCTACCTTTGTCTGCTTAATGGCCTCATCGCCGACTTCTCTTGTAGGGTCGATTCCTCTGTGGTAAAGTGCTACCTTCTCTGCATTAAAATCATATCCTACAACCTTAATCTTCTTGGCAAATGCTACAGCTATAGGCATTCCTACATAACCAAGACCAACCAGTGACAGTTTCTCCTCACCTGCGAGGAGCTTTTCATACAAACTCATTGTTTTATCTCCTAAAAAATTTATTTATCACATTTTTTCCATTACGTTTAATATTTCATCAATATACGCATCTATTATACTATGTCTGTCAAACTCTCGCTCAACCTTTGCTCTGGCTAAAAGCCCCATAGCTCTTCTCTGGCTGACATCAAGAGATGCCATCCTGTCCATCGCTTCAAAGAGAGCTTTTGCATCCTGCTTTTTAAACAAAAATCCTGTTTCGCCGTCGTCAACGATCTCCTTGCATCCACTGATATTACTTGCAAGAACAGGCCTTGCGGTTGCGCTGGCCTCCATAAGGACATTGCTCATACCCTCATGATAACTTGGCATTACTATGACATCGGCCTCCTTAAGATAAGGTCTTATATCCTTATTAAAAGGTATTGTCTTAAGTTCTCCTCTTTTTCTTGCCTGCTCGATAAGGTCTCCGAAGTCCTCATCAAAATATCCGATAGTCGCTACCGAAACCTTATTACCATATTTCTCATGCATAAGGTGAGCCGCTTCAAGGTACTCAGCGGTTCCCTTCTCCTTCATGAGCCTTCCCACGTATAAAAATCTGACCACATTATCCTCATGTCCCGGATATTCCTGCGGCACATGCTTTTCAAGGTCAACTCCGGACCCGTTTACAAGCCTTGTCTTTAGCTTTTTGGTGATACCGAATCTCTTAAACTTATTCTGATTTTCCTTATTCTGGAAAAATACGCAGCTGCAGCCCTTAAGTCCCATCTTGTACATCATAATAACAAGATGCTTTATTATGCTCCTTTTTAAGCCTCCATCCTGAAAAGCGCTTCCAAGTCCCGTTATCGTTGATATAAACGGCACTCCCTTTTTCCTTGCAGCAAAGCCTCCATATACATTAGGCTTAATTGTATAGGTCACAACCATGTCAGGCTTTTCAGTTTCTATCAGGTTTTCGTATGCCTTAAGAAGCTTAAAGTCCTCTATGGGGTTCATTCCTCTTCTGTTTATATCTGTATGGACAACTTTTGCACCTTCTGCCATAAGTTCAGGTACCCTTAGTTCATCCGGAAGAGATATGACAACGTCATCCTTTTGCGCTATAAGCCTTGTTATCAGTTCGTTTCTAAAGTCGTACAGTCCCCCTGAAGAATTCGCAAGTATCAAAATCTTACTCATTATTTTGTCTCCATTTTGTTTTTGGAATGCCCTTTAGAGCTTTCCGCCCTGAAGGTCTCTTGCAGGTTTTACCATGATCTCGTTGTATTTCATCATAACTACGCCTTCTTCATATTCGCCTATTGCAGGCTCATTTTCTTTTCCTTCAAGGTTATTTATTATCTGGCGCGGTATATTGACTCCGCATGCATAAGCATGTGGATAACCTCCGCCAAATCTCGGGTTAACTTCAGATAGATACCACTCGTCATTTTCTTCATCATGGAACAGATCGATATCTATCATTCCACTAAATCCAACCTTCTCAACAAAGGTCTGTATCTGCGAAAAGAGTCTCTCATCTTTTACAGACACCGACTTATCGGTTTCGCCTGCACGCATCTTTATCTTCTTTTTAAGAAAGATAGATGTGCACTTGCCGGAAATAAGATCTATATATACATCTGCGCCGTATTCCTGTCCGCGCATAAACTCCTGGATCATCAGCCCTTCATAGTCATTGTAGAGAGCTTTAAGCATGATATCCGATCTTACCGAATTGATATTGATCGAAGCACTTCCTGCTCTTGGCTTAACAAAAACAGGGAAATCAACATCGCCATTTTCTCTTGCAGCTTCAAACTCCTCAATAGTGTTGTAGCACCTTGCAGTAGGTATTCCAAGCTTTGTGAGCATCTCATACATCCTGTATTTATCAAGGCTCGTCTCGCACAGCTCATAGCTTGAAACAAGAGGCACTACACCTATTTCCCTGAATCTGTCTTCATTTTTGGCAAGAAGCGACAGCTCAGGATCTATCAGGCTCAAAACACCGGATATTTCTTCCTTTTTACATATATCCAAAATGCAGTCTATATAATCCGGCGCATCGATCCTTGGGACGATATAGCACTTATCCGCATCATATATAGCAGGTCCAATATTAGAGCAATCAGTAGCAATCACTTTGCCCTTTCCCTCAAGCTCTTTTTTAAATGCCTGCACAACCTTATTTCTGGTTCCTGCACTGAGAATCAAAATATTAGTCATATTCTGTATTTATCCTTCCAAAAATCCTATGAAAACTTGCAGTAAACAATTGAAAATTGCCTTCAGCATAATGTATTATAACTTAAAGGGAGTGCTTTGTTAAATCTTGATATTTTGGAGTAAGTATGAAAATAGATTTTAAAAGAGGTTCTGTAAGATTAGCAGTCGTTCTTGTGGCGGCTTTTTTAATGGCAATTAATATCCAGACGTTTGTAAATGCAGGCGGTCTGTATCCTGGTGGAGCGCAGGGAATCACCATCATCATTCAGCGTATCGCGCTCAAGTACTTTTCATTCGCGATCCCATACACTCCCATCAATATACTGCTTAACATATTCCCGATCTATATAGGTTTTCGTTATATCGGTAAAAAGTTTACACTATATTCCATGATAATGGTCATCGCAAACGGTATTTTCGTCGATCTTATACCTGCACACTTTATAACCCACGACCCTCTGCTTATTGCAGTATTTGGCGGAATTCTGGGCGGCGTATCACTTTCCATATGCCTTATGGTTGATGCCACAAGCGGCGGAACAGACTTTATATCCATTTATTTATCCCAGAAAAAAGGAATCGATGCTTTCCCCATAATCCTTGCGGGAAACTGCGTGATCCTCACTATTGCAGGTTTCCTATTTGGTTGGGACAAAGCGCTTTATTCGATCATATTCCAGTATGTTGCAACCCAGGTTCTTCATATAATGTACAGAACCTATCAGCAGGAAACACTTTTCATAATAACCGAATATCCCGAGGAAGTATGCGAACTCATCTATGACATAACCAATCACGGTGCTACACTTATCCACGGCGAAGGAAGCTTTGAACACAACAACAGGAAAGTAATCTATTCCGTTGTCAGCGCTTCCGATGTAAGAAAAGTTATTCCCGCGGTCAAAGAGCTCGACCACAAGGCCTTTATCAACACCATAAGAACCGAGCGTCTTCAGGGTAACTTCTATTTAAAGCCCAGAGATTGATAAATAGTTATATACCGCAAAACCTCCATGCAAAATATATTTTATGTTTGCATGGAGGTTTTTTAATTACACTTTTTAAATTGCTTTTTTTGAATCTGCGCTTTTAATTCTTTGCTTCGCCCTCGGGGAAGATTATCTTATTTACAAAGAAGAAGATCACCATTGATACTCCGCCGTTAAGGACTGTAGTTCCGATGTTATATACGAAATCCGGAACAAACTTACCTGCAACAGCTACCCAGATACAGTTAATCGAATTAACTATACAGGTAATGATGCAGAATGCGATAAAGTACCACATTATCTGATACCAGATCTTTCCTTTACTTCTAAATACAAAGTTTCTCTGAATAGGGAAGTTAATACATTCGCCTATTACCATTGCAACCATGTATGCGCAGAAGTACGGAAGTCCGCCGTGATTTACGTCGTATCCCAGGATGTTCCACTTAAATGTCTCTCCGAATATTGTAAGCTCTTTTCCCGGCCATCCAAAATCAACCATGGGAAGGCTGCTAAACGCAGCAGGTAAAAACTGAAGCATCAAGTATTTTAATACTGTAATGAGGTTGGAAACAATTACAAACAGGCCTCCCTCTCTTATCCACTTTGATGCCGCGGGATGTTTTTTCGCAAAATTCTCCCACCAATTCATAATTCCTGACATATATTTCTCCGTTTCTTTGCCTTATCAGGCAGACTTTATATTTTACTTCTTGATAAGCTTTTCATACTCTTTATTTTGCTTACTGTTTTTAAAGTACCCCGAGATCACTGCTCCAAGTCCCTTAAAGAAATGTCCGTTTACGATATCGACTATACCGTCTACCATCTTCATATCAACAGCGCCGCCTGTCATCTTGGCCATTGCCCTGAATGGCATATTGTAAATAAAGAGTGTATTAAGGTCCGGCTTTCCGCTCTCATCTGCCTTTTTCTTCATGGCAGTCAATCTCTTGTACACAAATCTTGCAAGAGCACTCTTTGCGTAATACATCTGACAGAAAGCATCATTTATTGTAAGCTCTCCGCTCCACTTACCGTCAGGGATTGCTCTTCCAAGGAGCTGCACAAATTCTTCATCCGGTACATTGTCAACTTTTCCCGAATAATAGGAAGCCATTTTGCTCATATCATACGGATACTCAGTAGTTGTACCTTCTTTATGGATTTGCGCGCTAAGTCTTATGTCAGCACTGCTTGCGCCAACCTTTATCTCATAGTCGCCCTCTTCAATCTCCCACTTAGAAGTCTTCACATTGAAGTATCTGAAGGTCTTATCATCAAAAGGTATCGTAACCTTCCTGCTCTCGCCTGCCTTAAGGAACACCTTGGTAAATCCTTTGAGTTCCTTCTTTGGACGAAATACCTTTGCACCGGGGAGTCCGACATAGAGCTGAACAACCTCTGCGCCATCTACTGTCCCTTCATTTGTTACAGTTAAAGTTACGCCATCTTCATTTACCTGCAGATTGCTGTAAGTAAACTTGGTATATGACAGTCCAAATCCGAATGGATACAAAACCGGAATATCTGCTGCTTCGTAGTATCTGTAGCCCACATATATGCTCTCTCTGTACTCAGAGGTGCGCTCGCGGCTTGGATAATATCTAAAGCAGGACGTATCCTCAAGCCTTCTCGGAATTGTTTCATTTAGCTTACCTGACGGATTTACTTCTCCTGTCAAGATATCCAAAACAGCTCCAGCTCCTGCCTGACCGTTTAAATAGCAGTGTAAAAGCGCCTTGAAATAATGATGCCAGGGCATCTCAATAGCAGAACCAGCACTTATAACACCTACAAGATTAGGATTTGCCTGACCGAGCTCCTGAAGAAGATTTATCTGATTCTGCGGTATTCTCATATGGTTTCTGTCCATACCCTCAGACTCACTGTCTTCATTTAATCCAAAGAAATACAAAACAACATCTGCTTTTGCTGCAAGGTCAAGAGCTTCCTTCTTTATTGCAGCATCTTCTTCGCCATTTCTGCTATAGCCTCTGCTTGATCCGACAACCTGCAGATCGTAATTTCTTACAAGCTCAGATACCGTTTCTAGCTTTGTGGGCTTTACAAGTGATGAACCTGCTCCCTGATATCTGGGAACAAAGGCAAAGTCTCCTATTATCGCAACCTTTGCGCCTTTTGAAAGAGGAAGAATATTGTTCTCATTTTTAAGAAGGATCGCACTCTCACTAGCAGCCTTCCTTGCGATCGTGTGATGAGCTGCAATATCGAATTCATCACTCTTATTCTGGGCATTAACATATAATGTCATAACTGCGTCAAGGAGCTCATCAACTCTCTCGTCAACATCGCCTTCTGTTATCTTGCCGCTTCGCACTGCCTCAACCAGTTCTCTGGCTGATCCAAGTCCAGGATTTGGCATCTCAAGGTTTGACCCTGCCTGTACACCAAGCGCATGGTCGTTGGAAGCACCCCAGTCAGTTATAACTATTCCGTCAAATCCCCATTCATCCCTTAAGATATCCTTGAGCAGATGCTTGTTTTCGTTGGCATAAGTTCCGTTCACTTCGTTGTAGGCTGACATTATTGTCTTAGCCTTACCCTCTTTTACCGCAATTTCAAAACCGGTAAGGTATATTTCTCTAAGTGTTCTCTCATCAACTACGGCATTCATAGCCATTCTTCTAAGTTCCTGGGAGTTGACAGCAAAATGCTTGGGACATGCAAATACCCCTTTTGACTGAATTCCCCTCACATAAGAAGCTGCCATTTTACCTGCAAGATACGGATCCTCAGAAAAATACTCGAAGTTTCTTCCGCAGAGAGGGCTTCTCTTTATATTAAGTCCGGGGCCAAGAAGCACATTCACTGAAAGAGCCATAGCCTCTTCTCCAAGTGCCTTGCCCATCTCTTCCCCAAGTTCTGTATCCCAACTGTTTGCTACTGTAGCAGCAGTAGGAAAACAGGTGGCAGGAAGCGATTCATTTAGTCCCAGGTGATCACCTGCTCCCGCCTGCTTTCTTACGCCATGAGGTCCATCGGAGCAGAATATAGACGGGATTCCGAGGTGGTCAAACTCTCTTGTCTGCCACTCACCCTTGCCACTTAAAAAAGCGGCTTTTTCTTCTAATGTCATCTTGCTTACGATATCCTGATATTTCACTTTTTTCCCTCGCTAAATTGCTTAAATTACTATATTAGGCCCGGGGCAAAGATCCCCGGGCCGGGTTTATTTACTCAGCAGCTTCTTTTTCCTCTTTGTTTTCTTTAAGGAATCTCTTGATGATAAGACCAAGGCATCCGCAAAGAACAACAGCGAGAATTACATCGATCGCGATCTCAAGCTTCTTCCATGAAGGCATTCCTGTATCAAGGTTTGCAGGATCATATGCTCTTGAATTAACTACTACGTAGAGGATGTTCTTTGTAGCATTTCTCATAGCAAGCTTAGCGCCGTTTGTATCACGGAACTGAACATCATTTGTAGCTGTAGGATAGTTAACGAGCATAAGGTCTGTACCATTTCTGATAGCCTGGTCTGAGCTCATGTAGCCATATACGCCGAAGTAGTCAGTCTCAACAAATCCGTCAAAGCCCCACTCATCTCTAAGAACAGTGTTGCATAGTTCTGATGTACCGCCTGCCCATCTGTTACCAATGTAGTTAAATGAGCTCATTACTGCGAGACATCCTGCATCCTTTACGCACTTCTCGAAAGGCTTTAAGTAGATCTCACGAAGAGCCTGCTCATTAGTCCATGTGCAGAGCATATCGCATCTGTTTTCTTCCTGATCGTTAAGTGCAAAGTGCTTCATGTAAGCGTATACTCCGTTGTCCTGTGATCCCTTAACAGCATTAGCTGCTGTGTAAGCTGATACGATAGGATCTTCGGAATAATACTCGAAGTTTCTTCCTGCAAATGCAGTTCTGTGTGTGTTCATAGCAGGAGCATACCAACCTGATACGTCCATCTCATTAGCCATCTTGCCGATGTAATCACCGAAAGAATAAGCCAGATCTTTGTTGTAAGTTGATGCGATCATAACGCCAACAGGGAAGCCGATTGAACCTACACCTGTGAAGTTGTTATTGATAGATGCAGGACCGTCACAGTCGTTTGTACGAACCTTGCCGATACTTTCAACTGAGTTTGTCTGATATCCACCAAGTGAAATAACTGCGTTCATGTCATCAAGTGACATATCGTTAAGGAGCTCATCCCATGCAGGATCATCCTTATCAAGACCTCTGAGGTCCTTAAGCTGATGTCCGCCACCTGCGCTTGTAATAACCTCTGCTGCATCAGGATCTTCGTCTGCAGCTGTTGCTTCAGCAGTCAGATAATTGCTGATGTTGTAGAAGCTTGCCTTGTCGCTCTCAGCCATCTCATAGTTTGAAGGAGCTGCAGTTGCAACATCATAGTTGGCAAATCCGTCTGCACGAGATAAGTACTCGATATCGCCCTCTGCATAATCAAAGAGGTTAGTAGCTGTGATCTCGTCGCTCTCTCTCTTATTGTCACCTGTATAAGTAACTGTCTCATCTACATTAAGTGTTCTTGAATCGATCACTGTATGTGAATCTGAGTTGATGGATACTACATATTCACCGCTCTCAAGCACATAGCCCTTTGCTGTCTTGTAATCGTAGGAAGCCATATCTTCCTTATCAAAAGTGATAGTCACTGTCTCTGAAGCGCCGGGCTCAAGAAGTGATGTCTTTTCATACTGAATGAGGTTAGCTGTTGCCTTCTCAATTCCGCCGTTTGTGTACGGAGGGTTGAAGTAAGCCTGAACGATGTCCTTACCTGCAACGCTACCTGTATTTGTAACTGTTACATCAAAAGATACCTTGCCGCCATCTTCTGTGATGTCGCCCATCTCCTGCGAGAATGTTGTGTAAGAAAGTCCATATCCAAACGGATACTGAACTGTTTCGTCATAGTTGATGAATCCTTCAGCAGCTGCTGTCTCATAGAATCTGTATCCTACGTAGATACCTTCTACATAGTTGATAAAGCTTACATTAGCTGTTGATTCTGTACCTGTGAATCCTGTGGATGTGTATGCAAACTCATCCATGTTTGTGTAGTTGAAGTCACCAAAGTTGTTCCACCAGGGTGTTTTTTCCATATCGTATACATAAGTATCGATAGTCTTACCTGAAGGATTGATCTCTCCTGCTACGATCTCGCCGAGTGCTGTCATACCAACGTGTCCTGTGCCTGCTGCCCAGAGAACTGATTTGATCTGCGGATGCTCCTCAACAAATCCAAGCTCAAAAGCATTTGCTCCGTTGTATACAAGGATTACATTATCGAAGTTAGCACATACAAGGTCGATCATCTCTTCCTCACGATTTGTGAGCTGGAGATAATGATCACCTTCGTCCCAGTCATTGCCCTCGTTAAGAGTATCGTCATATTTTCCTGCTGTATATGTTGTTCCGTCCTGATATGAACCGTCAATTACTGCATTCATATTGGTAGGAAGATCGGCACCCTCACCGCCTGAACGTGAGATAACGATCATGGCTTTGTCTGAAAAATTCTTAGCGCCGCTTATAAGTTCATCTGAATAAAGAGATACGTTGGGTTCCGGAAGTGTCCAGTCCTGATCCCACATTCCAACTACAGGTCTGTCAGCCTTATATTCTGTGTAAAAGTTTGTCAGATCGCTGTTTGTCTCTATTCCGGCATCACTTAAGCTCTTTAAGATGTCAACCGTATCATACGCATCATTGAGCGCACCTGAACCGGCACCGCCAAGGATAGGATTTGTTGAAGCCCAGCCGAATACGTTGAGCTTATCTCCCTTGGCCATAGGAAGAGTGTTATCGTTATTTTCAAGCATTACGATTCCTTCTTCCGCAATCTTAACTGCAAGATCTGATGCAGCATCTGATGTTTCTTTTTCAATTGTTCCGCTTCCGCTTATAAGACTAAGCATTGTGCTCATAGGACCATTACAGATCATATTTACGCACACTATAATGCCTGTAAGCATAGCTATAAGAGTTGTTCCTCTTACAAGCCTCTTAAGCGGCTTCTTTAATTTCATTACAGCAACCATTATCACAATTGCCACTGCAACGATAATACCAATTGCAATCAAATAAGATTTGATTGATGTTATGACGTTCATAACGTCATCCATGTTAATTGATAACATAATGTCAACCTCCCTATAAACCTTCTATTATGCCACGCTTTTACGCAGCAGCATCATGTTACTTACTTTATGCTAACATCAAAAAACCGCCTGTGAGTTTTTTGTCACAAACGGTTGATTTTTTGTCACGAAATGATTCGCATATATATTAAATTTATTTTTTAGTTTCCGCGTACTCATCACTGGAATGAGGAATTATCACTTTTAGTTCGAACCAGTTTTTATTTAGCTCCACATTGAGCGTCCCGTGATATTTTTCAGCAGTGTATTTAATGCTCTTTAGTCCAAATCCGTGATTGGTTTTATCATGCTTTGTGGTAGTGGGAAGTCCGTCCTTTATGCTGATCTTCTGCTCGCAGTAATTGTTGGTCTGGATCAAAATAAAATTCTTTTTGGAAGATACCGACAGATTGACAAGCCTCTTTTCAGGATCATCGATTATCGAGACGCTCTCTATCGCATTATCAAGCGCGTTACCGATTATCGTACAGATATCCGCAACATGCATAAAATCAAGAAGCCTTCCGTCAGCTACGCATGTAAGCTTAATATCATTAGTTCTGCAGCTCATCATTTTTCCGGCAATAAGCGTATCCAGAACGCTGTTACCTGTCTGCATCTCAGGTCTGAATTCCTCAAGTTCTCTCTCAAGTGTATCTATCCACTCCTGCCTCTGCTTTTCCGTCATCTCAGCGCGAAGACCTGCAATTTGATGCTTTAAATCGTGGTACTTGATGTTTATCATATCAAAGCTGTCCTGATAGCCGCGGTACTTTTCGTACTGCGCCTTCAGCATTGAGTTTATCGCTGACAGCTCTCTTTCTGCCTGCATCTCGCTGATTCTTCCCTGATATACGTACAGGATCATGATACCCGCAACATCGACCAAAGTCCTTATATAGAATACGTCCGCTCTTACTCCTCCGCTAAAGGGTGTATTACTGAATATAAAGCTTATATTACTAAGCGCAAATGAAAGGGATGCTATTGTGATCGCTGCAATAAGTTCATGGGCATTTATTTCCACTAGGACTACTCTTCTGCTCATCTCTTTATCCATATAAAAAGCCCAGCCGTAGACCACAGCATATATTATCAAGAATGTAACGATACTGATCACGATATGATTGTACAAGCCTCTGAAATAACATTCCATCTGCCACTCCAAAGATGCTGCAAGCTCAGCTAGAAGAAAAGCTCTTGCACAATAATATCCAACTACATATCCGGATGCATCACATGTAGCATACATAAACACATACATCATTACCACTGCACCTATCATGCAGGGCAGCCACATAAATATGGGAAGATCGGCTGTAACATACAAAAACAGGCTCATCGCAAATAAACTGGCCGCAGATGCTCCCACTATTTTTTTCTCCAACAATCTGCCTCTTATAAGCCTGATATACACAAGGCACGCGAGCCATTCAGCAAATGCCGTATATAATCTTGGAATATCCTGATATAATACTGCTTCCATCTTTCATCCTCTGAATTTACATGTATTTTGCAAGCGCCACCATGAAATCATTTTTTCTTGCCCTGCTGATAAGGAGTCTCTGTCCGGCTATCAGGCAGTCTCCGCCTTCAACACCGTCCACATATTTCATATTTACAAGATAACCTTTATTACTTCTGAAAAAACCATCTTCCGACAGCCTGTCTTCATAATCCTTCATCTTGCCTCTTATTGAAAACTCTCCTCCAATAGTATGAAAGATCAGATTATGCCCTTCACTTTCGATATAGTAAATGGTATCTATTTTTACTTTTCTTATGCCTGATCCGGATTCGATCGTTATACTGCTGCCACCGCGTTTTCCGGTCTTTTCGATCGCTCTTAACAGCTTTTGTGAAAAATCAAAATAACTCACCGGCTTAAGTACGTAATCAAGCGCATCCACCTGATAGCCTCTTATGGCATATTTAGTCATATTTGTGATAAACATTATGACCACATCCTGATCCAGTCGCCTTATCTCTTCAGCCGCTGTCATTCCATCCATAAGCTTCATTTCAATATCCATCAGGATAATATCGAACTGACTTGAATAGTTATTTGTGATCTCATCCCCGTCTTTAAATCTGGTCATCCTTAGACCAATCCCATATTCTTCCTGAAACTTTGCCAGATATTCCATTAACTGACCCGCATACAGATCCTCGTCTTCAACCACCGCTATCTGAATCATCCTGTATCTCCATACTTACCCGATCAAAACATAATTATAAGAAAAAGCCCTTCACCCACATTTTATAATGAGTGAAGGACTTTTTTCAATTAGCGATTGCTTTATGACTTTTCGTCATTCATTGCTTTGTTATTCTTCTTTGCGTCTTTTTCCTGTTACAAGAAGTGTTGCTACAAGTCCTGCCGCAATGAGAAGTACCAGCGTTCTGGAAGCGTCTGTTGTATCATCTGTTCCGCCTCGTCTTGCTCCGAGAACTCCTGCCTCTTCAGGCTCTTCTCTCTTTGCTCCGAGAACTCCTGCCTCTTCCTGAGGACGGTTTACACCCTGAACCTGACCACCATCATTGTCATCATTGTCATCATCGTTTTCAACGAACGGAGCCTGTCTTGCAGGTGTGTCATCATCGTCATCATCGTCGTCATCGTCGTCATCTACAACCGGAGGTACAGGATTGATTATAGGATCGATTATAGGATCAAGCTGATCAGGATTCTTGGTCACGATACTGTAGACAATTATATCCGATGCAGGCATTGTCATTGTCTGACTTGCTGCGTGGCTTGTGATCTTGCCTGTAAGTACTGCTCCAAGTTTTGAAAGTGCATCCGACAGCTTAACTCCGAGTGTCTCAGCCTTAACTTCTTCCATATTCCAGATACCGAATGTGTATCCTTCTACTGTAGGAAGTTCAGGACAATCAAATACTTCACCGGCTGTAGCTGTTCTGTTATGAGTTGCAGCTTCTGCAAGAAGTGCATCCCAGTTTGCAGGCTTCTCTACACCATCAGCTATTCTGTACTCGAATTTGATGTTATAGATTATTGCCTTAAAGGTTGCTATAAATGTTGTGTCTTCGTAAAGTGTGTAAGTTTCCTGAGCTTCGCCTGAGATATATCCGGCAGAACTATCAGGATAGCCATCTGTGTAGTTAAGATTCTTGATTACATCATCTACGCTAAGCTTTTCTCCGACACCGTCGAGCTTGACCTCAACATCTTCGCCTGCTTCATTCTTCTTAACAACATACCAGGCATCAAACTCATATCCAGCCATTGGCTTTGCTTCAGATCCTGTGATCTTATCAGTCTTTGTCTTCTGGATATCAGCATCCTTATCATTAGATGTCGTTCCTCCAGCCCTTGCAACGTAGGAAACTGTGTAAGTATCATCATCGTCGAGCACAAATCTTGCTTCAAACTGTGCACCTACAAACGGTCCGGTTTCTCCGCAAAGTGCTTTGAGTTCTGAGCTGATAACTTCAGGAGTAAGTACTTTTTCCTGACTTACAAGTTTTCCGATAACTGATGCATTAAGAGGTGCTCTAAGTTCAAATTCACGGGTCTCTGCATACATGTACCAGCCGTCGAACTTGTAACCTGCGTCAGGCTTTGCAGTTGATCCGATAATTCCATCAGTTGAGCGGATCCAAGGAACTGTTTCATAGGTCATCTGATCGAATGATTCAGGATTATCAGGCCATGAAACAAGACCATGATCATATACTCCATCCTCATTTCTTACAATATATGTTATGCCATATGTTGCATCAGGATCCTTTTCGTAGGTTCCTATAACTGTTACATTGTTTGCAGGCATCGTAAATGTGCCGCTTACTTCACTTTCATCAATGGTCCAGCCTGTAAAAATATAGCCTTCAAGATAATCTTCATCAAGGATATTAACTGTATCACCTTTATTGTAAGTATTTTCATCTACAGGTTCTGTTACTTCAGGACGAGGGCAATCTACAAATACATATTCGTAGGTTACTTTATAATCAATCGGTGTGAAGGAACCAATAAGCTCAACATTGCTTGCTGGCATCACTTGTTTACCTGTTACTACTTCGCCTTCAATCTTCCAGCCATTAAAGGTGTATCCTTCAGGAACACTTGCAAGTTCCTGTACTGTATAAGTATCTCCTGCGTTGTATGTATTCTGATCCACAGGTGCTACTGCATCATCGGGTGATCCTTCTACAAATGAGTATGTCACATTGTAGTCGATCGGTGTGAAGGAGCCAACAAGAACTACGTTGTCTGCAGGCATCACTTGTTTACCTGTTACAACATTGCCTTCTCCACCAATCTTCCATCCATTAAAGGTGTATCCTTCAGGAACACTTGCAAGTCCCTGTACTGTATAAGTATCTCCTGCCTTGTACTTATTTTCATCTACAGGTGCTACTGCACCTTCAGGTGATCCTTCTACGAATTCGTAGGTTACTGAATACGTTGCTGCAGGTTTTTCCCATACTGCGAAGATTGCCTGATAAGGCTTTGCTTCATCTGCTGCTACCTTATTTGCTTCTTTCTCAAATGCACTATCTCTGTAGAAATTTGTACCATTGTAGTAAAGGAGCATATTGGAAGGAAGTTCTGCACCATTCTCAATAATAAGTGCAGACTGTGTATAGTTGCTTGCTGTTGTCATGAAGCTGTCTACTTCTTCATCGCTGCTACCCATATCTACAATTGCCCAGCCCTTAAATGTGTATGCTGTGCGTGTAGGTGCTGCCTGAATAGCTACTGCTTCATTGATACCAAGTGTACTTTCCTTGTAGTTGGCTACATTGTCAATATGGAAAGCTGCTTCTCCGTCATTTTTGAACCACGGTATGAATGTAGGTGTGGGTTCTCCATTCTTCTTAAATGACGGTCTTAACTGAACCGTATAGTTGTATCGAGGCTTGCCGCTTGCATCTACCTTTCCTGTAGGTTCTTTTTTTGCATTTGCTGCAAGAACATTAAATTTAGATCCCGGATAAATCACTGAGTTTTCTACATCTACATATTCTCCTTTATCTTCATCATACTTCTGCATTACCCAGTGATCAAAACGATATCCTTCAGGTGCTTTAATTGCAGCAACTGCTGATGCTTCTGCATTATCTACATAAATATTAGAGTCAACAGGGTTTCCTTCTCCTGTAACTGCAGGATCATAATCAGAATCTGTCTTAATATATGTAACTTTAATGCCATCTGCACCTTCAAGTACCTGACTCCATCTGCCGTACAGATTGAATTCATTGGTAACCCAATATCTGTTTTCCTGCTTATCCTTATTATAGGTTGCACCCTCGCCGTGCTTATCCATATCATCTGTAAAGTGGTTATCCCAGTCATATGGAGTTGTCACAGTCTTGTCGTTAAGGACTGTATCTGCGCTGAACATCTTTCCGTCATCAGTATACCAGCCAACGAAAACGTATTCATTTCTAACTCCTTTAGGTAAGCTGATCTTTCCGCCATAACTTACACGGAAACACATTCCCTGTTTATCAGATCCCCATGAAAGAGATTCATCTCTATCTGAGTTTGGATGTAAGAATACACGATATTGAATCTTTCTCCACTTTGCATATACTCGTATTCCGCCTATAGGCATCGTAGTATCAAAGTTAAAGGGAGTATTACAAGTTGCATCCGTATACCATCCATCGAAAATATATCCGCTTTCACCTGCAGGAAGATCAGGAACATAATTCTTTACATTATCCGGGATTAGAGCTCCCTGATCTATTTCATCGCTTTCTTTAAACAGATGATTGTCGTTACTTCTGAAATTACCTTCATCACCTTCTATATATTTTCCATCAAAGAATGCTACTTTATAAACTTCACGCCTATAGAGATAGTTTGTGTGATGGACTGTCGGATTTTCCGTAGTCCAGCTTCTGTTCTTTCTCCAGTTATTATCAAAGCCTACTTCTCTGTTATTTTCTGAATAACAGATATAGCCATCATATTTAGGAGCATTCTGCTCTGTAACATTTGTATTACTTGAGCGTGATTGAATAACATCTGCCTCATAATAAGTAACACCATCAACAGTCTTTACTGTTTTCCCGGAATAATCCTCACCTTCAACAGTCTCATACCAAATATGATATCTCCAGTCATTACTATTACCAGGGAATCTTACTATAAGGAAATTACCATCATTACCTTCTGCCACATTGGTTTTACCAAGTATATTCTCATTTAATACAGAAACAAGTCCCTTAACTGTACCATCGCCACCTGCTGACTGATTGGGCTTAAGCTTAGTGCCGACCATCATGATAAAGCTTACAGGATAATAATTTCCCACGCCTTGTATTTGTTCATATTTTGGCCATTTTGCACTTATATCTTCTCCGTAATATGCATCAAGTTCGAAATAATG